>OOCI01000247.1_pt1 | contig 52879 bp, 59 predicted proteins | sample 1671761 | NCBI WGS metagenome assembly OOCI01 (sample SAMN06348190, study PRJEB24527) | human gut metagenome | biome: human gut; feature: ankylosing spondylitis patient; material: feces | host: Homo sapiens | place: China | collected 2015-10
AGAACTGTAATTGCATTTGCCATTTGTCCCATATTACTTCTGGCACTGTCAATCAGCTTTTTTGATTTATCAAATAAATTTTGAAATTCGTTACTTTCTATTATTTCTAATTTTTCATTTTTCACACCAGAACCTCCAAACTGTCTATAATTGTCAAGTATTTTCTAAAATAGAAACATTCATTTTTCATCTGATCTCATGATTCATACCGAAATTATACCTTACCCCATGATTTTTCTCAATCAATTTTATATGTCAAAAATTTGCCAAAATAAAAAAGCAGATAGCCAGCCATTGCAACTGACTACCCACTCGATACCGCTATTCTTCTACCGCTTCTAATGAATTTTCCGCAAATTCCTTATCTGTCATGCCATCCAACTTTCTCAACACCTGCCTAGAAAGATCTTCCATATCGCTGTCCTTTATGTGCGGCATTATCCGTCTGATTTCTTCCATCACCTTCATTCTGTTCTGTGTCTCAAAAACACACATGAAATTGATTTCTTCTACTGTGAATTTATTCATCATCCTACATCTCCCTATGTGAATTTTTTAATTTTTCCAGTTCCTTCGTATCCTTATTGTTTCCCTGTGTTGCTTCTTTCTGCTTGACTGCCAGTCGCTCTTTTAAGGAAGAACGTGCCTGTGGCTTTTCCTGCTTTTCTTTCTTTTCTCCCTCACGATTGAATTTTTCCACGCCATTGTTGAGCCTCTCATCAATCATGTTATAATTCTGCTCCTCCAGTTCCTCAATCTTAGCAAGCGGCTTGTATTCTGCCAATTTCACAAGCAGTTCCTTTGCCTGTCTTTCACTGTCCTCGTCTAGCCCCTCGTCAATAGATGCTTGCAAGAAAATACTGAGCGGCTTCACATTTCCAGTTCTTATATCATCAGCAATCATTTGTATCTGTGATTCTCTGTCTGATACCGAATCTCTATATCCATATGTATCAATCTCATAAGATAACTTGTCAAGTTCTTCCGCAAGTCTCTGTATCTTATGCTCTTTTTTCTCCATATCAATCACATCTTTCTCCGGATACGCTGCAATCAGCTTTTTAATTGCGTCCTGCACCTTTGGTGTATCACGAAGCTCCGGTGTGTAATTTAGGAAATCAACATCAATTCTCTTGCTGCTTACAATGTCTGCCTGCTCATCTTCCCATTCTTCTGTCCCTTCGATGTGCATATTGACACCAATCGAAGGAATCCCCTGTATACGGGAAGGATCAATGGCATTGTAGAGCTTCATAGCTTCCTCTACCGTTTCAATGCCCTCATGGTATTCACCCATATTATGAAATTCCCCACACTCCGCAACGGTAAATGTGATATGAACTGTCTCTGGTTCAATTACAGGCTCTTTTTCCAGTTTAGAAAGCACTTTTTCTTCTGATACAAGTGCGTTTTGTTCCTGCACAACTTCTCTGCCCTGTGTGACAAGCTGATTGTTAATCTGTTCCTGCTGTGCCTTCTCCTGCAGGTAGGTTTCCACCTCCGGCAGATATGTCTCCAGCGTTCCGGTTTTGCCCTCTGTAATCGGGTTAATATCTACCTGAATACCTGCGATGTAAATGCTGTCCTCATGCAGCATATTGAAAAGGTCATCTTCTCTGGTGGAACCGGTATATTCCACAACCACATCCAAGTCCGAATTTTCCTTTTCTATACCTCTGCAACGGCTCCCGGCTACTACCACATCCACAATCTCTGCATCCAGACCATACTCGTCTATCTGCGACTGCACATAGGCATATACCGTCTTTTCTATATCCTCTGCACTCTGCCCGTCAAGGCTGTGAAAAAGCTCCTCTGTCTTTGCACGGAAATCTGCAACCACATCCGGATTGTTCTCTCTAAATTCTGCCTGCCGTGCTTCCAAGTCAGCCTGCTCCACTTGCTCCGCTTTCTCTGAAAGCTCCTCGTAATCTACAATCTCAATCTCAGAACCCGCATATACTTCACCCTGCAAATAATCGTCATGATAATACTGCTCTGTAACCGTTGAAAAGCGTGGTTCCTTCAAGTCTGCAATTACCATATCCATTGCTCTTTGAATGGTAATATCCGGATTGTCATATACACCGCCATCCAGTAAGTGATACTGCTCATTCAGAATGGAGTAATCGTATCCATCATCACATTCGTGCATAAGGATATAGCGGTCTGCGATATGTACCGCAAGTTCCGTCTGCATTTCGTTCTCCTTGCCCTCCAATGTCAGCATAAACTTCGGAAGTTCCGTAAATCCAAAAGAATCAACAAAGTGTGCGCTGTTCTCACCATCCTCATGCAGCACTACAATGTCGCTGACCGAAAGAGAGTGTGCCTTATAATCTGACGGGTGATCAATATTAAACTTTGTATAGATTGCTTCCAATGTTTCCGATTGTGTCTGTCCCTGCAATTCTGCAATCCGCTTTGCTTCCCTATCATAATAGCCTTTGGAATCTCCGGCTATCTCCTCCAGTTCAATCGGTACTGGTGAAATGGCTTCTACTGCACGAATCATATCCTGATACCCTTCCACATCTGAAAGAAGCTCCTTTGCCGCAAGTTCCGGTATCGGCTTTCCGTCTGTCTGTGCCACATCAAAAACGGATACTGCCCGGAATGCCGGAATTGTTATCTCGACTTCCTCTTTCTGTGGATTTCCGTCCTTATCAAGCAACAACTCTTGTGTAACCGGATCAATCTTATCCCGTTCCTCTTTGATTTTATAGGGTGTGGGTGCAAGAATACGGATTGCTTTCTCCCCTTTATTTACATGACGCTCAAAGTTCTTCTGCCAAGCCTTGTATCCGGCCACTAGCGTAGCGTCAGGCTTTTGCATCGCAATTAATAGCGTGTTGTTAAAACTATAATTATGAAATTTTGACATCGTGCTAAGATAATTGCGGTAACTGTCACTGTTGAATAAATCCTGCAATCCCTGCTCCAGTTTATCCGTAAGCTCCTGCACACGCTGTTTTTCTGTATTATTTTCTGCCATAAATGACCTCCATTTTGTACGATAAAAGGCAGCCACTACTGACTGCCCTTACATCAACTGCTATAACATTTTAATAATCCTGCTTTTATTCCCAACTCTCTTTTCCTTTCCATCCTCCTCAATCGTGTCATATACTCTCGTATCTTTCAGATTTAAGGAATCTTCCAGTATCTTATAAGCATTTACCCGGCTTGTACCATCTCCTGGCGTGTCCGCATAGTGGCTCCACATATTCCACCATTCCCTGATAATATGCTCTTTGCTCCTCCTGGTAATGGGCATGTTCCAAAGTCTCCATGTAATCTTCTAAGAATGCCCTATCGTCTGCAGATATATCCAAAAGGAATTTTTCATAGACATAACCGAATTTAACAATTCATCCTCGTCATTATTAAATGATAATACTAATAATTTTGCGATGTTATCCATCCTCTAAATGTGTCAGTATCCCTTCAGTCAACGCTTGCGCCAACATTTCTTGATAATCTGCACTGTCTTCCTCCTAAAACTGTTTTCTCTCAGTCTGTTAGGCAAATGATAGGTTTACGCAGATGCTGTGAGTTTACCATGATCCATTTCATAAACTTCATCACATAAAACTTCAATATCCTCTTTGTTATGACTCGCGAGGATGATTGCCTTCCCCTCATCACGCAGATTCAGCAAAATCCCCCTGACCTCCTCCACGCCCTGGTTATCCAGACCATTCATAGGTTCATCCAAAATCAGGATATCAGGATTTTCCATAATTGCTTGAGCAATTCCAAGTCTCTGACGCATTCCCAAAGAATACTTACCGACTTTCTTTTTACTATTCGGGTCAAGTCCTACACGCTCCATGCTCTCCTGGATTTCCTTTTTTCCAATCACATTTTTAATGCTTGCAAGATATTCCAGATTTTTTAATCCGGTATAAGAACTAAGGAAACCTGGCGTTTCGATGATGATTCCTATATTATCTGCAAAATCTGTATCCTTACCAATTTCTTTTCCATCTACAATTACTTTACCGCTGGTAGGCTTTAGGAATCCGATAATTGTTTTAAACAAAACCGTTTTCCCGGATCCATTTCTTCCCACAATTCCATAAATTTTTCCACTTTCAAATTCTATTGAAACATTATTAAGAGCTGTGTCTGCTCCAAATTTCTTTGATACATTTTCTACTTTTATAATGCTTTCCATATTCCTATACTCCTTCCATTTCTTTGCCCTGCAGTATATATCTTCCCAGCAGATAGCATACAGCAATAATTAAAACTTCGGCTGCAAGTACCATTATAATAGAAAATCCATATACACCGTCATATAAACTGCTCTGCACATACATGCCCCATGTTCCGAACATAAAATGAGCAATTCCTTTTATACGATAACCGCCCAAAAAGGTAAGACCCTCCAGCAAAAGAAGTATGGACGGTATCAATTTTTTAACATTCATCGCTTCCATAAGAATAAACAATGCTGAAATTGTAATTACATGAACTGTCCATATAACAACAATCGCTGCCATTTCCTTCAGACTGGAGAATTTTCTCTGCGATATGAGTAGCTCAAATATTTTAAACAGAAACAGCATAATAACTGCCGTCAATCCACCATTAAAAATGTTTTTGACAAAATAATTCTTCCACCATTTCTGCACCATTCTATATCGTATTACAACAAAACGTCGGTTTTGTCTGTCCATGCCCGGCTGAAGACTGATCAGCAATATATAAATCCCTATTGGAAGCAACCAGCGTCCCAACGGAATCAGCGGAAATGTGTCTATTGCATCCATAGGAACGCCCGCAAATAACTGAAAAAATAAAGATGTTCCCATTTATTCTTCCTCCGCTACATTCTTAAAATCTACTCGCTTGATTACCCATCGAGAAATTATTGCAAGAATCAATATAATTACCACAAATAATAATACCGTTCCCCACTGTCCACCACTTCCATCTATGGAATTTCCTGGGATTGCTTTTGCCATAATAGAAAGATTAGCGTATCCCTCCTGTTGTAATAAGTATCCGGATAACTGTATGCCAAATACGATCAGTATCCCGTAAATTTCTTTCAGCAGAAGGTTGCACACATAAAGCAAAATGCCTAACGCCACCAAATATAGAAGCAGAAAAGCAAAGGTAATCATAAATGCCTGCGGAACAGTCATATTTTCCAAGACATTAATCCATGAAAATGAAATGTGGTATTTCTCATTGATGTTCAACGTTGTATCCATTGCCAGTTCATACGTTGGGCTGCTCCACATATTACCGACATACCCGTTGGAGCAACTGACAATTACAGATACCGCCGCTATGCAGGTAACATACAAAAATGCCTGAGCCATGATGTACTGCAGCATAGCGATATTCCATCTTTTGCGGCTACTTCTGCACAAGGTCAAATAAGTGTTTCCTTTGATAAAAGGGGCGTCCGATATAATCAACAGCCATCCAAGCACTAAAAACAAAATATTCTTATAGTAATGTTCCACCACTATAAACGCTTCTAGGATGTTTATCGGTTCTCCCGTATCCCATACATACTGCATAAAATTATTCAACCAGTATCCAAACAGTGCAATTCCCAGAACGAAGCCCATTATTACTCGTTTGCTGCTTCGTTCTTCCAAAAACGTATTTTTGGTAATGCAAAAAATCTGCTTATATTTCCCCACTTCGATACCTCCGTTTCAGCCCCCACATAACCAGCACTGCCGCCAGCAAAATGTAAACACACTCCATAACCCCTGACAGCGGGTAATTATTCAAATCATCTCCTCGTATAAGATCGATTGGATTTAAAATAGGAACCTTTCCCAATGCAAGCCACATGGCTTCATACAATACAAACGGTGCAATCAAAGCTACATATTTATTCGGAAGCCACACCGCAAAAGCTAGTCCAACCAATGCCCAAGTACATCCAAACAGGAACCCTAACAACACTTTCCAAAGAAAGACATACCAATCTCCATAGGTTTCTATATAATAAATCAGCGCTCTTCCTGCCATAAGCCCTTCATCATTTCCTGTTGGAATTCCGGGAACACCACAGTAGTAAACAATGTTCATTGCTATGAAAAATGGAATAGCCAACATAACTCCTCCGGATAGCGCTGTTGCCACAATACGAGTAAGACCGAATTTTACTGGTGACATCCTGGAATAAATCATTTTCAAGTAGCCACTGCTATACTCCTCACAAAAGGCAGTCGCATACGCAAGACCCGGAAATATGGCAGCAAAAGGACAAAATCCTGATGCTGCAAATATTTCAATCATAATAAAATAACTGCTTCTGCTTTTATCCAATGGTGCATGAAAAGCTGCCGATACCAGAATATAGGCTACTACCAATAGACCTGCAAAAAAGCCTCTATTCAGGAAACTTCTTTTCAAATCCTGCCAAAAGAATCCTTTCATTTTACTCCACCCTCACTATTTCTCCTGATACCGCATTCACACAAATACTGAATGCAGCACCATTTGTTGTAAACGTTTCCGATAATTCTTCATTCTCTAGCCATACAGACAATGGTGTATAGATATGCCATACAGGAACTAATACCAGCCTATTTTCATCTTCCTGAAAAACCGGATAATATAAAAACTCTACATTGGTCAGAACTGCCTTGTCACTGTCACTCCCATTGATTTTTCCGTTATTCAGATTTACTTCCAGAATCTGCTCGATCTGTCCCCAGGACAATACGGTTTCGCATTTTTCTTGTTTTTCTACTTTGCCAAGGCTGCTGTCTAAGGATAAAGTGACAATATCATCTTCACATACCCAGGCATCCCCTAACGGTTGAACCTCTCCATACACTACGGAACCAAATTCATGTACGACTCCCATACCCTCATATGATGGTGTAAATTTAACCTCATAGAATGTGACACTTTCATTCTGATAGCTTGTAATCTTGTAAATATATATTTCTGTCAAATCAATTTTTGAAAGTTTATCCAACAATAATTCTTCCATTTTTCTATAATCATCCTTATGATCTACTTGATTTAAAACGGTTTCGCTCCCTGACTTATAAGCAGAAATACATTTTTCCCGTAAAATTTCATCCTCATAATAAGCACTTGTACCATTTGAAAAACTTGCTGACTTCTGTCCATCTGACAATTCATAAACAGAATCATTGCCAAAAACAGAAAATAATGCACGTTCGTCACTTTGTTCATTTTCTACTTCCAATTTCTCTCTTTCTTTTTTCACTTCCTCTGATAAATCATCTATTGTACCTGAATTACTTCCCAGAAAATCCTTCAAAAGATCTTTTGTAAGTGTATCATTTTCCCCAAGCACCATATTGTAAATATTTTCTGGCATATCCGGCATCTGCGCCTGAATTCTTATGGCATTATCTTCTGTGCCGATCGTACAGTTGATTTCCTTAAGAGTATTTTCCTCCTTTCCTGTTCCACCTTCATTTACAATTGCTTCCACTTCATTTTCCACAGAGCCCTTTGCATGAAGGATGTCTCCATTAGATGAGCTTTCCGGAGCCTTCTGACAACCACATACAGCTACTGACATCAGCGCTGCTACAATTACTAATCTAAAAATTTTATTTCTCATAAATGCCTCCTATGCGTTTTAATATGGACATATTATAAATACAATTTTCTCTGTTTTCTTTTGTCCGGTGAAATCCGCCCACGTTATTGCCGAAATTAGACCAAAAGAGCTGTTACAAAATCATATCGTATCAATCACACATGAGTTTGCAACAGCTCGCTACTACATATCTTTTACATATATCATAATATCTGCTTCCATAGAACCATTCTCACATAAAAACTCCATGTCTCCATGATATTTTTCCACAATCCTTCGCACATTTTTTAGCCCTATGCCATGATTCATCTTATCTGATTTTGTTGTTTCCAGTATACTCCTCTTTCCTTCAGCAATCCCTCGGCAACTATTGCAAATATTCAAAAACAAAACTCCCTTATCCAGCTTCATCGTTATTTTCAGTTCCTTTTCTTTTGTCTGCACGGAAGCATCTATTGCATTATCCAGCAAATTTCCCAATACTACATTCAAATCAAAAGAATGTAAATTCAGCTTTTCCGGTATACTAATTTTAGTTTCAACCAAATTCAGTACATCCTTTGCCTTTTGAATTTTATAATTCAGCAGACTGTCAATAGTATCATTCCCTGTAGCAACATATTCCTGCGGATTCTTCATAAAGTGCTGCATGGAATCTAAGTAATTGTCTGCTTCCTCTACTTCTTTTTTCTGCATCAATACCTGTAATGCCAAGATATGATTTTTCATATCATGCCGCAAAGCCCGGATGCGGTTCTGGGACTCCATAATCACATCCAACTGATTCTGATATGCGTATATCTGCTGTTTATAAATATCATAGTCTCTTAAATGGATATAGTTTTCCAATAGCACATTATAGAGGTAGAATACACTGATGTTAATAATCAACGTGCAACAACAGATTAATAGTGCATACATACTTTCCAGATTTCCCAGCATCAGCATGCTTAGTATAATGACACTCATTGCCGGGATCACGATCAGTAATAATGTCTGCTTTTTACCAAAAGCCATTTCCTTTCTATCATCAGGATAGGAAATATGACTTATCACCGTGACACATATCAAAATCAGCAATGCTTGAATTGCCGGTTGCTGAAATTCCGCAAGCTCTCCAAAAATGAAAAGTACAATTAAAGAACAAGCCATATCAAGGCTGAATAACACAAGAGATACCCATAACCTCTTTTTCCAGATTTCCTGATAAAAACAGGTAAGCGTTATCATACCCAGACAATTACATATTTCATATACCACAGACACCTGAAACATACTGTACACGATTGTTGTCAACATGCAGTATACACCCAGACCGATTTTCAGAGATTTCTTCTCCACATCATCTAATGACAGGAAAATATCCATGGCTTTTTTCACTAATAATGTTCTAAGAACATTTACAATTAACACAATTATAGGACTATAGGATTCCATCACTCATATTCGCTTTCTGATATTGTTTAATTTTACTTCTGGTTTCTTTTCTGTATGGTTTACTGATATTCAGGTTTTCCCCATTTACCATCTTTACTGCTTCGTAAGAATACTCACAGACAAAAGCCTGGTTAATGATATAGGACTGATGAATCATAATAAAATCAGCCGGAAGATTCTCCGCTATGCTCCTGAGTTTCCCATAAAATTCTTCCTCTCCATCCTTTTTTACAATTACAATTTTCTTGTCCATGCTCATAAAATAAGCAATATCCTTTATCGGAACTCTGAATACTGAATTGCCTTTTTGATACTCAAAATATGTATCCGCACTTCTTTTCTGCTTTATGCTTCTTATCAGCACTTCCTTTATTTGCTCTACTGGAACGGGTTTAATTAAAAAGTCCAACGGCTGCACTTTAAATAACTGCATGGCATAACTTTCTTTGGAAGAAATATATACAATGTGAGTCTGCATATCCTCCAATTCATTGCGAATAAAATTTCCAACCGCAATGCCATTGTTCTGGACTAATTCAATATCCAGAAAAAGCAAATCCAACTCTATTCCCTTTTTCAAATCGTTCTCTATACTCTCGCCCGAATACCATACATCAATTTCAATTTTTATCGCCAACTCTTTTGAAAGCTCATAAATTTGTTCTTCCAAAGCAGAGCATAAAATCTTATCGTCATCACAAATTCCAATCCTGTACATAGTCATTTCCTTTCAGTCACAGCGAATTCCAATCACTTTCTTCTTGCATCTTTCGGTTTTTCTGCATCTTTCGGTATTGCCCAGACCCGGCTGAACCGAATTGCTCCCTCTATTCTATCTTCGGAACACAGCTTCTGTATCCTACGTTCAGAGATTCCCCATTTTATTGATGCTTCCTTTATTGATATGTATTCCATGAACTTCCCTCCATTTATAGTATTTATTTTAGACGTTTAAACGAATAATAGCAACCATTTTCCATGACTTCCTAAAATCTTAAGATTTAGAACTACGACACACCCTCTTGGGAGTGTCGAAAACAACCATAGCAAGCTTTTGCTCCGGAAGAGGTTGGTTTTGAAGAAGCGCACCGCATTGGAAAGGAGCTTGCAGATAAACTTTTAGAGGGGAAATATTCGTATGTTGTTACCACCCATATTGACAAAGGGCACGTTCATAATCACATCATTTTTTGCTCTGCTGACAACATTGAACACAACAAATATCACGACTGCAAACAGTCCTATTATCACATCCGGAAACTGAGTGATGAACTGTGCAGGGAACACATTGAAAGAAAACGGGAACAAAAGGCAATTATCCCCCAAAAAGACTACTCTGCCCGCAGACTTATTGACACCTCTGACGAGAAATTTCAGAACAGTCCGGGACTACAAAGGTGGGCTGCCATTGAGAATTTAAAGATCGCCGCACAGAGCTATAATGAGGTTGGTTCGCTTGCAGAACTGGAACACAAAATTGCGGTGAAAACCGAAGCCGGAAAGTCTGCAAAACAGAGCGTGGTGGAACTGGAACACCGCATCAAAGACCTTGCGGAAATCATCAAATATACACAGCAGTACAAAGCCAACCGCTCCTACCATATCGGCTACAAAAAAGCCAAGAATCCTGACGCATATTTCCGCAGATACGAAAGCCAAATCATTCTTTATGGCGGTGCCAGACGTATGCTGGAACAGGCAGGCATAAACTTAAAGGGCTTGAATGTCGATAAGCTGAAAGCAGAGTATCAGGAGCTGATGATGAAGCAGAAAAGCGAGCTGACTTCCACCTATAAGGATTGCGAAAAGGAAGTGCGTGAGCTGAAACGGAAACAGGAAAATCTCAATCAGTATCTCGGACGGACACAGCCCGATCCTGCGCAGGAGCAACAGGAGAAAAAAGATACTCCAAACCTGTAAATGGGCAAAAAATAGAGGTGCGCCAGGCACCCCTATCCTAAACCTCTTGCAAAATCTGCAAGGCTGGTTTATAATCAGATTAGAAAACCGAAGGATATTGGAGTGTCCAACGGTTGCACAATCGGAAACTTATAAAGCGTTAAGTTTATTAACGGAAAGGCTATCCCCTATTGGCGTAGAGGATAGCCTTTCCGTTTATTTGCGGTTACGTTTATTGTCTATGTATGTCAAGGCTGCAAATACAACCAGTAAAAGTGTAAGCACTTCTAAAGTATCCATACCGACCTCCTTTCTGTTTCCAGAAAGGACAACCGCAAGACTATCCCTACTGCTCTAATCTGACTGAAAAACGTTATATCATGTGGTGTCGAATTTTGCTAGTACCGACTCCCATTCATTCTGCCAGAAACACCCTATATCCATGAAGCAAGCATTTTCTGCGATGGATTTACCAAATTTCCTTTTTTCGATTTATATTGATAATTAGCCGCCAATATAGAATATAAGCTTCCAGTACCTGTTTTCAAATTCTTAATTATCTTCGATAACGTACCAAATGAAAGAACTTCAACAGCTGCCCATACAGGCACCTCTCCCTCATGATTATCGAAATTGTGTTTGATAAACACATCATTAGAGCGTGCAATTTCTGACGCTACTGTAGACATATTCTGCCAATACAGTTTTTTCTCTTTAAAAATCGATGAATCCTGCAAAACAAGTGGTTCTCCGTGTATAAGCAACGCTTCCACTAATCGTACTCTTAATGCCACTTCAATCTTGGAAATCATTAAAAAAATCAACGAAGATAATTCCTGATCAAACTGATACAACCTTAAAATATCTTCAAACTTTGTTCCCGGAACATACTTCTTTGTAGCATTATCATATAAGTGGAACGAGTATCCACGCAAACGATAAAATCCAACTGACTTTAATGCCTTTTCTACGTCCTCACGAGAAGTAATTACCATTCCTGCATCAATATATGATTGTATCTGCTGTGCTATTGTTAATATTTGTTTTGGATATTGATACATAAACACCCCATGAATGAAAAAGTCCCACCGGGTTGCGCATGAAAAATCAGAGGCGTGGTGGGTTCTGTTATTATCATTATACAACTTTTATTGCGGCTGTCAAGATTCCTCTTTCTTGAGTTTCCGTACTTTTACCCACACTTTTCTGCTTTCACAGGCTCTGCTATAAACAACTTTCAAAAAATACCCAAAATATAAGGAATCCTATTCCTTTTTGATGTAAAATTAAGTCACCACAACAAAACTGTACTAAACAAAAAAGAGGAGGATTCCCTGTGGTTAATTTTAAATCCAAAGAAGACGTGGTAAATATCGCCCTGACTTACTTTTCCAGATGGCGCATTGAAGAATATTTCCGCTGTAAAAAGCAGATGTTTCAGTTTGAAAACTTCCGTGTGCGGAAGCTCGCTGCAATCAATGCCCTGAATTTTTATATTACCCTGTGCATGGCATTTCTGGCACATATGTCCATGAAATCAGAAACGCATGCCCTGAAGGCTGCAATCATACAGAAAGCAGACCCAATAAAAGAAAAAGTTCAGTTCAGCTATTACCGGTTAGCTAAAGGTATCTCCGGCATACTCTCGTATGCAAAAGAAGGCATCAGGCTGTGGTTTCGGACAAAACGTCCGTCATACCGTCAACTCTGCCTTAAGCTGACCGCTTAGATAGATAAAAGTATATTTCTCCCAAAGCCCGGCTCCGGTGGGGTTTATTAAAGTACCTCTATTCGTAAAACTGCTATCCCCAATGCTTCAAAAATCCGGCAGATTGGTGCTTTGGGAAGCTATGTTCATTTTAGAATTACATTCTGCGGAAACTCAAGTTTATGTTATTTCTTTATAATCGACCTGGTTTCTATGCATATTTAGGTAAGGTATACGATTATTATTAAAAGTACAACCACATAATATGTATTGCAGTCAAATATCATAAACAAACCGACATTCAAACCGACATTTTTATGTAAGTGAAAAGAAGTCCCCGAAGGAACTTCTTTCGCCACAAATCATATTCTTTTTTATCGAGGGAAGTCCGGTTGATGATCCTACTGTTTTACAAAATAGGAGTACAATGGGGGTACAAATCCCATCCACATTCCCTAAAAGCCTTGATTTTAAGCCTTTTCAGCCAAAAGTACGGTTTCTGGGCAAATTATAGCATATTGTTGCAAGTCTATTCTTACAATTCCATCAAAAAATGTTCATGCAGCGCACGTTTCACCTGATCGAAATTACCTCGCTCCGGACATTGGATGGAAACAACCAATCCCTTCTCTGGGAGAATCGTTGTAATCTGTCCGAATGCGCCATCAGCACGATAGGATCCTGGATATGGACTGATCCAGAACTGATAGCCATATCCTACATGCCAGAGATCTGCAGATGGCTCGAAGGTAAATTTCGGGGTGGACACCTCCTGCACCCAGTCCCTGCTGACAATCTGCTCGCCCTTCCAGTTACCCTCAGCCAGATAGAGCTGTCCCAGTTTCATCATCTCGGTACAAGTCAGATACATACCTCCGCCGCCATTCGGATGTCCCTGTGGATCATGCTCCCAGAGCGGCCATCCCATATCAAGGGGCTGGAATACCTTCTCATACAGATACTCTCCCATCCGCTTGCCAACGGCCCGTTCTACCATATGAGCAGCCAGAATACTGTCGGCAGAGGAATAGCAGAATGCACTGCCTGGCTCCACAGGAACCGGCTGTGCCATCATATATTTCTCATAATCCGGTGCGCCGATGCCCGGACGTCTGTCCGCATTCATCAGAAGTGCCTTACCAAAGCCACTGGACATGCAGAGCAGATGTTTCAACTGAATCTTCTCCAGATTTGGATCCGGATTTGAAGGAAGTTTATCTTTAAACACTTCCGCCACATGATCTTCCAGGCTTAGTTTTCCCTCTTCCATTGCGAGTCCAACTGCTGTTACCGTAAAACTCTTGGTATGTGAATAAATATTTCTCGGTGCATTTGCTGCGTAGTGCATCTCACAGAGTACCTTGTTCTCATCTCCGACACTGATAGCTTCCAGCGGCAGATTGTGGCTGCTGGCATAACGATGAAATTCCAAAAACTTCTCTTCCAGTAACATAATACCTCTATCCTTTCCGGCAAATCTCTGATGTCAGTCCGATATAACCGATGCGACGTGTCGCAAGGTTAAAACCAATCTATCTGACATCTCCAATCTGGTTCTATTATCTCATACACATCTCTGCATCTGTCGGCAGTGGCATCAGCGGTGCGGACGGCAGGGTCTGATACCAATAAGCAACACTGGTGTAATCATCGTAACGCGGTCCGGTCCAGCCCATGTTGTCGAGTGTCATACGAAACTTATTCTCAAAACGGATCGGGTCTGCAATATGGAAATGATACAGCAGGAATCTCTGCTGTCCGTTATAGAATTCCCGGTTGTCTCCATAGATTGCATACATGCCGGTATATAAGCCGCTGAAGGTCTGATAGCTCTTGATGATGATGTCATTTCCAAATCCATAGGAACCGCCGAAGTAGTCTTCAGTTCCGGTATAGTGGATAGACGGATACGGATCATCGTCCAGATACATGCGGGCTTCGCCTTCTACCCAACAGGTATTGTTGCCATTCATACCAGTTGCCAGAGTCACACCGACAAATTGTCCCCTGCCTTCGATTCCATCAACGATTGTGTAGGTACGACCCTTCTGAACCGGGTGCTCTTGGCGATAGGTGGCATGGAAATAACCAGCCTCCGCCGGAATCTCCTGATAAGCTCCGGTGATAATATAATAGAGATTTTCATCCTTGTCACCACGGTTTTCCATCGTGATCCGAGCTCTCTTATGGAACGGCATCTCAAAATAGCTGTTATAGCCGCGACCAGGAGCTACCAGCATCATGGCAGAATTCAACACCGGATATTTGCCATCCCGGTCCACGAAATTTTCATCATAGGCACATCCGAAGAATGCAGAGAGCGGAGCTTCCACAGACGGATATTCCTGATCATCCCAATACATACGGATGATAAAATGGTGCCCGACATATCCGGTAAACCACATATGCTGGATCACACCCGGTCCTGCAGCATCTACCAGAGTTACGGTTTCCCCTGCAGGAATCGTCACGGTCGGACGAAGCTTGGTGCAGTCACCGCCCTGGGAACCACCTGCGCGTACACCGGTTGGATTCTCTGCGGAAAATGCAAACGTTTTGGAGTTCTGGATCATACAATAGTTGTTCATATTCTTCTCCTCTCTGATCAAACCTGGATCATCTGAAATTATTGCTTACTACGCTATCGCGTTTCTCTATTCACTATAAATTCACTATAACATTTATCTCCCATGAAGTGACGGAATTACAGAATCATTCCGTCTGCGCCTTCTCATTTTCTTCCTGGATAATCTCCTTTAATTCTTTTCGCATCACATCCAGTGGAGCCTTCTGTCCGGTCCATAATTCGATCTGAGCAGCCCTCTGGAACTGGACATACCAAGACCATTCAGGATTTTGCAGCCCTTCTTCTCAGCATTTTTCAGGAATGCGGTCTTGGACGGGTTGTAGCAGGCATCAAAATAAAACTGTCCTGGCCTGATTAGTTCAAATCTTTGTATATGGGTTTTTGTATTGCCCGTGGTTTTGTGTTCTGTCACCGTATTGAAGGTTTTTCGTCTTTCTTAAGTGACTCCCTTGTGATCTTTTTCATATCAAGGAATGGCAGCCCGGATGATGCGTCTGCTCGACAATCTCCAATATAAAACCGCCATCAATCGGCATATTCATCATGACGCATATAAGGTGCTGGCGGTTCCCATCCCCGATAGCGTTCAGCAGCTTCCGGCATTGTTTAAATCCCGCCTCCAGTTTATGGACCTCTTCGTAAAACAGATTCATGGTATAACCATCTCCTTTATTCAAGCGCTTAAACTGATTATACCATAAATCTATGAACAAAGTTTATCTGTAAAGAAAATTGATACAGAGTTTTTCAAAATCGGTCCATCTGCTCCTGTGTAGACACCTGCCTACAACTTGTATTGCTATTTCCTATCGTTCCAAACAATGCAACCATTGTCCGGCAGCTGTTTCAGGTACCAGCAATTCATACGCAATATATTCATAAATGTCCCTCAAATCCTGTCTTGCTTCAGCGGAATATGCCACATAAAAAATCATATGCCAAAATCTCTTTTCATTTCAGCTTCAATGGCATCTGCTGAGTAAACTCTGCCAGCTTTTACATCAGACATACCTTTTTCAATTTCTTTATCAAATTGTTCTTTCGTAAGAGAACCATAGGTCAACGGTGCCGTTCTTGGTAATTTCATTTTAAATGGAATTCCCTTTTGCAAAACAATCTGCCGTAGAAACATTCCTACTGCATTTGACATTGGAATTCCTAACTGATCTAATACACTTTCAGCCTGTTCTTTAAGTTCAGGCTCAACTCGAGCAAACACATTTGCTGTTCTTGCTCCAGACGTTTTATTTCTTTTTCTGCATCCTCTAACTTTAAGTGGGTGTAAACATTTAAATGGAAAGGTTTGTCTCCTACATCCGCTCATACTTCTCAACAATCTCATCAACCTGGTTACCGACCTCACCGGTTCCCCCTGTCAGGAGATAATACATTTGCAAATGGTAATCCTTTACTCTGATCTCAATAAACATGAAACTAACCGGGTATTCAATCTCCTTGAAATACCAATATAATTCCTCACACAATTTGCAGATTTTCCCATACCATTCATCACCAACTTCTTTAGAAATGGCCTGCTTAGGATATTTTTTATATACCTTCTTCTCCGGATCTCTATAAAAAAAAGAATATTTCTCCATCAATGCATTTACGAATTCTTCTTTCATCTGCAGACAGCCTCCCGCTAAAGATTTACTTTCTTTAACCCGATTCTAGCCTCTGTCAAGTAATTTTGCATTGGACTGTTAGTCCAAAAGTATTCCGGACAAATTACAACAAAAAAGACCTCAAAAATCCGTTTTCACGAATCCCTGAGATCCTGTTAAACTTTCTATGGAACTCTCTTTATCTGCTTTTTTATAGCTGCAGTTATGCAACCAGACCTGCCAGTTTCTTATAATAGGTCATCAATCGTATTCCTGCGTTCTGCATTCTGTCCTGTTTCTCCTGATAAATATGTACCTCACCAATCCTGTCAAACCATTCCACCCGTATGATCGAAACGGAAGAACACAACGGATTCTGCTTCTTCACCAGCAGATCCTCCATATGAACACCTAACAGTTCACTCAGCATCAGTAAATGATCTACCGAAGGAAGAATCATCCCTTTAAACCATCGGTACACCGGCTGGGGACAGGACAAATGCAGGTACTCCTGAATATCCGCTACACAATATCCTCTTTTCTGTGTAAACTCTTTCAACCTGATACCGGTCCGCTGCATATCAATGTTGGGATAGATTTTAACCTCCTTCACTGTGCATTCTCCTTACATTCTTTGAAGTTTTACTGTCAGCTCATTATATCCATTCTCATAGCAATACGTCATCTTGGACATCAGCTTTTTTACCAGAAAAATACCGCGTCCACCAATCTGTTCCTCTTCCGCAAGCTGTTCCATATCTGCATCTTCCTTCGCAGTCGGATCAAATGGAACTCCATTATCCTGCAGGTGAAGCGTCACGGTGTGTTCATCCACAACGCAGCTCACCTTTGCTTCACTGGCACCACTGTACCGAACGATATTCGAATACAATTCATCCAGTGCAATATTTATTTTATAACTGTCCCTCATGGCAACCTCGGACTTTTCCAATGTTTCCTCTACATAAGAAGCTACCACTTCTATCGATGCCTGATCCGGAGTGACAACAATTCCATTTTCCATTTCTTTGATTTTATTTTCCATATATTCCCCCGTTTTCACACAACTACATTTAATTATTTCCCCTTAAGCTTCGCAGACGCTTATTTCCCTCTTGCGCTGTTTTTATACTCACATGCCCGTGTTTCACACTCTCTGTCTGACTTCGTCAGACGCATGTTCGTTAGTAAGCGCAGTAAAATAAATGTCTGCTTCGCAGACGCTTATTTTCCTCTTGCGCTTACTATATCATCGGGTGTAGTGGCGGTCAATAGCTTCAAGCATTGCTTCCTTATCTTTTTGCATTAAATGGTTATAAATTACCCGGTGTTGTGTCAAAAGTTCTCCTCTCCCGTTCTCATCGGCCTGTTGCAGGACGCATGCGATCTGCTCCTGATACAGCTTCGATACCGATTCCAGAAGCAGAATAAACAGAGGATTCCCAGTTGCACAAATGAGCTGCTCATGAAACGTTTTATCGAGCTCTAAAAATTCCTCTGTAGACGCAGCTTCCATTCCCTGTAAAAGCTTTTCAAAATAAGTCTGCTGTTCTTCACTTAATCCCCGTTCAAGCAGATCAAGGCAGACTGCTTTTTCCATCATACACCTGAAGTCTGCAATCTCTTTCCCCGTAATAGTTCCAAGCGCCAGCATCATCCTAAGGATCCTGTGAATGGAGCCTCCGGCATCCTTCGAAATATAATTTCCGGATCCCTGAACGCGTTCAATCATTCCCATGCCATGCAGAATACTCAACGCCTCACGTGTTGAGTTCCGTCCGATTCCCAGTTCTTCTGCAATGGCCCGTTCTGTTGGCAGTTTGCTTCCGATCTGCAGATCACCCTGCTGAATTAACTGATCAATATATTGAATTGCTTTTTCATATTCTGAAGTTGTCTGTTCCCTTTCCATTCCGATTGTAGTTTTCCTTTTCCCTTTACCCACATATTTCTTAACTATATTCATTCACAGTTATATTTTTATTTTCTCATCATATCGTTTTTCTTATCACACTTTTATCCCAATATTTTCCTCTACCCATCATCTGTCAAAACATTTCCATATGGCTTTTCTTTGCCTCTTTATAAGAAATGCGCAAATACAGATGACAAAATCACGGTGAGGATTCCCGATACTGCAATTGCCAGGCTGCTCATTGCTCCTTCAATCTCACCAATCTCCATAGCCTTTGCTGTTCCGATCGCATGTGCTGCCGAGCCAAATGCAAGCCCCTTCGAAATCGGCTCTTCAATCTTAAATACCTTACAGATCAGTTCTCCGAACATATTACCAAGCACTCCGGTAACAATAATTACTGCAACCGTAATCGTCACATAACCGCCCAATTCTTCTGATACACCCATGCCGATCGCTGTCGTAATGGACTTCGGAAGCATCGTGACGTATTCTTCATGGGATAATCCCAGCAACAGGGAAAGAACGAGTACCGTAACAAGGCTGGTCACCACTCCGGCAGTCAGTCCAAGCAGAACGGCCTTATGATTGTTTTTTAACAGATCCCACTGCTCATAAAGCGGAATCGCCAGGCATACCGTCGCCGGCGTCAACAGCCAGCTTAGGAACTTTGCACCCTCGTTATAAACTTCATAATCAATATTTCCCACTGCCAGAAAAACAATAGATACCACAATAGCAATCAGAAGCGGATTAAAAATACCCAGTTTAAATTTCTTTTTTAATATTGCCCCAATCAGATAGGCAATAATACTTAACGTCACTCCTGCAAACATGGATTCTTCAAAAAAACTATTCATGGTCACTGCCTCCTTTTTTCTCCCTGCGGATCATCCACTGTGACAGCTTTCCTGTTGCCACCATGACGGTCACAATAGCAACAACCGTAATCACACAGACCGGAAGAAGCACGGGCTTTAACGTTCCCCAGCTTTCAATCAGTCCAACGCCTGCCGGGATAAACATCAACGGCATAATTTCAATCAGAAACTTTCCCACATCCTTCACATCATCCAGCCTGATCAGACCGGTCATCAATCCAATGAACAAAATCACCATGCCATAGATACTGGCCGGAATGGGTAACGGAATCAGATACTTAAAGAGCTCTCCCACAAAGGAGATCAGTAGAATAATAAAAAACTGTTTGACATACTTCATCATCTTTTCCTCGTAAAGTTAAAATTGGTAGCACCAATTGAAGTGCCACCAATTATTATAAACACGTATCAGGTTTTGTCAAACAGTTTTCTTGTCCTTAATCACTCTGCGCATTGTCGCACGAAAGGCCCAACCAATCATATAATAAGCAGATGCAAATACATTAAGCCCTGCAATCTGCCGGTAAAGCCCCCAGATCCGCTTTACGGCTTTGCCCTTATTGGCAGAAAGAGAATTTGCAGGACGCCTGTAGATTACCAGCAATTCATCCAAGCCACAGGCCGTAATTCCACTCTGCAAAATTCTCCACCAGGTCGCCGTATCCTCCGAAGGAATATCCGGCATCAGAATAAGTTCACGATCCACCTTCTGCGTATCAATCAAAACTGTCGATGTAAAGATAATGGTTCTTGACAATGCTTCCTTATAGGTAAGTGTTCTTTGCACCCTGGCTGTCTTGCCTGTAGGAACTGCATTCTCATCTCCAAACTGATAGGAGCAATAGACAAAAGCCGCCTCCTTCTGTTGCATGAAAGCAAGCTCCTTAAGCAGCTTATCCGGATACCAGAGGTCATCTGCATCAAGGAACGCAATGTATCGCCCGTGGGCCTCCCTAATGCCCGTATTACGTGCTTTGGCTGCACCTTCATTCTGTTGTTTCAAAATCAGCCGGATACGTCCCTTCGCAACTCCTTCCTGTTCATAGTGGTTGATTGCCGCCCGGATCACTTCCGTACTGCCATCTCTGGAGCAATCATCCACAAGCAGAAGCTCCCAGTCCTGATACGTCTGATTAACCACTGTTTTAATGGTCTCTTCGATATAGTTTGCTGCATTGTACACCGGCACAATAATACTGATCATATAAAAACCTCAAAATTTTCTATAATCTATATATTTCACTGTTTCTGATTTTCTTATTATACCGTTGAATTCATAAATTTACAAATTAATACTTGAGGAATTTAAAGTTTTGGGTTTAATTTCCATATATTTTTCTCATGTTCCATATATTTATTTTGTGTTTCCCATTGTCAATAAGGAATCCGTAAATAGACAAGTTCCTCTTGGACAATCATAATATATGCAAAAAGCAAAGGAGTACATTTCTTATGAATACCTTAGATAACTATATTGCAGAATACCTTGAATATTGCGAATACCGCAAGCGTCTTGATGCCAAAAGCATCAAAGCATACCGGATAGATTTAAAGCAATTCTATAACTTTTGCAACGGCTCAGATGATTTCCTGTCAAGAAATACCGTGGATCTCTTTATCACATTCCTGCACAGACAATATAAGCCGAAAACGGTCAAGCGTAAAATTGCCAGCCTGAAAGCTTTCTTTCATTATCTCGAATATAAAGATCTGCTGACCGAAAATCCCTTTGCCAAATTGGATATTCATTTTCGCGAAGCCAAGCTTCTTCCGAAAACAATTCCCTTTCATTCCCTCCAAAAGCTTCTGTCTGTAATGTATCAGCAGAAAAAACAGGCTTCCTCTTCCTATCAGCTCCGCTGCTGTATCCGTGACATCGCTGTTATTGAATTATTGTTCGCTACCGGAATGCGTATCTCCGAACTATGTGGATTGCGCCCATCTGATATCGATCTGGAAAATAATACCGTATTGATTTATGGAAGTCCAATTACCACTACTACTTCAAGAATAGAACAGAAATGAAAATCTAGAATTAAAATTAAGAATTCAAAAAGGGTGTTAAACATTAATGCCAAATATATTGAAATAAACGTTTTCCAGCATTCATATACTGGTTTTGTGTTTCTACTGCATTGATTAAGGCGCCGACTGAATTCTTCTAACTTTTCATCAGAAAAATCATGGTATTTGTTCCAAATATATTGTTTCCATTGCGCATATGTTTCAAATTTGAGATCATGAGACAGCTTTTTCAATGCTTTTACTTTCAAATCACATATTTCCTGGGCTCTGGCACCAGTTACGATAATGCCTGCATCGAATCTTTCCATTCCTTAATCAAAAGAGAATATTCATCTGAAACCGTTCTAATCTGAAGAATATTGGCAAAGGTTTTATAATATTTCGAATGCTCTGCTAACCTCGGCGTATATGAATTTGTATGAACAAAGTCTGTATTTAACCATCCGATCGGAAGCCCCAGTCTATCTCCTACCGTATTAATCGCATCTCTCATCGCCCCCGAAGACTTAATAATTGCATCCATATCATAAGTCATTTCTCTAAAACCATAATTTATAAGAATAGACGCTCCCCCCATCAGGATAATTTCAGCCGGCATTCTGCTTCCATTCTTCTTTCGGAATTCCTTTGCCAGTTCCATTAGATAACTGTCTAGATTTTCTCTTGTAAAGGGCTTATCAGCAGACATTTCGCACCTCACCTTCAACTATATTGAATCGTATCCGTTGTGATGGTAATTGTTGCAGAATCCTTCTGTAATTAAATCCTTCTGTGTCTGCTCATCCGGTTTCTACATATTACTATCAGTCACAAATTGGTTGTTTTTTATATATATATTTCTTTTTTACAGTATTTTCTTGTTGCATTTTACCAATGTGTAGTGTATAGTACTACCTATCAGAAGATTCTCATCTTCTCAATAATACACGATTCAGAAATTCATTCCTGATATCCATACCACAGTCCTGTGGTATCCATGGCTGATTCAGCCAAACATTTTCACTTATATTTTATCTCATCACAAAGGAGGATTTTCATGCAGAAAAACACATCTATTCCACAAAGTGGTGCCTTAATCGTACCCATGACAAATGATTACCTGTTCCGCGCTCTTTTACAACGAAACAATCTGGTTCTGAAAGGGCTGATCTGTGCCTTGTTACATATGAAGGAAGCAGATATTTCTTCGGTAATCATTACCAATCCCATCCAGCTGGGCGATTCCATTGATAACAAAACTTTTGTACTGGATATCAATGTGATCCTGAATCAGCACCATATCATCAATCTTGAAATGCAGGTGATCAATTTAAACAACTGGCAGGATCGCTCTCTCAGCTACCTTGCCCGAAATTTCGATCATCTCAAAAAGGGCGAAGATTATAAGCTTACTCATCCGGTAATTCAGATCGGTCTTTTGGATTATACCTTATTTCCAGAACATCCGGAATTCTACTCTACCTACCAGTTTCTCAACGTAAAAAATCATACGTTATATAGTGACAAATGGCGTATATCTGTGTTAGACTTATCTCGTATCGATTTGGCAACCGAAGAGGACAGACAATACCAGCTCGATTACTGGGCTGCTCTCTTCAAAGCAAAGACATGGGAGGAATTACAAATGCTTGCACAAGACAATCATTACTTTAAAGAAGCATCTGAAACGGTCTATGAGCTGACGCAGGAAGAGCGGATCCGCCAGCAATGTCTTGCCCGTGAGGACTACAACCGAACCATGAAAGGGATTGAAAATGATTTTGCTGCTCTAAAAGCAGATCTCGCAGATGCTAACCAACAACTCTCCGAAAAAAAACAGCAGCTCTCTGAAAAAGACCAGCAACTCTCCGAGTATCAACAACATATTCAGGCTCTTGAAGCCCAGTTAGCAGAATATCAATCGAAAGAAAACTCATCCGACAAATAACTCCAAATTCTTTACCAATAAACATAGCTGAGGAATTGTCAGGGTCGTGGCAATTCCTCAGGTAAATCTGTGCACTCTATCACTCAAAAATCGCCCTTGGAATTATTTTCTCATACACATAGAGACTCAAAACATTCAAAACTCCAACCTGCATCTCTCCAACGCGGCTGCAATCACCTGATCCATATCATAATATTTATATTCACCAAGCCGGCCACCAAAGATCACCTTACTCTCTTTATCTGCCCAACACTTATATGCATCATAGAGCTTCGCATTCTTTTCATCGTGATTATTCCAGGGCTCTCTGAGCCACCTGTCCGGACTTTGCGGTTCTTCCTCAATTATCCGTAAACAGTTGCTTTGGGGTATCGCAATTTTTCTTCAAGCAACCGCTTATCGCACCTTCCATACATTGTTCGCTTTATCATTTTTAATCGGCTGTTTGTTCCTTCTACAAAACCGTTGCTGTAATCATATGCTACTGCATTCTCAACAGCATCTATATCATGACTTAATCCATTTGCAAAACTCTGTAAAGCTTTTATTTCACTCTTACTGTATTTCTCAATAAACAGATATAATAACGGTACTTTCCTTTCTTCAAATATTCTTCTGAATTCTTTGATACAGCTGTGCAATTCATATATGTGTGGATACTGATTCAGAATATGACATTTATGTTCTTCAGTTAGTTCTTTGTTCATCCACATATATCGAAATATGCCCTCACGTGTTATATAATCCTTATCTTTTCCGCAACTACCTGTTCTATATTTTAAAGCCTCTGTCATCGTTCTAACATATGGCTGAGGAGCAAACTGTTCATTTATTTTTTCTTCTATTTTTACAAGATAATCAAAAGCATTGCTTAGGGAACTAGTATATCCTTTCTCATAAACTGCTTTAACTGTCTTGCTTTTGCTCCACCCAGATTTTAAACACTGTACTATAAAATCGTAATATGGATCTAATTTGCTTTGCCTCACCCCATACATACTTAGTTCCATCGGATTCCCATTCCGATATTTAGCAATTGTATTTCTTCCAACACCCATTCTTCTTACTATTTCTCGGTAACTGCAGCCTTCCTTTAAAAATCCCTGGATCTGACATATCATTTGATAACGTTTTTCTGAATAATTTGGGAAGTTATCCACATCAACTGCGATTTTTTTTACATGAATCTTCACCTGCATGCGGAATAGTAATGGTGGCAGGTATCTCTTTATTCAAAGCTTTTTTAATTGCCTCTAAAAGATTTTGGTGTAAATGAAACCTATCCGCAACCTGCATCGCATCTGGCAATTCCTCCGCAATCACCCTTGCATAAGCACTTGCTCTATCACGAGTAATAACCTTTACTTGTTTATTATTTTTGAGCCATTCCCTTAAGGTTTCTCCATCCCGACCATCTAATAAGATAATAGGTTCATGTGTCTTCCCATTTACAATGATTGTTCCATATGTATTTCTCTTTTTATAGGCAAAATCGTCAACGCCAATCACATCTCCAACTTCCAGACTCGGTAAAAGCTCATATCTTTTCAAAAGAAGTCGAATAACAGTATCACCACTAGTCTTAATTCCAAGTGTTTTACATATGCGAGCACACCCTTCACAACTTGTTTCCAATGCCAATGTACATACAAAATCTGCACATCGTTCCGTCATCCTGCTATATGCATTCAGAAAACCATCAAAAGTCTCTGATATGGATGTAGCATTACATTCTTTATTCATGCAGTTGTACTCATGAGCGGTTATCTCCAACTGAACGTTCTTTCCAAGAATCGGCAAGTCTTGTACCTTACGCATATATGTACCATGATAATTATTTGTTGTTTGTCCACACTTAGGACAGGTGCAACATACTGTAACAGATTTCATCTGTATCAAAATATTATCTTTTTCTTGGATAACATTTGATATTTCCAAACTTTCTTCCAGGTAAAATGCATTTAAAAATGAGGTATCTACTGTCGCCATCCTTATGTCTCCATTATTGCAATTGATACCTTGATTATACTATAGTTTTCGTATAATCCCAAGAGTCAAAACGGATAATTGAGGAAGAACCTAAACCAGCGGAAGGTCTGCTCTAAATGACCGTGCAGAATGCTCTAAGTCATCGGTATTTACATTTTGCGGTCTTTTGGATGCCCCATCTTCTCCTTCGCATCATCCGGCACATCGATCAGTCCGAACCGATAGAACATCCCGTAGATGTAAGTCACTCCCCGAATATCGCCCAGAGCTTTGGGTCTCTCTACTACTTCATCTTTTATATTTCCCAGTGCCAAAACTATAGAACTCCAAGCCAGACTTTTACTCTTCTCCCGTCGGTCAATCCACAGCTCTTTTGTGTACTCGCCACTCCTGCCTTTTTTAATTTCGTAAGAGAATGGCAACCCAGAGTAAGTTTTGAATTTCACACCAGCATAGACCAGAACCACACCCCAGAAGTTTTCCTCTGTCGGATCAGTCCTCCACCGCTTCATCGCTCTGTATCTCCGCTGTCGCTCGGCTTCGACACTGATCTTCTCCTTTTCTGTACTTGGGAAGTACACACCTTTCTGATATGGCAGGTACGAGGTAACGGAGGCTTTGGAAAGCTGAAGAGTATTTGCGGTTGAAAGTATGGAGGTTTTGTAGTCTTGTGTTTCTCGATACTCTTCAAAAGTATTTTTTACTTTCTCCGCCACTTCCGATTCATACACACCGGCTGTGATGAGGAGCTTCCGGACTTTGATAGGATTTAGGTTCAGGGCATCAGCGATGGCCTGCAAGGACATCTCAGAGTTATAAAGTGCCACAGCATCATCCATCTGCTCTTTCAGATTCTTCCCGGCATCGTACTCCGGCTTCAGCTTCTTCCGGCCACCGCCGGGCTTTCTTGTTTTCTTCATTTTACTCATGCAGTTCCAGCGGCAGTCCGTCCGGGTCATAGAAGAAAGTCATCTTCTTCCCAGTATAATCGTCAACTCGTATTAGCTCACATTCAATCCCTACCTCTGCCAGCTCATTCACCGTCTGCTCCACACTGTCTACGCAGAACGCAAGGTGACACAATCCACAGGCTTCCGGGCGGTTCACACGCTTCGGAGGATTTTCCTCAGCAAAAATCTCCAGCTCTGTGTGTTCGTCACCACGAAGATCCAACTTCCAATCCTTGCGCTCCGGGCGGTAGTTTTCTCTGATGACAGAGAAGCCCAGCTTGTTCACATAGAAATCCTTGGATGCTCCGTAGTCAGATACGATGATCGCGATGTGGTGTATTTTAGATAAGTTCATTTTTGTCACGCTCCTTTTTATTTTCGTTATAAACTATATAACAGCCTTCAAAATATACCGTGCGAACTCCTGGAGTTCAGTTTGTCCACACGGCATTTATTTTTTCTTGGGTTCTTGTTTATTTCAGTTTTTCGAGGATCTCATCCGCGCTCATGCCGCTTGTCAGCAGCTTCTTCAGTACCCTCTCGGCTTCTGCTTTCTTTCTTCCTCTGCGGCCTTAGCATCTGCTTTTACCTTCTTCGCTTCCAGCGTTCATGTGCACCTGACACCTTGTACATAGTTTTCTCATCCATCTCTTCTTTCATGTTTATCCTGCTTTACTCTCCTACAATAGCCTTTGCATGAGCTTTTCAACATTCAAAAAATGTCCTGCAAAATCATCGCTGACTCCTTTCCTGTATTTTTGGAATTTAGAACTTTATCAAGGCACATGGTGTCAGATGATGCGGGCATCATGGAGGAACCTCCAGGCTTCTGAGCTATCAGTGGTTTATTAATGAGTAACGACTATCGATCCAACTTATAACCTTTTCCTTCACTCCACTGAGTAGCTTTTGTCTCAGCAAATCTATAATACTGCATACGATAAACACTACTACAACAGAAGCAATAGCGCTGGGAATAAACCACTTAGTCTGATACAATTCAACGTTCTTCAGTAGAACTGGGAAAAGCCAAACGGCCATCAGCTGATGCTCATGTATGAGATAAATTCCAAATGTCGAAGACGCCACCTTGTTGATAAAAGGGTTGAAAAACGGCTTGGACTTAATGGCAACCAAAAACAATTCATAAACGATGAAAACAACAAATGGACTTTCCAACACAACGAAGTAGCTATATTTTTGCATGAGCTTTTCAACATTCAAAAAATGTCCTGCAGAAATTACCGTACCTATAATCCCTACGTAAAGTAGCAACCCAATCGTCGATAATAAAATATTCTTTTTTACTTTACCATCTGCACCGAATACCTTATGCAGAAGGAATTGAAACCTGCTGCAGTTTATACTGCTCTGATCCCCCCCCCGAGTTATATGAGGTTGGTCATGCCACATCTTTAAATAGGCACCAATCACATATAAATTAAAGCAGGGAATCAGCTTGCCAAAAGCAAAACCACTAAAACTATCTGATAGTGAACCATATGCAAATCTTGAAACAGTAAAAACGACAACCAAATCCACAATCAGCTTTTTGTATTCATCTATTTCAAGACTCTTAAGCATCTTATTCAGCCACGGAGAAAACAGCATGATAATAGCATATGTAGTGAAATACCACCAATTTACATATAAAAGCGGCAAGAAAGACTTTAATATAAGCTTTAATGTAATATATTGTCGCCCAAAAGCTGCAAATAAAACAAATACAACAATCGAATAACATATAACATCTAGGTAAAGCCTTAAAAACCTCTTTAAAGTCATCTTCTGGTCAATCATGAAATATCCCATGATGAGAAGAAAGATTCCAACACCAACCTGACCGAATGCAGTAAAAATGCTATAAAAGTATCTGTTCGCACCATATCCCAAATCAGTACCTGACAGACCATGTGGATAATGAGAAGCAATAATCATAAACATTGCTATGATTCTAAGTAGCTCTATATTTGAATTTCTTTGCTTATGCATTTCTTTCATTTCAACAATACCTTTTTGACAGCCCTGGACAGCATTATTAAAAACACTTCTTACATACATCGGTTTCCATAAAGATATTTAAATCTTCCGGAGTGCCAGTACCGAACATCTTAATTCCGACATCATTAAACACTATCTTCATGCCGGCATCAATCATCTCATTATAAACAGGCGCTACATAGAATTCATTGTTGATGCGAATATTCTTGTCAATCATCTGATGAGCATACTTCACAAAATCGCTGCCATGCTTGTAGTTATATATTCCTACAGTTGCCTCATTAGATATAACTTCCTTCTCACGCACCAATGTCACGAATCCATTCTCATCGAATTTGATATAGCTCCACTTCGGATGAGAAGCTGGCATCGTCATAATCAAGCCATCATTATCTCCAATTGCAGATAGATAGTCATTAATATCCGTATCAACATACTGGTCGCTATTAGCAATCATCATTGCGTCTTCATTATTAATGTACTCCTCTGCCAGAAGAACCGTGCATGCGGCTCCTTCTGTTATGTGATCGACGGTCACAACCTTGCAACCCAGAGCCATTCTTTCAAGCTCTTTGTCAATCCCATACTTCTTTATATGCTCTTCCTGGCAGATAAAAATAAATCTATGGGGCTGTGTCGGAGTGATGTTCTTGATTACATATTCGATCATCGGATGCCCATAGATATCAATGAGCGGTTTCGGATTCTTATATCCAGCATTAGCAAAACGGCTGCCTCTACCAGCCATAGGTACTACAATATTCAACATAATCTATTCCTCCAAATTTCTTAATTCCAAACTTTTACGAGTGACTCGTCATCACTCCACCAAGTACTTGTCATTGTTAGCCCCTGGGAGCTTAACAACAACATTTTCAGCATCTTCCAATGCTTCAAAATCGGTCGCATCTCCCGGCTCCACAATGATAATATCCCCAGCAGAATATACCTTATCGAACATTCTCACTTTCCCCTTAGTAACAAGGGTGATTTCCGTAGCAATCTTGTGATAATGTTTTTGCTCTTTATCGCCCTTATTGTAGGTCTTGTAAGCGACCTCACAATCGTTGGTTTTATACAGTGTCGGTGTGAAGTTTCCAACGAACCAACCTCTCACCATATCATTTAATTTAGCTTCTTTCATTCTCTTTACTCTTTCTTATATGCCTATCAGTCCAATTTTTTCGGCCTACTGTTTTTGTTTTTCGATCATCTTCTCATACTCTCTGATTTTCTCAGGAGAGTAGAAAGAATGATACTGCTCTTTTTCGATCTCATAGCATCCAATTTTTTTGTTCATAAGAACCAACTCGTTTAATGAACTTGAAATGTAGTATTTACCATTAATACTGTTCTCTTTGAGTATTACCTTCTTAGCTGCCTCAATGAAGTCGCTGCCATGCTTGAAATAATAGAAACCTGCAATCGCATTCTTTGAAAGCGGCCTTTTCTCTGCGACTTCAATTACATTATCGCCCTCCATCCTTACATAGCTCCATCTAGGATGAATACTAGGGAATGTAATCACTCCGGCATCAAGGTCATGTTCTTCGAAATAAGCCGCAACATCCGAATAGTCCACATCTATTATCTGGTCACTGTTTGCAATAATAAGAGGCTCATCGGAGTTTATATAGGAAATGGCAAGCAAACACGTACAAAGTGCTCCGCCTGTCTCATTTTTCAAAGTTATAAAGCTACTATCCGGTTCTGTAATAATCTGTGCGGATTTATCAATATGAAACTCCGTGCACTCCTTTTGATTAAACACAAAGATAAAATGGTGGTCATCAATACTCTCAAAATTTTTGATGATTTTTTCGAGCATAGTTTCACCGCCGATTTCTAGCATCAGCTTTGGAAAATAATAATCCTTGAAAAAAGTGGACTTGCCCATTGCTGGTAATAATATATTAATCATGCTTCCACCTCGTCAATCTTATTTCTTATGTTTGTATAGTTTACGTCATACACCGTTTCAACCTGCAAGACATACGCTCCACTTGCCAGACCAGCTTTCACACCATTCGGATTGTCTTCTACGACCACGCACTCATCAGGCTTAAGACCAAACCTGCTGATAGCCGTCAAATACATTTCAGGATCCGGCTTTGCCTTTGTGACATCCTCGTTAGATACAATCAAATCAAGATAATGCGTTAATGCAGCCTTGTCCATCATATTGCAGATTGTGTTCCGAATAGAGTTCGAGCATACCGCAATCCGGTAACCCTCGTTATTTAACCGCGAGAGTGCGTATTCATGATGGAACATAGGATGACACTTCTCATTTACCAAACGCATTGTATTGTTCTGCTTCACTTGATTGATAAACCCATGTAACTCTTTTGGCAAATAATTCTGCTCTCCAAGTAGCTCAAGTTTCACCTTTGTGGGCAGCCCATCAAAAGTATGCAGATGATCATACCTACTGATCTCAACGCCAAACAATCTTAGTGCATCGTTCAACGCTTCATAATGCCAGTCTTTGGCATCGATTAAAACACCATCCATATCAAACAAGATGGCCTTGATCTTAGACATCGTTCCTTCCTCCCTGTTATTACAACATTTTCGTATTATTTCTATCGTTCTATCTTATTCTGTAATTCTACCTACTTCCCATAGAAGAACACTCTAGCATCTTTCGGATGGTTAGTACAAAGCATAACCTCATCGTTATTCAACAAATCAGAATCTTTCAAAAGTCTCCACTGTTCATCGTTCTTTCGACTGTGCAGATCCTCTGAAACAATACAGACCTTTTTCCCCTGCTTTAAAAAGCCGTGAATTCTATCTATGCCATACCAGGACTCATAGAATGAATCCAGCCAAACGCCAACGCTTTTATCAAGAAGCACTGGATTTTGCAAAATATCGCTGCAGCCGGTAAATATGTTCAAATTCGTTTTCTCCGTCTGATAAACGAGATCCGGGATGGACATATCAAATGTAAAATAGTTGGTATGCTTGTATTTCTTTAACAAAGCCTCTACAACATCTGCTTGCCCATCAGCCTTGATGTTAAGTGCCAATGGAAGATTTCTGCCATTCATGATTTGCAATAAGTCTTCAAACGTCATCTCATCGCCATTTGGCATATTATGTGAGATGACTATATTTCCGTTGATATCCCTTAAATCTGTCTCTGTTCCAAAGCCCAAGTCAAAAGAGCGGTCAAAAGCAACTCTTTTATTGCTTTCTGTTTGGAAGTCTTTCCAGTATCCTCTATGTGATAATATGATCATTGTTGAATTCTACCTCCGTATGAAGTCCTTACGAAATATACAAACTTATAAAGAATGATACTTACACAAACAGTTACAAATATAACCGCAAATGGAAATATGCTATTGCTCAAATTAAATTCTTTTATCAGCGTTCCCACCATCGGATGTATAAAATAAGCAATCATAGAACAATTAGTTCCGAAATACACAACGGCATTCCAAAACAAATTTTCGCTAGTACTATGACTTTTAATACAATATTTGAACGCAAAAAATTCGGCAAGAATTGTTCCAACATAGAGCACGCAATTTGTATTCGGAAATAAACTCATAGCAAGTAAGCTTTCTAATATGCTTAATGCACCAAATAATACCATCCAAAGCAGTTCTTTGTCTGTTTTCAATCGTAATCCATCATGCATTTTAAAGCCCAAAAGCATAAATGGTATGGCATCAAAATAAACATTTCTCACAACATATGTATCATTTAAGCTTATTGGCCCAATGCTCGTAACTCCCAACCCTACTAATATGAACCTAACAAAAATGTGTACCGAAAACAGTAATATAGAAATTTCAACAGCTCGATCGTATAGGAGCCACTTCATTTTGAGCTTGCACATAACGAAGAACAAAATGTATGCTTCTAGCAAAGCCCATAAGAACCACTGCCCCCCCCCGTATAAAGTTGCACCAAATAACACGGTTTTTAAAATAGCTTTTAATGAAAATACGCCCATTAAAAAGTCAAGCAATATTTTCCCGCTCAAACCTTTTTCAATCACCAGAGAAATCAATCCAAATACAAAGTAAATAGATAGATGCGTAAATGTCAACTTTGCGGCATGCTTGATTTTCTTTGGAAGGACTTTTTCGACATCGGATAAAGAACTTCTCCATAGGAAATACCCCGATACCATAAAAAATAATGGAACCCCAAGATGCGAAACAGTAACTTCTATTGATCCTACTAACCCATCATGATGAAAGTGATTGATTATGACCAAAATACAAGCAACGCATTTAAAAAAATCTATTGTAGTATTTCTTCTAGCTTTATTATTACAATCCACTACCTGTGTCATTAAATGCCCTCCGCATTCTATCAGACTGAAAACAGTTTATCGTTCGATTCTTAAATAGTTAACTATCAGGGTATCCATTGTATCTCCCTCCGAAGATACCTAATAGGCATGCCAGTAACAACAGCATTAGGCTCATTAACAGATTTGCAAATTGAAGCATCTCCGGCAATTACACACCCTTGATATATCTCTACGCCTTTATATATCTTTACCCCGCTACACAGCCAACAGTTATCATGAATAATCACAGGTGCTGGCGGATTCAACAGTTCATTATCGACATTTCTGATTTCATGAAAATCAGTATCTATTATTTGCGTGTTCCATGACACTCTACATCCACTGCCTATCTCAATATGATGAGAACAAAATATCTTTGCTTCACCCATAATCTTTGTCTGCGTTCCTATAATTAGGTTGGCCCCATTGCGACAACTTAACTGGCACCCCCCCCCGAAATTCACATGACCGCCTATAAAAATATTGCCATCGTTTTCAATGCAAATAGGTTTTGAATAGGCTACAGCCAGCCCATCAAATCCCATTCGCACAGAACCAAACTTTTCCTCGTTGACTTTAATTGTGCCACTCAGCGATAGAAAGCGTGTAAACGGAGAAACAATAATTGGACAGCGAATTGCTTTTTTTAGCGGCATCGTTCTAAGGCACAAATATAACGAGTTTGGCAGCCCTAAAATTATCAGAGCACGCCTGATGAATTTATTCATTTTCATATCCTCCACACGCTTCCACAATAAGTAGATAAAACATCTCATCTAGCCTTCTTAAAAATGTTTCTCAAGTATTTATTTTTAGTAACGATCAGTACCAAAGCATATACAACAACAGATACAATAATTTTTAGCAGCAGACTCACGATAAAAGGCAGGTCACAGGTGGAAACCAGGCCGCAACACAGAAATATACATCCACTACCTAAAGCAACTTGCAAAACATTGGAAAGTTCAACTTCTAAAATCTTATATCTTGACACATAAATACACTGCCAAATAAAAACAATCCCTTCAGAAATTGCTGTAGTGATTGCCGCGCCATTTATATTATATCGAGGTATAAAATAAAAATTTAAAGCGATGTTTATAACAGCGCTTACTGTCATAGACTGCATCGTGACTTTTTCAAGCTTCATAGGCAACAGTACAGCATACATAAATGCGCCCGATAATGCGGCGAATAAAAGGCTAAAACCAAGAATCGCCAAGGAGGTCGATGCCTCCATGTACTCACTTCCGCCTACAACATAAATAATGTCACTTGATGTTGCTATTACACCGCAAACTGCAGGAATCAAAAATACAATAATTGTATTCAATAATTCATTTATTTTTACCTTAAACGAATCCATGCCCTCTGATGTTATTGCATTTGACAAATTGGGCAATGCAGCTTCGTACAAAGCCGCCATTAAAGATTTCAAAACGCGATAAACCTTATTGGAAACACTATACAGACCAGTATAATAATCCCCCTGCATTGCTCCCACCATCGTCATATCAGCATTAATATAAATCTGAGATGACATGCATAGGGCAAACGTTGTTAGAATTGGTTTTACATGTTTCTTTAATGACGAGAACTCGAATCCGAACTTAACTCTTCGACATACAATATATATATTAATAGCACTTGCCCCTACCTGTGAAAAAACATATACCCAAGCGTATTCAAACAAATCAGAGCTATTATGTACAAAACCAAAAATCAATGCCAAAGAAACAAGTTGTATTATGATAACTCTAACAGTTATATAGAAGTACTCTTCATATATAACAAAATACCAATCCAAGCCAAGCGTTGTCCCTGCAATTATTACACTTAAAATTAGTAATAGCGAATTATATTCCCGTAAATCGACTGATACGGCTAGCATTATTGCAAAAACAATATAGGCAATAACTGTTGTGATTAAGCTTATTAAAATTAGGTCTGATACAAACCTATCACTACGCTCTTTATCATCCCTAATTCTGGCACCATAACTCGCAGAATATATAGGAATACCAAGAGAAGCAAACAATACAAACCAACTAATAAGACTGTAAGCATAATTAAACTTACCAAGATTTTCAACACCAAGTACCCTTGAGATATATGGAAACGTAATTAAAGGAAATACAAGCAGAATAGTCTTCTTGATAACATTCAAACCGGCATTTATTTTTAGTTTGTCTTTATTGCCTTTACTTGAAAACAAATTCAGATAACGATTCATAATCCTCTTTATACCTCAACTCTCCAGTGTACAAAGATAGCCAGTTACAAAAATCAAAATTGTACAGTGAATACTCGCCTTTCATTTCTCTTGTATCGTAGTATCCATTCCACCTTGCTTCGTCCTTTTTTTCAGAGTACTTATTCCAAAAAAGTCCTACATCATTTCTGTTAATGCAAATCAAAGAGTTTTTAACAAAGCCCCAATAATCTTTTACTGTACAATCATATGGCTGCTGTGTAAGCCTGGCGAAGTTTCTCATAAAAATCGATTCCGGTGCCATATCTTTTTCTGCCATTTCACGTTTGCTTGCCCCCTTTGAAAAACCTCCCTTATCGCGCTTATCTAAAGAGATATAAAAAAGTTTTTTTATATCATTAGATTTTCCAAAGTAGAAAAAGTCCGAAATATAGAACGGCTGAAACATATTGCCATAAGGCATAGTAACTGTAACTATTCTTCTATCTTGATTTTGAGCCAGATCTCCTAATGGAAAAGTATTTACTAGTGCGCATAAGTAGGACAGAGCCATTGGATGATACATCCTCTGATCACTCCGTATTTTACAAATGTACTCTGCACCGTTTTCAATAGCAGCTTCAACACCAGCAGCTGAATTAATAATCTGAAAATTTATGTTCAGCCTTCCCGAACATATCGGTTCCTCTGACTCAACGACAATTACGTCAAGAGCTTTTAAAACTTCCTCGGCTTCCTTTGGCAACCCTTTCCATGTGGAAAAAACAATTATGGCATTCGAATAATATTTCCTATAAAGTCTTATTGATTCATCGGTAAATCCATGAAAATAAGGACCCTGAATAACTATCCCTATTCTACTATTATCACTGATATCAATGGATTCATTCGCCGTATCCGTCGTTTGTGGCCGTATTCGATACGAAACATAGTAGGCCCCACCTTTATCAACACAATCACACAGTGACGAAAAATTCTTTTCAATGGACTTTGCTTCATCATTTGTCATCCATCGTTGTAACTTAAACGGAATCCCATGATATATCTCAAGCATTTTCAACAAAAACTTTTTCATAAACACCTATCCTCAATACATCCCTTTCGAATTGGGTCATGTAGTTGGTCTTTACAAAACACTTCTACAACTGCAACCAACATCGGAAGAGCCAGAATGTTGTTTTTTATATAAACATCATTACTAAGATAAGAAAAGCAAATCGTAAATATCGTCATACTTAAAGCAACTACACTTTTTCCTTTAAGTTGGATAAAGTTTACATACACGCTTCTTATAAAAGGTAAATTAAAAATAACAAATCCAATAATGCCGTATTCGAAGAACTTGCTTAATGTACCCAAATCAGAAATATAATAGCGCCAGTTTCCGCCCTTTACACTCTCATATGTATTCAAAGGTATTAGGCCCAATAAAGAATGCCCATTAATTGCCTCCATATAGAATGCAAGCCCCTGCAATCTAATGCTTGTCGAATAAGTTGAAACGTCAAAACTATCAACAAAAGTATCAAAATATTGACTCTGGAGTATTATAATAGCCAAAATTGCTAACGCAATTATCGCAACACTCTTCTTCCACCCAATCTGCTTTCTTAAAATCAAAGTCAGAAACAATGTCACGGCAATCGTAATTACTAACGACCTCGACTGCATAACGCTATTAGCATACCAAGTAACAAATGCAATGGTAAGAGCAGAAACCAGCTTTTTCCTTTTACCAAAAAGAAAATTATAGAGTGCAAACGCTACAACCAAAGCATCAAAACTAGATGACCGTATTCTGATTAATCCGTTTCTCTGCCACACATAGTCTTCTTCGTAAAGAACATAGTGCATGATATCAATTCCTTGGTAATTAAAAAGCCACCAAACCATTGTTTTCATAACTAGGGATGCTACAGAAAGGATTACGATTGTGCGGAAAGTTTTTCTTCTGTAAATTCTGTCTGACAACAAATAGGTTAGAGGATACACAAGCAATATGTACAAAAACGAAAGTATTCTTTTAACATATTCTAAAAAGCCAATGTTGGCAAAAGCAAGTCCATAAAGAGTTTCAAGAATATAGTAACCAAAAAACAAGCATAAAAATATATTGATAAACTTGGAATATTGTCTAATCACTCTATAAATTGATTTCACGGAAAAACAAATCACAGTCAATATAACAGCCGAACAAGCTGTAAAAACATTGAACACGTTCGTAAAATCCGCAAACATCAAAAACTGAAGATTGACTATACATATTAGTAAAACATAATAATAAATTAAATCCTTTATTTTCAATTTCATTCTCTTTATTCCTGCTTTGGCGATAATTTAGGCTCTCAACAATTGCCTTATTACACATATAATGGGGAGAAATCTAATTTTATACAATATAAATTTGAGTTTATATTTAAACTCCCAGTTCTTAGTTCTTTTAATTACTAATATTTTATCCCACGGCTCAGCATAAGTTGTCTTATATGAAGCCTCTATTGCCCTCTTTAATTCCGATACCGTGAAAACGGAAACATGACCGTATTGATAATATATCATTGAAAAGTTGCATAAAATACGAAGAGCATACCATTGCATTGCATCTTCGTTGAGTTCTAGCACCTTTTGCATTTCAATCAACGCTTTAATTCTTTCATCAATTACCGATTGTTTATATACGTGTGTAGCAGAATCGCTATTTTCAAAATAGGCGTACAAAGTTTCTTGTAGCTTAGCAACCTTATTAGCCATTCTAAAAACTTCATAATTCCAGATAACATCCTCCATATACTTAATATCATCTGGAAAATCAATTTGTTTCGCTACTCTCGAATCCACCAAAATCGAACAAGGCCCACAAGAAAGATATCCGCATTTGTTTCTTTCTATATTCATCCCTCTAAGAATAATTTCATTTAAAAAATTTTTGTCTCTTTCTCTGCTACGATCCAATATCTCTACACTATAATTCCTTGAAAATCTGTAGTTAAAATCTTTTACCGTCTCAAGATAAGAAACACATATATCTGCTCCAGTATCTACTTTTGCAATATACATATCCTCCAGCATCCAAGGAGCAACATAATCATCTGAATCAATAAAGCAAATGTTATCTGCCTTACTCTCTTTTAGGCCAAGATTTCTTGCCTTTGAAACACCTCGATTAGCTGTATGAAATATTCGAACATTGCGTTGTCCCACACATTTTTGCTCCAAATGGTTCGCATAATCTACAGAACTCCCATCGTCAATAATAAGTATTTCATAATCCTTGAAGGTTTGCTTCAAAAGGCTTTCGATACATCTATCGAACAAATCTAAAGGGGTGTTGAAAAAAGGGATTATTACACTTATTTTATACTCGTTCATAAGGTTAACACCATTCCTAGATAGTTTATGTGGCACCACATTCGACTTCTAAAAAATTCATAAACTATACCCTGATACTTGTGGTCATATTAGACAGTCCGTACCATAAATATATGATATCCAACACTTACTGGTAGCAATACATACAAATGGCACGGATAAGCCTAAATTCCACCAATTAGCGCCAATCAGTCATGCATAAGATTCCTAAATCTATTAACAACGTCATCGGAGAAGGTAAACTGCACCTTTTTCTCCGGCAGAGTGTCTATCATTGCTCTTACTTCCTGGACATTAACATCCTTATGAGTCAGTTTCTCAATGACAGCCGCAACTGTATCTAATGCCTCATCGTTCCAGTTATATCTTGCAATTTCCTGTGTTCCAAAGCGGATGCCGTAATCATGGAACAAAGTCTTTGTCTTTTTGTTCAATGTAACCCTGCATTTATACGCATTGTCGTAAATCAAGTCCATCATTTCTTTCGATGTATACATGAAGATCTGATGAGTCTGAGAGATATGACCATCAAACTCACCGATGTCAAAGCCATAATTTCTCAGCTTCTTTCCGATATAGTTCGAGCAGTGAACCATGTGGCTCATATACTCAGCGCCGAACTGTTCAAATTCAATCAACGAAAACAGCAAACAAATCTTCTGATGCATCTGAGAATGACGAAGAAGGGTCGGATTGATCATTGTTTCCATCTTATCATGCAGATATTTCTCATTCGTCATAATCAAACCGGATGCCGGCCCAGAGAAAGTCTTATGCGTGCCGCCGAACATTACGATATTCTTCATCGTCTTGAGCGGATTGTTGCACATGCCAGCTGCAATCAGTCCCATCAACTGGCTACAATCCCAGAGCAACACACAGTTGGTAGTATCAATATTTTCAACAGCAAGTGGCTTAATGAGGTCAGATGGAGCAAGCAGTATATAGCCGATACCCTCTTCCTTCACCTGAGCATTCAGCTTATCGTAGTCCAGATCATCCTTACTAAAATCATATGGAGCTGGAATAGCTTCAACACCTAAACGCTCAACAACTGGCTTTACAGATGCGTGCCCTCCTGCACTCTTATCCAGAATCATCATCTTATCACCCGGCTTACACAGACACTTAGTAATCATGTCAATCGTGTGCATACCAGTATAAGGACGCGGATCAGTATATTTTGCTCCAAAGATTCTTTCGCATGCGTCGGATATAGCCTGATAATATGGAAACAACTTCTCGCAACCGATAAAGTTATCCTCCATATTAAAAGAATAGGTATTGTTCATTATATATCTTTCCTGAAAGCCAAAACTCAACGGAAGATTGGCAAACGGAGAGATTACATTTTCAGCTGCGCAAAGCGGCAATGCTTCATCATGATATTTCTTGAATTCAGAAGAGTAGCCGTACAGATGATCAAGTACTCCGCTGATATCCATATCATATCCTCCATCGATTTTTATGTTCTGATCCATTTTATAAAGCTTTAAATTCACATCAGACATGTCTCTGCACTGATAGTAAACACGCCCTTGGTAAGTAATTCTATCCTTGTCATCTGGTTCAACATCACAGATGTACACGTCTCCACGGCATCTAAACTTGAACAGCGACAGCTTAATCTTCTTTAAAGATTCAAGCCCAACAATATTGTTTTCTTCTACGGCAAGCAAATAGCAAAGCTTCTTCATAATGGAAGAGTTGGAATTATTCCGATATGCCTCATCGAAATCTCTCAGCTCTTCTAATGAATCAAATTCATGTATAATTCCGTCGTTGCATCTCTTGGCATACATATAAAGATCAGCAAGATGTTCATCCTGGATATCCGCCCAGAACTTATTTGCTGTCTCCGGCAAATCAAATTCAGCTTCAATAAAGGAGATCATCTTCTTAGAAAAGTTTTCGGAAAAAAATGCATAGCCTAAAGTGATCCACGTATCGTAGCACTTATCTCCATAGAAGGTGTCGATGATTTTATCATCACTATCGGTTTCAATGCCACGCTCAGCGGTTTTCCCAGGCACAAATAAAGTGCAATAATAGGAGTCATAGGCATAGGTCTGGAAAATGTTCTCAGAAAAATATAAATCCGAAGATGTTATAATCGTGTTCTTCAGATATTCTTTTGCAGCGTAAACTGATGCATGATTATTCCTTTCAGCATAATCTTTAGCTTCTACAAGTATTACACCATACTTCTCCTTAAGGAACTCGAAACATTCCTTCATATACCCAACAACAACGATAATCTCTTCTATACCCTTTTCGCGAAGATGGCGAATCTGACGCTCTATAAGGGTTTCACCCTTTACAACAAGAAGTCCCTTCGGCTTCTCAAAATTCAATGGAATAAATCTTGTGGACATTCCTGCCGCCAATATAATAGCATTCTTAATGCGATGTGCATTAAGAACATCTCTTCCATTTTTAGTGAGTGAGTAGCCTTTAAGCATTCCATTCTTCTGTAAAGATGAAATTGCATTACTCACCTCATCAGCGCCTTTATAAAGTTCACGCGCAATTCCAGCAATATCCACACTTTCGTGTTCCGAAATCAAACGCAAGACATCAAATTGTAGCTTGTTCATATCCCTTTTCTCCTCGTATTTTAAAATAGAATTTAACTTATATTCCTGAGTTATTTGAAAATCAGCTTACATGTTATGTTCATCCACAACCTCTGGATTCTTTATCGTATAGTATCCATGGTGTGGTTTACGATCTTGCTCTTTCGGAAATTTCATATAGTCTCCATAAATATGTCGTAAAAATTGGTCATACCCTTGTGGGGCTCTATACTTTTTTCCCTCAAAGTCCACAAGAACATATTTATCAAACAAGGTTCTTTCGTATATGCAAACATCTCCACCGTTGCCCCAGACAGCATTACCTACATACTTTGAGGTATCATAAGGCTTTTTACGTGCTTGCTTTTTTAGCTGAGCAATAAAGAAATCCTTTCCAATCGCTTTTGAAAGTAAAAACACAGCTGGCTTAATTATCTTCCGTATCTTTGATTTTGTAATTCCTTTTTCAAGATGAACCCTCGCCGCCTGAAAACATAAAGAAGAAAGATAATCTCCTCTACGCTCAAACTTTACAGCCTCTTCCCAAGTATCACCCATTCCATCATATGGATAAATATCTATGAAGGCACCCATTCCATATGGTTTTTCATTTTCCATAACGATACGATATCTGTCATCTGACACCCTGGTAATCATGTAGGGATATTCCTTATTTAGGTCTGGCGTGAAAATTTTTAGGTTTGGAAATTCTTCCCTATGATTCACAAAGTATTCCACAAACCTATCATGGTCTGGTCTCGGCATCATGATATCCAAATCATCATCCCAAGGAATAAATCCTTTATGCCTTACTGCTCCTATTAATGTTCCAAACACCAAATAATAACGATACCCCTGTTCATCACACACTTTAGAAACAGCATCTAATATTCCGACGGCTATTTTTTGATTTTCTTGAAGCGATAACTTTTCCATATCTCAATCATCCGATCCCTTAAAAACTTTTCTTTTTATATTTTTAGTCTAGCTATGATAGCAAGGTGAGCAAAAATATATTGCATCAAAATCTTTATCGATGTAATCATTCAATGCGAATTTCAGATATAATCTTTTCAATAGCTCCATAATCTCCAAGCTCATCGTCCATACAGGAAAGGATTATCCGTACTTGATCCTCTGTAATTGGATCGCCGCTAATTGTCACGCTTAATATATCATTCACGGCAGCCACAATATTAGATTTGGTGGGTTTAGCCTTAAGTTTCTCACACAAACTGTGAGCGTATTCCTTCATCGCCATATCCCGCTTCCTCCTTTTCAACTATTGCAAAACACTTCCTCGTACCTATTACTAATCTTTTCCCAGCTATACGCCTCAGCAATCCGCTTCTTAGCTTTTACGCCCATAGCAGCTCTCTCGGCTTCTTTCATCTGGTCAGCCTTATCAATCAGAGCCGCCAGACTTCCATTATCCTTACTCCAGTAAAGTGCACTATCCTCAGCTACTTCCTTATTAAAGCCAACATTCAGCAGCAGGTTCAAATCCGTACTGCCCAGAGCTTCCAGCAACGAAGGGTTCGTTCCACCGACCTCATGACCGTGGAAGTACCCATAAGCGTTCTCGCGAATTTTCATGAGAAATTCCTGATCATACACAGTTCCAACGAATTTAATGCGCTTATCTGAACGGAAATGCAACTTTTCTTCCAGCTTATCAAGGAACTTTGGATTCGTGTTTGTGATAATAATGAAGTCCTTTTTACTCTTGCTTTTCATAAACTCTGCTATCATCGTCTCGTAGTTGTTTTCCGGAACGAATCTGCCGACAACCAGGTAGTAGTTGTGAGCAGAAAGCTGCTTCCGCTCATACCAATCCATCAAACGCTTGCTGTCGTCGGAGAGTGTGGACTTCCTTGTTTCTGCGCCGTAAGCGATGAATGTTGTGTTTACTTTCTTCTTACTTGTGTCGTATGAGCTGTGTATGTACTTCTCGATGGTCACAGAGTCGCAAATCACAAGATCAGAATTCTTGACCATCATTCTTTCAGATTCCTTCCAGTACTTCCGTACTGGTGCTGACCACTTGGCCCTCATCCACTCGTGGCCATCCGGATTAAGATATACACACCCTCCGAGCCTGTGAATCTCCCGATAGTAGTGCTTCATGAACGGTCCAATACGGCACGCCATGATGTAGACGATAGGATGCTGGATGTTCTGCTCTTTAATAATCACTATGCTCTTCTTCAGCGAAGCCACGTCATAGTAAATGGCCTGTGCCGAGCCAAGCTTCTCAGGAACATGGATTTTGAAGCAGTGAGCGTTGTGATAGGTGAATTCCACAACCTGACCGTCTTTAATCACACGCTCACTCACCCCAGCCAGTGTCCTCTCATCCATGCAGCCGGGGCCGTTGGTCTTACATGCCACATGGTACTTGATGCTCTGGTTATTCTGGTGGTACTCGGTCAGCTTATTGATGAAAGTCTCGTAACCGCCATATGCACCGAGCGACTTTGCTCCTACCAGGAAGACGTGCTGGACGGGGCGTTCCGACTGAGAATGCTGCCCGCTATTTGATTTTCTCAATTCTTTTGATTCCTTCATATCTATATACTCTAAATTCCAAATCTGTCTTGTGTCTAACGTCTGCTTTACCGTCTGCTCTCTTTCAACAGCAGCCATACGATAATGGTTCTGCTCTTCTCGAACGTCTTGAAATACCATCGATGTGCACACCATACTCTACTGATATTAGTCACACCGCACCCTTCTTCCCCAATACAGCGTATACTGTTCTTAGTAGAATTTTTATATCCAGCCACAGACTCCATTCCCGGATATACCTGGTATCCAGATTTACGATTTCTTCGAAGTCTGTGATGCTGCTTCTTCCGCTTACCTGCCACATGCCTGTGATGCCGGGCTTGATTGCGAGTCTTGCCCGGTGATGCAGTTCATACTGCGATACCTCCCCTGGTAGTGGAGGCCGTGTTCCCACGATGCTCATATCTCCTTTGAGGACATTAAAGAACTGTGGGAATTCATCGATACTGGTCTCCCGGATGAAATTCCCGATTCCGGTTTTCTTTGTCCCATCCGGCAGGACTTTGTTTCCGATGACACGCGGATCGAAGTCCATCTTGAACATTCTCCCGTCGCCCATCTGGTTCTGGCTCATCAGCTCCTGCTTACGAGCCTCCGCATCCATATACATGCTGCGGAATTTATATATTTTGAACCGTTTTCCGTTTCTTCCTATCCGTTCCTGAGAGAAAAAGATCGGTCCCGGAGAACTGATATAGATTGCCGGTGCTACGAACAGGAATAGGATTCCTGTAATCACACATCCAACCAATCCTCCCAGGATATCCATCAGTCTCTTCAACATCAGCTGTATAGCCGATGCTGAGTTCAGGCTTGTGGTTAATACGGTATAAGAAGCAATATTTTCAACGAATTGTCTCCGATAATCATTATTCTCAATTCCTGTCAAATTGAGGTGAACCGTTACTCCCGTCTCTTCGATCTTTTCCATCATTTCCACGGGATATTCAACCGTATTCGGCAGAACAATCAGCACCTCATCGATCCACTGCTGACAGATATATTCCGGAACGCTTCCCCGATCTGCTACGACAGGAACTCCACCAAGCTGCTGTCCGATGGCTTCACGATCCACGATAACCAGTCCGTGAATCAGGAATTGGCCATTGCTTTCTGTCTGTACCTGACACACCACCTCTTCGGCCTGTGATAACGTGGTTACAAGCAACAGGGATTTATAATTTCTGTGCCGGCTGCTGCTCTTCATCATATGCTTCCATAAGAGGCGTACGCCTAAGGTAAACACAAAGTACAAAAGAAGCGTTACTGCAAAGGTAAACCTGGAATAGGTACTTCCCTCCTGCACGGCAAACAGATACGCCAGCGCAATCATTCCTACGCAGATACAGTTTTTTATAGTGGAAGAAAATTCATGATATAGCTTCCTCTGCATCACCTGATGCAGGGAATTCAACAGGAAAATAGCAGTCAAATCAGCCATTTCCAGTACGATTGCCATGTTTCGATAAACAAGATAATAATAAGGGTTAATTCCTTCTCCCCGAATGATATAAGAAATACAAAAAGCGAATTGCAGACAAAGCATGTCAAGCAATATGAAATCAATATGTTTCAGCCATCCTTCCGGCTCCCTTTTGTACATATGGAAAAATCCCCCTCGTATCCTGATACCGTCTAGTGCAATACGTCTGGCGGTATTTTTTCTACATCATCAACGCTCATCTGCACGGAAAGCAGTTCTCCAAACAGTTCCATCTCAACATCAATGGTTCTTTTCCGTTCATCAATACCGGTTACTTTTAATGTCTGATCCCCACAGATGCCCATGGTATTAATGACATAATCACCGGGCTGTATGCCGGTGGCAGATAATACGCTGTTTCCTTTTGCCTGGCAGGCACTCTCAATATGTTTCCTGCGCAGCCTTTTCTCTTCCTCAATCCACGGAATCTTTGCATCCTTTTCTGACCACAGACCGAATTTCATTCTCCGCATCTGTCCGAAAAGTGGAATTTCTGCAACGGCTCTCCGATGAGAAAGATCCAGTTTAATGATATAATCCTGATACTGTTCTAATGGTCCTATAATTGCTGTGACTCTTCCATTTGAGTTTTTCTCAATATAGCTGACCCTCATAATTCCATCCGTGTAAATGCTGCGCAAGAACTGTTCTTCTTCCGCGCTCACGGGAATAAAGGTCTTTTCTTTCTGATTGTTCTGATCCAGCTGATCAGACAGCATAATTGCAAGCTTAGGAATTTTCCGAAGCTCTTCATATACTTCATCCGGACGGTCGGTCTTGATAAACACATAACCGGCGAAGGTTTTCCTGACACTGATGTGTCCAACGCCTTCCTTGCGCCAGACATCTTCATACAACGGTACAAAGCAGCGTTCAAATAATGTATGATCCATCCTCTGATTAATCCAGGTACATACCTGCTGCTCCTGTCCGTTTACTGTCTGTATAACGTACCACATGATAAGTTCGCTCCCGATTTTTTGATATAGCTTCGCCATTGCCACGGTGTCAGCCCCGACGTAAGCCATTCTTTATGATCGTTCGAAACTTCAGGAAGCATATACTACTCAGAAGATTTCTCACTATTTTGGTAACTATTCAGAGCCATGCAAATTATGACAATATGGACGTCGAATGCTTGCTTATATGGCGAATAGTTACATCAATTTTATACCTATTCAGAATCCTGCAGACATCACTTGCAACCGCGAAAAGGGTAACACAGATAAAAGCTGCCAGCATGATCTAAAATTCATTTTTTAACGTCTGCGCCGGTGGGGACCGGCGCAGACAAATCCCCACACTTATTTATAAATCTAGATTCATTTTGTCATCTGAATTCCGGCGTTTCCGCCTTATTCAGGTAACGGATTAGTTCTGAACGAACATTACAGGACCGGACTGTGTCAGGTCGAGTACGATATGGTCGAGTCTGATTTCCTTAACGGTAACCGGAACCCATTCACCATTTACAAGCTGTAATGCTGTAACATTCTCTGTTCCGGCTAAGCCTTTAACATAGAAGTTAACAGTTACAGTGTTTCCTTTTGCTACAGGAAGCTTCGCATTAACGAGGTTAAGGATCTTTCCTGTTGCTGCTGCCTTAGCAGATTTAACGGTTGCAGCGTCAACCTTTCTTAAGGTGACAGTCATATTGGTTGCTACACCATTAACGATGATCTTTCCGCCCTGTCCTACCGGCAAAGTGTCAGTAGCAGAGAGTCCGGGAGTAGATACAATCGCATTGTTTGTGTATTCACCAACAGACATGCTTACTTCAGCTGCTGCTGTTTCAACAGCAGTTACCTGTGTAGATGCTACTACTGCACCGGCTGACGGTGAAGGAGCTGCGCATACTGCCATAGGCATTACAAGAACTGCTGCTGCAGATACTAATGCAATAAGTTTCTTCATTGGACCAATTCCTCCCTTCTCGTAAATTTAAGTGTGGTTTATATCAACATCTTTCGATGCAGATATCAATACATTACTCTTCGTCCTCAAAATCATATACGAAGTCGGTTCCATCGAATATCATACGGTCCATGCTTGCCACGCCTGCATTTACAAGTCCTGCCATCACAACGAACTGTCGGTCTCCTGTTGTTATTCCATCGAGTGTCAGAAGGAAATGTCCGGCTGTGATATCCTCCCAGCCATCCCTCTTATTCATAGTCATGTCTCTTCGGTCATAGTAATCCGCAAGATATGCATTGCACCCCTGATAGGTGGTATAATCGTATCTTCGCAGAATATCACTGCCCTCATCATAGTAGGCAGCATAAATACTATAGGTATATACATTATCCGGTGTGTAAATATAGAGTGCCTCATGTTCATTAAAGAAATCAGGCTCTTCAAACTTATGCAGTTCATAGAAAAGATCTCCTTCCTTCTGATCCTTTCCATGAATCACGGTATTGAAGTCACAGAGGTTTGTCTGATTCGGAATCTCGATATAAAGAGCCCCTGCCTCTCCTTCCTGTCCGTCTGCCATATGATTCTGATAATAAGTATCCGATGTAGCACTCTGCAAAAGCGGCCGGTCAATATCCGTTCCCGGAATATACAGCCATCCCCAGATCTCCGGATTTTCTTCCTGTAAAACCGTAAAGTCAATTCGTCCATCCTTCGCTGTTTCAAACAAAAGTCCGGTACTCTTCGTTTCCTCTGCATCTGTTACTTCCCCTGATGCCTGTTCCTCCTCTGTCTTAGCTGTCTCCTCCCTGTTGTCTGTATTAGAAGATCCACATCCGGTTAATATACCCATGAGCAGCAGAACGCTTAGGCATCCGCTGGTCATTTTTATCCATTTCTTTTTTATGTCTTTCTTCATTTTCTTTTTCATTTTCTGTATCGCTGCTTCTTTATCCTTTACCCAACTCATGTTACTTCTTTGTTATCTCTTACTGTTCTTACGTCTCTCACTGTATATTTATTTCTACCAGATCTCTTATTCTTCTCTGTCTCTATACCAGCTGTCAGTAGCTCTGATCATATTGTTCCTATCAATGTCTTACTGCTCCACCGGCTCATAGAATACCTTTAGAATCAATTCAAACAGATCGGTCTCATCCACATAAAACTCCTCGAATACATCCCCCTGCTTTGTTTCTCCCTTCAGGGTATAGAGATAATTCTCATCGAAGCTGTAATCCTTTGCTATGGATACCAGATAGGTCATCTCATCCACCGTCAGACTGGTAACAGTCTGCGGAGCGATCGACTGATATACGGAAATCGGAAATCCAATGTCTTCCTTTGTCTTCTGCTTTACCTTCTGTAAATACGTCGTAATAAACTGCTTCTGACGCTCCAAACGATGATCCGCAGAACCGAACTCCTTCGTATCACGATTATGAATATAGGCAAATGCAAGATCACCTTCCAGATGAACCTCCTCACCCTCCTTAATTACGGTGCTGTTTCCACTCTTAATATCCTCCAGTGCCACTACATCCACACCACCTACCATATCCGTAAGCGGTCCGATGGCATCCATATTGATGGCAGCATACCCATGAACCGGCATTTCATAGAGCAGATGCTGTACGGCATTCACCTGATACTCACAGCTCTCTTCCACACCATTCCCAAAGCCGTGCTGCACGGCAATCTGCGCTTTAATCGTATTAACATAGGCACCGTTATCATCATAAACAGAAATATCCGTCATTGTATTCCGGTTAATGCCAATGACACTTAAGGAATTATCATGCGGATTCAATACCACCAGAAACAGCGCATCTGCCTGTCCACCATTCGTTCCTTCCTCTACCTCCTTAACATCCCTGTTCTTATCAATTCCCATAACAAGAAATGTCAGAATATCCTCGTTATATGCATAAATCTGACCGTTATACTTCACCCAGCCCTCTTTCCAGCCTGCAGCTTCTTCCTCTGTCGGTTGCAGTTCTATCACCACCGGCGCATTTTCAAGCTTTGGCGCCGCAATCACATTGCTGCGCAAATTCGCCTTACCAATCGCTCCCACAATCAGGAACGCTGCAAATGCAGCTGCCAAAAGCCCCGTGAACGCAGCAAGTACCGATAACGCAACAACTTTTCTTTTACGTTTCTGATCTCTCTTCACCTTTTCCGGATCCAGAATCTGTGACTTCTCCAGATTCGCCACACGGTCTCTTCTATTTTTCTTGTTCGTTAACATGTTGCCCACAATCTCTCACCCATCATTCTGTCATTCTTATCTGTCATCTATCTAAACTATTTGTATAATTTGCGGTTTTTGATAGTTCTTTCACAATCAGCGCAGCCGGCGGAATATCACAAGCAGACCTTTCGCAAAGCTTCCGTCATATATGACTACTTCACATGCACCGTCACACTCACCGGATCCGACACATTCCCATCAGAGTCTGTCGTCGTCAGCGTTACGGCATGATCTCCCCTGGCATTGACATCATATTTGGACGCCTTCAGATTCTTAAATAACGTCTCATATCCATCCTTATCATCCTGAAAGCTCCCAACCGCATCAATCCATGCCGGAAGCTGCCCGGCGGTCGCATTTACGGTAGTACTCTTTAAGATAATTTTCGGATTTCCGGCCTTGGCAGCAGCTTCCTCCTCCTGCCGTCTCCTCACTTCTTCCTGTTGTCTTTGCTCTTCCTCTTCCTGTGCTTTCCGGTCTGCCTCTTCCTGCTCTTTACGGCGTTGTTCCTCTATATCCGGTGTCGGTGATACGGAAGGAGAACTTTCAGCTTCTGTATCCTCTTCCGGCGTATCTTCTGCATTTGCTGTGGCCTGTAGTTCTTCTTCCTGTGCATCTGCAGGTTCCAAAGTCTCCGGCTCACCCGGAAGCGCTCCATCCATGTCTCCGTCAAATCCTGCCATTCCGATATCCTTCATAGCATCTCCGGTAGCTTCGTTTACTGCTTCAAACACTCTGGATGCTTTCGCCGCATTTCCGTCAAGATCCGTTACCGCATAATAAACAATGGCTCGGTTTTCATTCTTATTCTGAACAATCTTTTCTACTACGATCCGGTCTGTGACATCTCCGTCCTTGGCATCTACAGCGCCCACTCCCTGCAGAAGCTTCTCATTGTCAATGCCACTGTAATAAATCAGGTCATTTCCGGAAAAAGAAATTACCGGCGGTTTCCTGTCCTTATTAAGCAGCAGCACCACACAAACTGTAATCAATATGATATTTAAAACGGTAAAAACAACTGCCCATTTTCCACTGTCTTTCATACTTTTATTCCTCTGTCACATTTATTCCGGCTGTAATTTTTCCGACAGCATATACTGTTCGCGCATCTTTTCAAATCAGCTCAGACTACAAATTTATCTCTTCTAAGTCAGAACCTCTATCCAGCATCTCATCCAGATTCAGATCCGATTCTGCACTTTCTTCTACTGTCGAATCCATCGGACGCTTCTCGGTTAATTTTCTTGAAGCACGCATTCCTGCTTCTGCTCCGGCTTCTTCCGCTCCCTGCCTGCTCAGATCTGTTGTCTTCGCATGTACGCCTTCATTTCCGTATTGTCCGTAATATTTTCCATAATATTTGCCATAGTATTTACCATAATGACCATAGCTCTTCGTACTCATATCCACCTTGTTAAGAACGACACCCAGGATACGGCTTTCTGTCTTGTCAAGCTGTGCTTTTACATTTTGTGCAAATTTATAACTGATCGCATTGTTCTCAATAACAAGAATGGTTCCATCACACTTCTTGGCAGCAACTGCTGCATCAATTACACTCCCAAGCGGTGGAGTATCCACAATCACATAATCAAACAGCTGCTTTGCTTTATTAATCAGGCTTTCAAAATTTTCTCCGCCAAGAAGCTCACTGGGGTTAGGTGGAACGGGGCCTGCAAAGATCATGTATAACTTGGGGAAGTTTGTTTTACAGATCACATCACTCAGTTTCTCCCGTCCCACCAGAATGTGAGTCAAACCCAGGCGCACTGCACCTGTTTTGTATCTCCCTACTAATACAGACTTACGCATATCGGCATCGATGAGCAGAGTCCGTTTCCCTGCCTCCGCAAAAGCCTTGGCAAGTTCCATGGCAACCGAACTTTTTCCTTCATTCGGAGTACAACTGGTTACGGCGATTACCTTCAAGTCTGCGCCACTGAATTCAATGTTGGTACGCAATGTTTTGAATGCTTCTTTAATCCGGTAATCCTCAGATTTATCAAATCGTAAAGATACATGCTGCATGGTTAACTCATCCATGGTCATTCTCCTTATCTTCCCGTGCTTCTCTATGTTTCCTTCGTGATCCCATCCGGGATCATCCCGTTATTCCTTAACACCTTACTTACTCTGTTTATGCTTCTTCTTTTTCTTTTTGGAATTGACCTCATCTTCCTTCATGGGAATCAGTGCCAGTGTGCTTAAGCCCAGATACTTCTCAATATCATCCGACGACTTGATCGTATCATCCATGAGATAACGAATCAGAATTATTGCACTGATTCCAAGACATCCAAGCAGTCCTCCGATAAGTGCCCATTTGGAACAGCTTGGGGATGCCTTTTCGGTTGGCATATTGGCCGTCTCTGCTACATTAACTGCGTCAATGTCCATAACATTCTGAATATGGGTGCTTGCATTTTCTCTTACAGAATTCGCTATATTCATTGCCTGCACCGGATCGTGATCCTCTACGGTAATCGAAACGATTCGCGTATCACTCGGCGTTGTTACATCGATCTTCTTAAGCAGATCTTTGTATTCCATATTTAAACCAAGCTCCTGAATCACAGCCTCCAATACATAACGGCTGTTGATCAGCTCCGCATAATCCTTCGTAAGCTGTGTCCCCAGCTGCACGTCACTGTAGGTAACAGAAGAACTGTCGCTCTTATTTAATATATATATTTTGGTTGTCGACTTATACGTCGGAGCAATTATGAACTTGCTTAGAGCAAAACAGCTGAGCGCACAAAAAAGACCGATACTTAAGATCAGCCACACATGTCCCCACAGGACATAAAACAACTCCACAAGATCAATTTCTATTTCATCACGTTCATTTTGATTTTCCATGAAGTTCTCCTTGGTAATTTCTCACATTAATCATCTGACAGGATTCATCAGAGAATCTCATTTCGTATAACATGTTCCGGATTATTCACAAAAATATCCTCAGCATATTGATTCCCATATTTGTGAACAATATAATCCGCACATTTCTTTAATTCCGGTGCCCGTTTCTTCGTGTCATGTGCATCTGTTGCCACAAAATGTACCAGCTCCTGCTTTAACAGCTTTCGTGTAAAGCTCTTCATTCCAAACCCCACATTACCCATTACACTTCCGGCATTCACCTGAATATACGCGCCCATTCCTGTCAGATCTTTGATACGTTCAACATGATCTGCCAGACACTGATATCGCTCCACATGTGCTATAATCGGGAAATAACCTTCAGATAAAAGGTCATAGACACCATTACGCAGATAATCGTAATCATCCATTGGAGCAAATTCCAAAAGTACATATCTGGAATCCGCCATCGTCCTTGCCACGCCGCCATGCAGCTCCTGTGCAAGTTCCATACGATAATAGAGCTCATTTCCTCCGATTAGTTCAATTGACAATCCGGCTCTGCCCATCTGCTCCTGTAGTTGCTTAATATAGACATTCATACTGGGGATGTGAATATTGTGTCGTCCAGGTTTATTATGTGGTGTGACAATGATAGTACGGATAGCATTTTGCTGTGCAATCCGTAACATTGCAAGACTTTCCTCCATAGACTTGGATCCATCATCAACCCCAGGCAAAATATGGCAATGAATATCAATCAGATCCATATTTTCATCCTTTTCCCTTTTATATGTATGCTATTTTTAATATCTTTCTATAATATATTATGCTATTAA
>OOCI01000253.1_pt1 | contig 52213 bp, 48 predicted proteins | sample 1671761 | NCBI WGS metagenome assembly OOCI01 (sample SAMN06348190, study PRJEB24527) | human gut metagenome | biome: human gut; feature: ankylosing spondylitis patient; material: feces | host: Homo sapiens | place: China | collected 2015-10
TTTTAGGACGCCCGTCAGAAATACTTAGGATTCTCTGAGCTGGCACATAAAATACTGCTTCTTCTGAGTTATTCTTGCCTTGCAAGAGAGAAGTCATATTGAATTTTTCTCCTTCAAATAAAATTTCTGTAGAATCAGACAAGATTTGCGACATGCTTTCCCCGAAATAATAGTCCAACAAAGGATTTATATCAGATTTGTTAAGAATATAATTGTATTTTTTTAGCGTACTAACAATATGTGCCTTATCCTTAATCAGTTTAAACAGTTCCAAAAACAAACTTTTTCCGCTTGCCTGAGGTCCTATTAAAATTGTCAAGTCACCAAAATTCACATCAACATTTTTTATGGGGCCAAAATTCTGTACACAAAGGGTTTGTCTCATTGTATATAAATTTCTAAACATTAAACATTTGGCACTCCCAACAAAAAATGCAAGAAGTCCCATTCGTTTGCAAATTTATTTTTTTTTCTTGATTATACCAAATATTTCTTTTATTTTCTCTATATTTTAACTTAACTTTCGCAAGTATGTTCCACACGCCAGGAATCGAAATCATCTATCCCAGACTTGAGTCATCAGGCGGCGGAAGGCGGCCAGATAGCCGCCTTCGAACAGGGGATCGTCGCCGGGATTGGCTGCCTGGTTGTCGGCCTCCAAGGCGTCGAGGATTTCGCAGATTTTCTCAAATTTCTGGCGGTCCGTCGATACGGTCTTGAGGGTATGACGGGTGAGCAGATAGGCCTGGGCCAACTCTAAAACTTTTCCGTCTTAGACTCGCTTAATTGTCTTCGGACGGACATGGTCTTCCTTACGTCGCCTATCGAATCCGGGCTTTTCTGAGTGCAAAACATGCCCGAAAAAGGCGTTAAGATTTGTAAAATGCTTGATATAAGCCATAATTTTTGTTAATTTTATACTCTACATGTAGAACATATAGATTTTGGTTATTTATGTATTTAATTTTATCTTTGTCATCGGTTACAATCTACCTGTCTAAGCATACTTCCTATTGGAAAACTCCCTATATAAAGAGCGTTCACCTTTCGGACTTTTGCTGCACCAAGGGTTCACCGTTTGACGCCATTTGTGACTTCTCCGTGAATACCTGTGAAGGGTGGGTTCACGCCCCGAAACCCGTCTGTTTATCGGACTTCCGACGCTGATGTGAAGGGTGAACCCTCGTTTCTTACTTTCACACGCATACGCGAAAGAAATTAAATAAAGAAAGAAATTTAACTACATGGGTAATGCCATAAAACATATAAAAAAGAATGAATATATTAAAAAAGGCGTTCACAACGTCACGCGATGGTTTCATGCCATCTGTCTTCTCTCAGCTCGACTCTAAGATGAGCCGCCCACTAAGCTGCCGTCAGGAGCTGGAGGATCTGATTTTGCGCAACCACGAACTGGCTGCCATCACTGAGTCGTATCGAAAGGCCCTGGCCGTGAGTAAGCAACTTGCCGACAGCAAGGTAAAACCTCTGTCGACTGGCATCTGTTTCGCCGCACAGTTGGACGGCAGGGGCAGACTGCTGGAAAACGTGATGGGCGAAGTGGGATGCCTGGGACTCGACTACGACCATTTGTCCTCTGAGATCATGGGGATTCTCTTCGAACTCATCAGGCATTCTCCACACGTCCTCATCGCCTACCGCACCATCAGCGGCAATGGGCTGCGCATCATCGTGGGCTATCAGCGACCCGAGGGATGCGAACTGTCTTTCGTGGAACTGCACCAGGCGATGCTGCAGAAGGCGATGGCGCTGTTCGACTCCCTGCTGGGCATCAAGGCCGACCGACAGTGCGTGGACTTCCTACGGCTGTCGGGACTCGCCCACGACGAACAGGCCTTCTTCAACTGGGATGCCGAACCGATAGTCCTCACCGACAAGGAACTGGCTAAGTTCACCTCCTCACTGCTGCGCAAGAAGAACAGTAAGAAGCAGGCTGCTGAGCGCTCCAAGGCGACTAAGGGAAGCAAAGCCAATGGCATCAAACTGTCGGCGGAGAAACCTACCATGGAGGAGGTGAAGATGCATGTACTGGAAACGCTCCACAACTGGGGACTCGTCTTCGAGCCGCACCGCCACAACGAGTATGTGATGTACTTCGGAAGCATCTGCAACCGCTATGGCATCGATTTCAGGGAGGCTCTCGACTATGCCGAAGCTCATTTCTCTCACGAATATCCCGACACGGCTGCCGTCATCAAGTCGTGCTACAAGAAGACGGAGCGGTTCGGCTCCTGGCACTATTTCAGAGAGGGCGAGTCGTTTCGTGGGCAAACTTCCGTGAAGTATATCAAGCAGTGGCTCTCGATGAGATACCAGATACAGCGCAACATGGTGACCGGCAGGCACGAGATAATGAGCCGCATGGCGGGAAATCCTAAGTTCCTGAAGTGGGTGAACCTGGATGACAACATCCTCAACTCGATCTGGGTGAAGATGGAGGAAGAGGGCATGAACATCAACATGCAGAAGCTCATCTCTGTCATACACAGCGATTTTGCCGTACAGTGCGACCCTGTGGAGGACTACCTCCGGTCGCTGCCGCCATGGGACGGCAAACGCGACTACATCGGCGAACTGGCAGACCGCATACGCATCATCCCTCATCAGGGCTACCACCACGACCAGGCCACCTTCAAGAAATACTTCTGCAAGTGGATCGTGGCGATGGTGGTGGGATGGGTCACTCCGGAGGTGGTCAACCAGGTGATGCTCATCCTGGTGGGAAAGGGCGGCATCTACAAGAGCACGTTCTTCAACTACCTGTTGCCGCCGCAGCTCCGCGACTACTACCTCAACGAGTCGGCGGCGATATACACCGACAAGGACTTCATGGAGGCTTTCTCATGCAAGATCCTGATGTGCCTCGACGAGTTCGACACCGCTTTCGGCAAGAACCTCAATGCCTTCAAGAGCAACATGACAAAACTGCATTTCTCCATCCGAAGGCCCTACGACCGATTCCGCAGTGACCTGGACCATCGTGCCACTGTGGCGGGTACCACCAACAACCAGCAGATCATCACCGACCCGGAGAACCGACGCTACTCGCCCTGGATTGCGGAGAGCATCGTGAGCCCGAGAGACGAGCCGTTGGACTATGTGGGTATCTACTCCCAGTGTGTGGCTCTTGGCAAGGAGGTGAAGGAGCGAAAGATGCGTGGCGAGGAAGGATGGGTGTATTGGCTCACACAGGAGGACATCGCCGAGATGCAACAGCACAACTTGCTCTTCATGGTGCCCAACTATGCTGAGGAGCAAATCAAGCGTTTCTATCGTGTTCCGACTCCCGACACGTCTGAGCGGTTTATCAAGTTCCGCTATACTGCTGAGATTGTGGAGCGCATCTGCACCAACCCTGTCATGCGGAAGAACTTTGAATACCAGAGCATCGGCAGCATCATGTCAAGGCTGGGATTCCCCAAGGCTCATCGCCGCAAGGGCAACGGATGGTTTGTCGTCGAGAAGGAGGGGGCCGAGATCAACAGCGAAGCCTTCTATTCTGCAAGCGACAAGATGGAACAGGACGCCAGCCAATGACTTACAGAGATTTCCCGGTAAGTCACTGAGCTTTTTCTGTGACTTACTGAGACATGACAAACATTATATTGCTAACGAAGAAATTAAACATCTATCATGAAGAAAGACTACATCAGCAAGCACGACCTCGCCCACGAATTTTTCCCTGATGCCGAGCGCCACGTGGCTGTCAACCACCTGATGCGCTGGATCAACCGCTGCCCTCCCCTCGTTGAGAAGCTGCGGGCCTGTGGCTATCGCACCAAGAAACGGTACTTTTCGCCCGCCCAGCGCGAGATTATTTACGATTTTATAGGTGATCCATAATTTTTTTGCACTTTTTTTCGGCCTATGTCCATTAGCGTATAGTTGACTCGCAAAAATGTCGTATCTTTGCATCGTCATTCAGAGAGAGTGACTTAGCGAAACATCGGGACGAGCGCGCAGCCCTTTGTCGCTAAATATTATTAACTTTTATAACTTAACACCATGATTCTCTATAATTTAAAGAAAAACAAGAACAAGAAGATGCCGAATGCGTACGGCAAATACTACGCATACCCTGTAGTAACTCAAACCATCGGAATGGACGGTCTTGCCACCCACATGTCGGGCCACAACACGCCTTTCTCGCCCGGTGCCATCAAGGGCATGCTCACCGACATGGTGATCTGCGTCAGGGAACTCGCCCTGCAAGGCATCGCCGTGAAGATCGACAACCTGGCGATTTTCTCCATCGGCATCAAGAACAAGCTGGGTGCCGACACCGAGAAGGACTTCTCCATCACCAAGAACATCGAGGGCGTGAAGCTCCGTGCACGTGCCACTGGCGAGTTGATGAGCGACAAGCTCAACCTCGATGCTACCTTGAAGAAGGCTACTGCGCTCACTGGTGACGGCAGCACCGACAAGAACTCTCCTTCTACTCCGTCGGGTGGCGGTACCTCTCAGGGTGGCGGTAGCACTCCATCAGGTGGCGGCGGTACCTCTCAGGGCGGCGACACCCCATCTGCTGGAGGCGACAATCCCGGAGGCGGCGAGGGTGAATAACCATCGCCCGACTTTCAGAAGTTAAATTAGAGGGGAGTTAAAGGAGTTATCGCTCCCTATGGTCGCTGAGGAGTTAAAACAACAGTCTTTTTGGCGTAGCTTTTTAAGCAGCAAGACATACGTCTTAACTCCTTAACTTCCTTAACTCCTTAACTTCCTTAACTCCTTTAACTTCCTGATATGCGAAAGTTCAATTAAACATTAAACATTTTAAAACATTTATCACCATGAAAAAAGAAAATTGGAAAGCAGTCATCAACTTCATCATCACCGTACTCACAGCGATAACCAGCGCTTTTTGCGTCAGCTCCTGTCAGAACCTTTAAAAAGTAAAAAAGTAAAAAGGTAAAAGAGTAAAAAACGAATATCATGAGAGACATCAATCTGATTGTGGTGCATTGCAGCGCCACGAGAGTGAACCAGAACTTCACTGTTGAACAACTGGAAGCCTGTCATAAGGCACGCGGCTTCGACACCATCGGCTATCACTATTACATCACCAAGGACGGCACCCTCTATCCCTGCCGACCGGAGCGCATCGCAGGGGCTCATGCCCGTCACTACAACGCCCACTCCATAGGTATCTGCTATGAGGGCGGACTCGACGCGAACGGCCATCCCGCCGACACACGTACCCTGGCACAGAAAGTGACGATGGAGGAACTGCTGCATAGCCTGTGCGTGGATTATCCCGATGCCGAGATCCTGGGCCACCGCGACCTGCCTAATGTCCGAAAGGACTGTCCGTGCTTCGATGTTCGAGACTGGCTCGAAGACATCGACTTCCACATCTAACCTCTGTCTACTTGAGGGTGTGTCATAAGTCTGTGACGCACCCTCTTGTTGTAAATAAAAATGTTTTTTAAAGATTTCGTATCTGTGAAAGGGGAAAAAATAAGAAAGGGTGCGTCACAGACTTATGACACACCCTCTTTTTTATTCTCCTTTGTTTTTTACTCTATATCAATATAGATTAGCTAAGAACCAGTAGAAGACACCAAGGGCGGGTACGACCGCCAAAAGCCAATAAAACATATATACATCAAAAAAATAATATCTTATTCGTAAGTAATGATTAATAAATAACTTGGTACATTTTTGTGTCCTTTTTATGAAGTAACTCATGGTTAAAGGATAGAGTTCCAAGCTCTTCCTTTGCTTCATATTTTCTATAATTTTTCTTTGTCATAATTTCTTTTTAGCTTATTGATTATTAGCTATTTACATTCTTTAATCTGCTAAAAAATTGTATCTTTACAACTGATTTCCAGGCAGTTATAATGAATACAAAGATTCTAACAGAAGTCTTTTCAGAGACCGACTTGACATACATCCTGCAATTAGACGAGCGCCAGCGTCGGCTATATTGTGCTACAAGAGCTATCAACATAGGCAAACATGGTGTGGCGGACGTGTGTGCCTCTATTCACATATCAAAGAACAGCCATGACACTGCTGAGTTTGTGTGTGACAACATCGCACGCATTTGGAAGAATATGCTTGCAGGAAAGCAAATGAAACTACGACATCCAAGGGTTTGATTGTTGTTGCCACCATCAATTCTAAGGAATACCAAACTCAAAGAACACTTGACGAATCATATGTATCCGAAAGACAAAAGCGAATCGGATTTGATAAACAATTGCCTAAGTGGAACTATGTCGTTAGGTGCAAATCTGCTTAGCATTTGTGTACCAAGTTATTTTTTAACTGTTACTTAAAATGAAACATGGCGCAAAGGTAACACTTATCTTTCAATCAGCCAAAATAGGGGTTGGATGCTTACTATCAAGATGGTTTCAACAAGTTCTCTATTCATTAGTTCATCCACAATTTCAAAATGCTCTTTCTATAACACATACAACCCTGCATATACCTAAGAATACATATCACTAGAACGGCAAATCATCATCATGTTTTGTCAATTCCTTTAGACCATCCAATATACACTTTTCAGACTCAGATATTCTATAGTTGACATCACGGATACTACTATACAAACTGTTTAACTTATTATATTCATCAGGATTTACATCTTCTGAATAAGTAAATGTTTCAAATGCAACTCCATCTTTATTAGAGAGTTGCAATGAGAAAGAGCATAAATTAATATTATAATCGTATGAAGAAGACAACAATATGCCACATCCGTTCACATGAGTGGAAAATGAATCATTATTCTCTTCCCATACTATTTTCTTATCAAATGTGGCAGCTATCAGCATACCTATCATTGAATTATATTGTTCTTGTGTCATTGTTTAATCAATTTTATTAGACTTTTAATTTCTTGCAATATCTTCCAATAAGGATTGGACTTCAGTTCGGTCATTTCCAACTTTGCTATATCCTTTTCTGTTACATGGTTGTCCTTTACTTGCGCCAGGTAGTTGTCCATCAGCATACCCATTGCCTTGTCCAATCTTTTAATCGACTCTTCTGGGCTGATAGACAAAGAGTTTGACATTTGCATCAGCCCTTCAAGATAATGGATATTGAACAGTCTTGTACTCAACTCGATTGAGATTTTACTCGCCCTATCCTTCAGATACACACATAACCATAACAAAGCTATGAAGAATGGTACAGCAGCCGTATAAGGAAGAAAATCTAGAAATTCAGAAAATTCAGTTCGATGTGAAGCCAAATCATGAATAAAGAATCCATATAGAGCGACAAATGCCAGAATCAAGACTGGAATACTAACAAGGAAAATGTAATATTCCAATTTTGCTCGCCCTCGCTCATCCTCAATTACTGACGTGTAAGCTTTCAAATTCTCAAAAGCCTCTGTCACTTCATTGGAAATATTCTGCCCCACTACTTGATCAGAAGTAATTTTCTTTTTCGACTCTAGTGTAGCGATATACTCAGAATCCATCTTTCTAAGTTGAGCATTCAAGCTTTGAATATACAGTTCGTCTTTGGGGGCTTTCACCTCTTGCCTTTCGATTTCCTTTTTCAAAGACTCGCGTGCTTTCGTCAAGCGTGACAATTTTTCTTCGACTCCTTCCTTATCGGCGGCTTTTGATGGCAATTCATCCGTTGGTTTACTCTCAATAGGCAATGACATTAGGCTTTTGACTAACGCAAGTGTCTCACCTATCAAAAGGTTGTAGCTCTGCTTATAAGTATCCGAAACTTTACCCTCAAAATTGCGATCAAAGATTCTCCAATCACGCAGTATTGTATCTGGAGACTTCACGTCATTGTCGATTGTAAGCACATCTGAATCGTAAGCTAACAAGCGTTTTTCCGCCTGTTGCATACGCTCTGCTATATCGTACTTCACCACCTTGTTTGCTTCATTCAAGCCATAATACTTAGGACTAAGCAATTTGTCTTGAACAAAAGCAAACAAAGAGAGAATTTCTTCTCTTGAAATAACCTTTAAAATAGTTGCTGTCGGCATAATTATACAAATTAAACTTATGCGCTTTTATTACATAGCATCATTACAACCTATTAATTATGATTACGCTGATTTAACAAAAATGCAGTTTTAACGAGTTTTTTTGTAAACTGAGAATCTAATCTATCCCTATCTATTGGAGTACGCTTAAGCACATAGTCTATAAGTTTAATCGCTGCTTCAAATCCCTCTTTGCATTTTTTTGAATCGCATAAAATACCACAAAGATGTTCACAATAGGCTTGGATTCTATTACTATTAAATTGAAGAATCGGCATTGACTCACACATTAATCTAAAAGCCAACAAAACGTGAAACTTTATTTTCTTATATTGTCTTGGTATCCATGCGTAATTAAATGCTTGACCCATTTTATAGGAAGCCAAAGCACAAGTATAATACAAGTCTGGTTTGGTATCACTAGCAAATATTTTGCGCCCTGTTTTCTCAAATTCCTCAACTATACTACCATAATATCCACAAACCTTGTCTGGCTCCCCCATCATCATGCTTACAAAAGACTGAATCTGATTTGGAATTGTAATGACCTTATATTGAGGAACCTGAACATTACCATTTTTATATTGCTTTGATCTTCTCTCATAATAGAGTTTTTCGAATTCATTTTGCGCATTGTAATAATCCTCTATCTGCTTTTGAGTTTCCAATAAAGAAACCAACTGCTCCTGCTTTACTTCCGTTTGACTATTATTTGCTACTATTATTTTATCTCGAATCTCTTTGTCTGATGAAACTATGATTTTTACAGCTACTTTCAATCTTTCAATGCCATCTACTTCCTTACATAAATATAGGATGTTACAAGTTTGGCAGCCATTGACGATTTGAAAATCTGAGAGGTTCATACTTAGCCCCGTAACCTTCGATTTACGACAGATGACAGTTATTCCATTATTCATAGCAGCAAACAAATCTATATTTCCCGATTTTATAGATTCTTTCATTTTCCTATTTACCGTATTGTCACCTTGAAAAGCTCTAATATTGTCATAGAAGACATCATTAATCAAATTACCATCTGCATCTATAAACAATTTGCACAATTCATTGAAGGGTAACAAACACAGATAACTATCCTCGATTCTTGGCACTTCTGGCAAAGAGAGTTTTTGCTCTATTCTTAAACTGACTTCATTTCTTTTCTTTGTTTCTTTATATAAATTTACGATCTCTCGACTACCTAATAATTGACAATTATAATCACTTATCAAATCTGTAGCTTCAGCAATTTCCTTGGCAGAGGTCTGTTTAGAAACAAAATCGCTTTGAGATTCATATGCTCCGCATGTTATATAAAAAATGTTCATTTTAGGATTTATTCCATCTCTAAAATATGCACATTTTGAGTACAAATATTTGATTAACTCTCGATTTCTTTTCAAGTCCTCATTACATTTAGGCAATTGTTTGTCACATATTTCATCTCGCACTTCACGCAAGATATTCTGTGCACCTTCAAGCGTCTGTCCTAACTCTGCAACCTTAAATGATGTTGAAGTTTTTGCTTGGATAAGAATGATTTGAACTGACAACGAACCATTGGCTTTAAGTAAATCATCAACGATCTCCTTATTAAACACTACCTGTCCATTTACCAATATTATAAGCCCATCAATCCCCCAATCACCTCCATTTCCAATATTTATATCTTCTAGGATATTAGTTGTTATACTTTCTTGTTTAATATATTTTGAAGCAACACAATAAATACAAAACAATTCAAAAGCTTCAGACTCATTTTTGTCTTCATACCCATATTGACTTTTAAAGTCAGTAAAATGAGATTTAATTATTATATCCATAATTTCTTATTTTTTAATCAACAGAAAGAAACCTCAACGATCATTACATGTAATCTTCTTTCCTTCCCCAAATCTTAGCCATAGGCTCTGTTTCCATATCATGTTTGAATGCTTTCAAGAAAGCTTCAAAGTCATACTTTGGCTCATAGCCTAGTTCTCGGCGAGACTTCTCTATACTCAATACGAACTGAGGTGAAGATGGCTTTTCTGGCTTATAGACAATGCCCGACTTCTTGTCACCATTGAATATCTCTGCAATCTTCTTGATTTGATATTCGATGGAAACTGGATGACCACATCCCATATTATAAACACCACCATCATGCTCTGCCTTGATACAGCATTCCATCATATTGACGAAATCACCAACATATACCATCTCTTTTGTTGCCTTTGGGTCACCCCAGACTTCCAAGGTGTTCCCCTTCATAGCTTGGTCTATGATGTAACGCCATCCTAACCATCTCTTTTCTCCATTCACATTGTAGAAAGGACTTGGCTTATAACAATAAATAGTAGGAAGGCGTACTATAAATCGTTGGAAACCATACTGTGCATGATAATGCTCTATGATATTCACTGCAGTATTCTTACAAATAGAATAGACGGAATGGTCAGTTGCCAAAGGAAATTTACGTTCCACATCATCATCTATCGGTTCTGTTGTTCCAAACTTATAAAGAATATCTGCTATAGATTGTGCGAAAATGATTTTCTTGCACCCAATCTCTCGCATCCATTCCAACACATTGAGTGTACCTGTGATGATACTATCCACATACTCGTATGGATTATAGCCTTTCATTTTTGCAGGCATTGCTCCTGCGAAATGCAGGACAACATCAATATCCTTAGGCAACTGCTCAAATGTTGTCTTATCCTTCAAGTCTATTGAAAAATAAGGGATACCTTTCTCCTCAAAAAATCCATTATCATCTGGACGATGAGCCACAGCTACAACATTGTACCCTCTTTCCTGCAAACCTAATGCAGTGTATGAGCCACATGAACCTGTAGCACCAATAATCATTACTTTCTTCATTGCTTCTTTATTTATTGGAAGTAGAAGCAATGATTGTGTTCTTATAGCTCTTTGTGCATCAAGAACTTCTTGCCTCTATCCTCCAGTTCTATAAATCCGTGATGTTTATAAAAATGATATGCGTTAAGATTTGTCTTTACAACCTCCAAGCCAACGCTACAAAATCCGTCTTTTTTCAAAGAAAATAAGACTTCAAACATTTTGCTACCTACTCCTTGTTGTTGGCAAACTTTATCAACACATATTAAAGTTATGTATAATTGCTTTTCTGTTATATTTCTGTAGAATGCTATGAATCCATTTATTTTTTTCTCATCATAACACACCACAAAACTTGCATAAGTATAAACTTTTTCACTATATTCCTCTATATCTATCACCTCAGATAGGGGGGGGTAAATAATTTACTTGTTTTTTCCATCAACTTCAAAAATTCATATTCTGTCAATGGAAAAGTTTCATATAATTTAAATTCCATATTATCTAACATTATGATGTGCTTGCCACTTATTTTCTATGGCATCTTCTGGATATTGTTTGATGATCATTGTGTCATTCGGAGTCTTAACAACAGAACAATCTGGAACATTTCTCTTCACGATAGTAGCTCCACCTATCAAACATTTCTTTCCAATTTTGACTTCATCAAAAACTGTCGCATTCGCACCTATATAACTTTGTTCACCAATGGTAACAGAACCACAAACTGTGGCTCGTATTGTTATAAATACATGATCTGAAACAATGGTCCGATGACCTACCATTGCATTATCCATAACAAATATATCATTACCCAATTTCACATGTTCTTGAACAAAAACACCATCACTAATCAAGCAATTATCTCCCAGCAACTCTCCACGAACCTGTGCATTCGGAGAAATGATATTGGCAAAATGATATCCCATCGATTTAACTTTTTCATACAGATAACGACGATCTGCATTCAAGCGATTCCATAAAACTGCCACGAAAAGAAGATCGTTTTCTTTATCTATGAATTTATCAAGTTCTTCTAAAGGAAATACTTTTCTATTTACCCCCCCCCACTTCAGCCATGCCACCTTCCGGAATATACTCCTTATTAACAGTACAGCCGATTATATTATATAACGAATATCTTTCTACAAAACGAGCTATTCTATCCGCTGTATCAGATATTCCAACTATTACCAAATTTTTCATAACTTATTGAACTATTACATTTATCTTACTTTCTATATTCTTAATTACATCAAACATTTCGTCCATATTTTTGTACTTAAGAATAAACTCGCCTATGCAATCTTGAGCATCTCGAAAGCGATGTACTTCATCACCAACATGTAAGTCATTTACAAATTCTACAAGATGATTTTTCTCAAATTCCTCATCAAATTCTATGCTCTGGAATTTTCCTGTTGCATTAGAATGAACCATATAATTAGACCAATAACCCTTAATTGGCATCTCCTTCTTCCCCTGCAATACAGATAAATCAATAGTATCACCAGCTGCTGCTTGTACGACCCATGTTACCATATCAACACCTGTAGCATATTTGGTAACCTGAGGGATAAGACTACCGCCAGAACGGGCACCTAACTCCAAAAGATAAACCTTATCATCTTCTCCTACAATTGCCTCTACATTATAAGCATTGCTCTTCATATCGAGAAGAGTCATCAATCTTTGGAGTTGTTCTTCCAAATCTTCTATATATTTATGATCCATTTGGAAAGGCCAGCATTCTCCTAAAGGAGCGAAGTCCTTATCACAATTTGGGTCATAAAACTCATTACCCAAACAATGAAATACAAGTTTACCATCTACCGAAAAAGCATCTCCTGAAATCTGATGACCTTTCTTTACGATAAATTCCTCAATCAAGAATCGCTTACCTCTCGAATAGTTGAGTGCATCCTCAACAAAGGCTTTCAGCTGTGATTTATCGGTCATTTTATTTATACCTTTACTACCTGATGAATCAACAGGTTTTACCATAACAGGAAGTTTAAACTCATCAATATGAGCAAGAGCATCCTCATAAGTAGTAAAGCCCATTGCCTTAGGACAATTAAATCCTTTGTCCTGTAAGAACTGACGGAACAAATCTTTGTTGGAAAGAATTTCGACCGACTTAAATGGGGAAGTAGGCAAACCTAATTGTTCACAAACGTATGCGGCCGTAGGTGCTGCAGGATCAGAAGCATAAGCCACTACTCCATCTACTTGCAAATCCTTTGCAAGTTTCAGAACAGCTTCTTTATCCGTAGTACTTACATTATAATATTCATCAGCATACTTATGTCCTGGATTACTTGGCAAATAATCACATGAAATGACATAATAACCCAAATGTTTTGCTTCCTTTATTGCGTAAGTCTGATAAAGACTTCCGCCAAGCATCAAGAGTTTCTTCATTTTTCTAAACTTTTTATAAATTCTCCTATTCTTCGAACACCTTCTTTTATCTTGTCCTCTTCGAGAGTGAAAGCAATTCTAATATACTTATCACAACTCTTTCCATAAGCAACACCAGGAACAACAGCAACCTGCTGAGCTTTCAAAAGAGCAACAGCAAAGTCATACGATGTAAAGCCTGTAGCAGAGATGTCAACCATTAAATAGAATGTAGCCTGAGGAGCAGTGCATCGTAGTAACGGCAATGCCTGTATTCCTTGAACAAGAGTGTTTCTTCGTGAAGTAAAAATTTTGACCATATTTTCTGAATAGTTCTCTTTTCCACTCAATGCCTCTATAGCAGCATATTGAGAAGGAAGCGGAGCACAAGCCACGACATTCTCCTGTAATTTCGTCATCGTAGCTATCAACTCTTCTGGTGCCAGAACATAACCAATACGCCAGCCTGTCATACAAAATTCTTTGGATAAAGAATTGATTAAGACTGTACGTTCGCGCATACCTTCAATAGCAACTATACTTTTAAAGTGTGCCTGATCGTATATTAAACATTTATATACTTCATCGGAAATAACAACCAAGTCATATTTCTTTGCCAACTCAGCTAATGCTTGTATTTTTTCCTGTGATATAATTCTTCCAGAAGGATTGGAAGGAGTATTTATAATGATAGCCTTAGTCTTCTCTGTAATTGCCCTTTCCACATCTTCAATATTGAAGCTTAATTCTTCTGCATCTGGATTATCAACAACTACGGCTTTTGCATGGCAAAGATTTACCATCTGAACGTAATTTACATAATAAGGTGCTGGAATAATCACTTCATCACCAGGGTTTAATAAAGCCAACAAAGCCAGATACAAACCCTCCATTGCTCCTACGGTTACAATAACTTCAGAATTAGGATTATACTCAAATCCTTCAGTTCTTTTATAATAATTAGTTATTGTTTCTCGCAATGGCAACAAACCTGCATTCTGAGAATATCTTGTTTTTCCTTCTTGAATTGCTGCACAACCTGCATCCTTAATTGCCTGATGTGGCTGTACGTCTGGATCGCCAAGGGTAAAATCTATGACGTCGGAATATTCCTTAGCCATGTTAAATAAAGCTCTTGTCAAAGAAGGTTGTACCGTTTTCGAAACTTCTGAAACCTGTATCATTCTTTAAATAAAATTAGTTAGAATCAATTATTTTAATATACAATCCAATGTCCTCTGAATATCCTCATCGCTCAATGCATGGTGCATAGGCAAGCAGATTACGCTATCAGCCATCTTATGCGCATTTGGAAGCTTTTCCGGTGCTGCACTTTCCAATCCACGATAAGTTGAGAACTCACTGATCAATGGATAGAAATAGCGACGGCCAAGGACATTGGCTGCTTTCATTTTGGAATAAAGGTCGTCACGGGTCATGCCGTACTTCTCTGCATCAATGAAGATTGGGAAGTAACTGTAGTTGTGCTTCACGCCTGGCATATCATCAAAGAAGGTGATGCCCTCTACTGGACGCAATGCCTCACGATACTTGATGGCAACCTGATGGCGAGCCTCAATAGCGGCATCTACCTGCTTCAAATTGAGCAAGCCGTATGCGCTTCTGATTTCATCCATCTTGCTGTTGATACCAGGACCTACCACTGTTACCTCATCAGCGATACCGAAGTTCTTCAGGTAGTCAATACGCTTCTTGGTCTTCTCATCGTGCATCACAAGTGCTCCGCCCTCAATGGTGTTATATACCTTTGTGGCATGGAAGCTGAGCGTACTCATATCGCCTGCATTCAAAAGTCCTTCACCATTCACTTCTACTCCAAAGGCATGAGCTGCATCGTAAATAACTTTCAAACCATACTTGTCTGCGATGTCCTGGATTGCCTTGGTATCGCATGGTTTACCATAGACATGAACAGGCATAATGGCGGTAGTACGTGGTGTGATGGCTGCCTCAATCTTGTTAGGATCCATATCGCCTGTTGCAGGGTCTATATCTACAAAGACCGGCTTGCATCCGTTCCACCAGATACTATGGGTTGTTGCCACGAAGCTATAAGGGGTTGTGATGACTTCGCCTGTAATGCGGAGGGCTTGCAATGCCGTCATCAGTGGCAGAGTGCCATTGGTGAACAGACTCACGTATGGCACTTTGAGATATTCTGCCAATGCCTTTTCCAACTCCTTGTGGAAGCTTCCATTATTGGTAATCCACTTACTCTCCCAAATCTTCTTCAACTCTGCAGTAAAATCGTCAAGATTTGGAAGAAGTGGCGATGTTACTGTTATTAATTTATTATCCATAAGCAGGAATTTATATTCTTCTTTATTTAAATTTCTTTTATATGTGGTTTCTCACCGGGTTTCAAAACCGATTAAGCTACTGCTACTTTTATAGCTTTAAAGTTATTCATATCGTAGCCATGATTATGTTTAAAACATGATGTTTGTTCGAAAACCTACCCAGTCCTTCCTTGCCGTTAAGGAAGACATCTTTTCGAATCCCTCCGTCTCCCTTTAGCCAAAAGGAGCTACACCTTTCTCACCAAGCCTCTCTTCAATAGTCTTTACGACCCCTTCGGTTCCCCTTATAGGGGACAGAAACCCTCAGGGACGAGAGGATGTAACCGCCCTCCGGTGCTCAGAACCGCTACGCTCTAAGGTTGGCGGACCAAAGCGGTCTGCGCCAGATTGTGCGGGATGGGACCGCCTTATTAGTTTCTCACATTGAACAATCAATAAATTCTATTTTATTCAATATCTGCAGCAGTGTTAACTTATGATTAGCCAGCATCTGCAACTACCATATCAAGTTATCATAAGATGATTAACCATACTTGTTACACATCTAATGAAAGCTTGAACTCTTTAAGAATTCTGTCATTGATTTAAAATGTATATTTGATTCTGGTATCCCAAAAGAGATAAGACAGTCTAAAGCTCTATCATGATCTGTATCAGAATAAGCGCTTACATACCATTGCAAGTTGGCTTTATCAGCATTCACCTCAATTATCTTCTTGATATAAGGCTTATCAACCTTAGAGAAAGAGATTCCCCATACATATATAATCTCAATATTTGATAAAGATTCAAAATACACTTGGTTGTCTCTCAATATTTTATCTACAGGCTTTTCTGAGTCTGAGTAATATGATTCTACAGCACTTGTTAAAGCCTCATTTTCCGGCAAGTATTGTGTATTCCCCCTATACATCCTATATATAGTATCACGCTTATAGTACTTTTTCCCTTTTTTATTATACCTAGGTTTATCGTACCCCTTGCTTTTCCACCAAGAATCAAATATCTCAGAAGTATCTTCCCCATGCCCAACCACAAGGCTTCCCCATGATTGGGTTTTAACGCCGTGAATATGATTGATCTGAGAAGAAGGAATTCCATAATGACTTTCTAAGAATGTCGTATAATTGAATGTGAGAAATCTAGCATAGTCATCCACATAAAGCATCTTATCCTTATAGTCACGTGGTACACTCAAGGAACATACCCATTTATGAAAATCTTTCTTTAATTTATCAAGTAATTCATAAGCTGAAGACGATGCTGCATCTCCTCCTAAAAGTATATCTGCAGCAGACCATTCATCTGGATCAGACTTACTATCTGGAAAGAAAGCAAGACCTGACTCCAAGAAAAAGTCTCTGCTTACATAGGCCATCCCTGTTTCGAAATCTGACCACAAAGCATCATAATCACAAACGGTCTCATAAGTTTGATATGTATCGTAGTCATGTGTTTGCAACCACTTACGAAATGAGCCATAAGAACTTTTAACCCCATGATATAGATCAAAGCCATTACCTATAATGTATAGAACAGAGTCTGTCATATATAAATGTTTTTATCCATACATTCTTTACTTTCTTAACTCCTTGTTAGAAATCCCAAATTTTTTTTGCATTAGAATTATAACACGCCTTTTAACAAAGGCTTGAAAGATACGCCTCTTCGCCTTTCTGTATGAGAAGACTTCAAATCTAATTGACTCAAATGACTATCAAAATAAGCGGCTAAAGATTTTATGTCTTCATAATCAAGCTGACGATAGTCATCAGCTGTCATGCAAATTCTTAGTTTCTTACAAAGTCGTTGATTCTTTGAAGCTAAGAGGAAAGACTTTATAATTTCATGAAGCTTATCTTGATAAGAAAAATCCGCAGGAAGACCAGAAATACTACTTGCTCCAAATACTGTAATATTAAGGGTTTCATCCTTGACATTTATTACTGCCAGTTTTTTCCATAATGCAGAAAGAAAATCTGTATAAGCAATTCTACTCATAGAGGAATTTCCATTTGGTCTCATTCGACTGAAAGCTGTCAGAATATAATTTTGTCCTTGATGCTCTAAATGCATAACAGTACCAATACTATAAACCAACTTTTTACCCTTTAATTTTGGATTCTCAGAGGATTTTACATTATTTGCATCCAATGTTTCATATATTTTTTGGTCTAATTCTTGCATGGAATCACCAAAAAAACTAACAATAAATTGTCCATTCAATGATGACTTCTTCACTAATTTTTTGTCATAAACATCAGTATCAAAAGTATCAGAGAACTGAATTAATTTGCTACCTTCTTGTTTAAAAAAGTCGCAACATTTTATTTCAATAATAACCTCCATGCTTCGACATTTCCAAAGGTAGCCTAACCTCTTCCAATTATATACAAATACTATGATAACCAATCCAAATATCTCATATTTTAAATTACCCTTACAGAAATCTACAATCGGTTGAGAATATTCCTTAGGAAGCAGATATTCCAAAGCTTGCAAAAATGTGACAGATAATCCGATGAAAGAAAATATAGCCTTTGTAACTATCCATAAATGCCCTCTGGAAAACTGAGCTTTAATAGAATTTAGAATGTATTTCATCATCACAAGTTATAATGCTTATAAATAGAATCTTCTAGATACATGCTATGCTTTTCTTCATCTTTATGCATATCATAATATAATGGCCATACCAAAATTGCAGCATTAATTATATCAGGTGAATTTGATATGTGCAAAGCAAATTTATTTCTTAGACATATAGGACAATTATCTAAGTCTATAGACCTATTCCCGTTTTTATTAACAACAATAATAGGCTTTTCTTGATGGAGCGCACTCTCAATTTCATAATCATACATACCACCTAAATACTTAGAGTTAGAATCAACCATTACAAGAACCGCAAACGCAGTTTTTATTGCATTATTAGCTCTAATTTTATTGTTACAATCAGCACTATAGTCTATCGTATAAAAATAATTGCCACTACCTTCCGCATTACATGAAGACTTTATCTCTGAAAAAGTCAACATATCTGCAGAATGATCGAAGATAATATATATTCTTTTCTTTTCATCCATCGCTTACTTCCCCATTTTAAACCATTCTTCATTAATGATACAGTTGTCACTATTTGGAGCAGGATTGGCTTTTGTCACTTTCACCATCAAAGGCATAGGTACACAATTACCAAAGATTAAGGCCTCTCCAGGGATAGCCTGCTTAATCTTCGTAATGTAATCATCAGAAAAATAAGGTAAAACAGAATAGATGTATTTCATATCTACCTCATTTTGAATTCGATGCACGATGTAATTGCCACATTGGGAGAGTACTGTCTGAGAAAGTTCTGATGGTCTCTGAGAAGAAATTATAAGATATAGCGAATATTTACGTCCCTCTCGCGCAATTTTCTCAAAAATATTTTCACGCATAATGTAATTTGCATCCTTACGAATATATCGATGAGCCTCATCAAGTATCAGATGGACAGGTCGTTCACGGCGATCGTGACCCATCTTTTGCTTTCGATAATCGAAAATCATGCGTGATAATACGTTTGTCAACAACTCTAGAACATCTGTACCAACTTCACTGAGATCAATTGTGATAAGTTGCTTTGTTCTTTCTTGTAAATCGGATATTCCAAATACTTTATCAAGATAATCGCTAGAACTTTGATATATCTCCTTCTTATCTCGCATAAACTGACAATCTTGGTTCTCCAAGAAGTAGTCTAAACGACTTAACAACGTAGAAATGAAATCACGAATATGGAGATTACCTCTTGCTTCTTCCTCCATAAGCACTATTTCTGTAGCGATTTTGAGAAACTTATAATCAAAATATTGACCAGCTTTTAATTTCTCTTCATTGACGATAATAGCCTTTGCCTCATCAATCTGCTTAAAGCTATGTTTTCCTTTAATGTTAGATACCTCCAATTTCATATTTCGGCAGAGGCTAACATTCTTAATGTCTTCGTCATCACTAATAAAATCATGAAGGGCATTGGCTAATGCATCATTATTACTACCATAAGATACGTAACACAATTGACTGCAAATATCCAAATAGTTTTTCAAATCTTTGACAACATTTGAATCTACACCATCCTCCACTAACGCACAGGTTTCTTGCATTTTTGCTATTGCACCTTTGGCTGCAGTCATTTTAGAAGTATCACTTTCTATTCTTGTAACAATGATGTATAACATCTGATACAGTTTCCATTTCACGTAATTGGCAAAACGTTCGGTATCATTCTTACTATTAAAAATCCTATAGAATTTAAAACTTTCCTGTAAGACCTTATCCCAAAATGGTTTCTGCGTCCTTTCTGAAGCCATCAAGAACGACAGCCATTCATCAAGGTTCATCAAATAATAAGGAAGATACAAAGGCATTATGCCATTTTCATTATTATCTTCTATATTGGGCTTATAACAAATTTTGTCTATCTTTGCAGAATGACCACTGTTCTCACCAAAAGCAATAGGATATTCACCATTGGCATCAAATATAATAGTCTTGGCTCCATTGGCATGATTTTCTGTCTTTCGATAAACTTCATGCAAGATATGGGCTATTGTATTTGATTTTCCACTACCACTATTGCCTAGCACAGCCGTATGGATGTTAAACAATTTGTTGATATCAAGATTGATATTATAGTTGATTAAGCTCTTGCTTTGCCCGATACTAATGCTAGTATGAATGCCATTCCGTGGCTTACTATCAGACAGAGAAAGAACCTTATCTAAATCATCATATGTTACAATCTCAACATCACTATATAGAGAGGGAAAAATACCGACTCCCATTTTGAAATCCTTACCAGCCAATGTTCCAATTGGTTTGATAATAACTTCACGAGAGCTGTCAAGGTCGTAATTGGAATAAGAACATTTCTCTGTATTTATCCAATCCGTAACTGCCGAAACCTCGCAAAGGATAGAATCTCCAGATGAATTGGACGTTTTCAGAAAGCTGCCTATATTGCCAAAGTAGTAAACTTTGCCATCTATATTTACTGTAGAATTCTTTGTAGAATGAAATAATCTTACTCTAAACTTATCATATTCTACAGATATGATTTTTCCTATCTTCATTTCCTGTCCTTGGTTAATTTGTTCAACTGATTGACAAATCCTTGTACTAAGTTATCTTCCTTCTTGAAAGCATCTAGGTTTGGAAGTAATTCATTCACAATGTAATCGAAATGATTTATCGTTCGTCGGGTATCCGCAACTTCTTTTTCATCATCGTCAACATCCCAAACCTTTCCCGAAAAAGTAAAAATCCTGTTGTCATCTATAAAGAAGATTGGTTTCTTTTCCCTTTCATTGTCTTCGGGTTTGCTACTAAAAATTACCACATTGATTGTTGAATTAGTTGCAAGTGCTCTATAAATTATGTCATTCACATGGCGATCGTTGAAGCCATATCCGATAATAAATAGCACTGAATGAGGTTCCAATAACTTATTTTGAAACTCGCGGAACAAATCCACGTATGGTGCTCCTAAACTCTTATCCTGCTTTGTGGGTGTCGGATATATCAAACAAGCTTTATCTGAAGTCAAATCACTTGATGGAAATTCTTCTATTTCAAAATAATTGCCTGGTAGTGGAGTTGATTCACGCCAATTGATTGAACCATGTATTTTGTATAGGTATACCAAGTTTTCTATTGGTTCATACTTATCTATACTTGTATCCATTCGCTTTGACCATGTATAATTGAATAGTGCAGGATTGAAAAATCTACGTAAGCCACCGCTGAATCCATTGATATAATGAATATTCAGAGAATCAAGAGCTGTCTCATTAAACAAATCATTGTTTGTTGTAAAAACTCGTATACGAGACAAATCCTTGTTTCGCATTGCCAGCTTCTGATAAAACGTAGTATAATATCCAAGAATCTTAGGACACTCCTTTGTGGCAAAATCAACATTGATACTATCAAAGATATGTCCCTCTATCTTTTTTATAAGCCTATCATAAAGTTCTTTATAATGGGTTATATCATCTTCTGCATTTTTGTCATCATCATGAATGCCATTATAATAATTTCGGGCTGAATACATCACGGTTAGTATTTTCTCTAAATTCTTGCCCTCTTTTGCTACTATACTTTTAAACTCCTTTTCTTCATTTTTTTCATCCTTAGAGAACTCCAAATGCTTATAAAGCTCGCTCATGGTATCTATTGCTCCATTACTTGTACCGGCACCAAAAAGAAAGTTTACATTCTTCAAATTGAAAAATTCGCGCAACTTAGTCTTTATAAATTCAATTTTCTTATCTGTAGAATCTATATCAGGCTGCCCTACAAACAGGTTTGTCAATCCTTGAGTTGCAATAATATTATCTTGTTTCATAAACGCTCCTTCATTTTTTTATATAATAACATAGAAACATTGTCCTTAATGCTCTATCTTTAGTATATCACCATTACAGCGTCCCCACTATTTTACAAGTAGTTACACGTATCAGTTTTCGAAAAAAGTTATTTTATTATCGTTTTACAGAAGATAAGCTGCACTCGGCAATTTGAAAGCCAACTTCCAATACGATCGTTTGCATTATCTTGTAGGGTGAAGGATTGCGAAGCACACTCCTTCACCTTATCTGTTTTTCAACAGGTCTAGCTCACGCTTTTTCTGCAACAATTCTTCACTCATCCGTTCTCTTTCCTCACGAAGTTTCTTAGTTTCTGACTTGATTTTTAAGGTTTCCTGCATTATTGCCTTACTCTCGTCCTTCAAAGAAACCACAGCAGATTCCAAGGCAGCAACCTTTAGTTCCAACTCTTTTGTTAGAGCTTGGTGAAAATCAGCCAAGGACGCATGTTTCGACCTCTACGGTTCTAGTTAAAGTTCCGCATCACCTTTTCGAAGTATTCCTTTGTTTCCATAATTCTGATTTTTAAGAATTCGGTTGCAAAGGTAACTACTTAATGTGTTTAAACCTTACGCTGTAATGATTATATACTCATCGGGGGGCAGAACCGCTTAGGCTACTGCCACTTTTATATCTTTAAAGTTATTCATATCGTAGCTATGACTATGTTTAAGACATGATCTTTGTTCGAAAACCTACCCGTCCTTCCTTACCGTTAAAGAAGACTCCACCTCTCATCTCGGTCTTCTCCCCTCAGGGAAGAAGAGGAAAACCGCCCTACTCGATGCTCGGAACCGCTACGCTATAAGGTTGGCGGACCATCAAAGGTCTGCGACAGATTGTGCGGGATGGGACCGCCCTAATTATTACCATTCATTTTGTTTTTATTAATCTTCCTGATTCTATCATCCCTCTCTTAAATATCTTGGCAATTTCATGTACAGCTTTATCTACACTCTCTTTTGCCACATATTTTTCTCGTTCTGTAAGAGATGAAGCCTCAATATTTTGCTTAGCACATTCTAAAGCAGAGTCTCTGGTTTCATCAAAGGTATATTCCTTTATATGCCCAGATCCTAATATCTCTTCTATGAACTTTGCTACGGCAAAGTCAGCACGTTGCTGCGCTAAAACTTGTTCTTTTGTCATAATTCACCAAAGCCCTTGATATTTGATATTTTAAACTGTATAATCATAAATTGCCCTGTTATCTAAATATATGATTATGCTCTAATAGCTCAAACACTACTATTTCCAGTAATTTGCCCAATTCCTCAATTTCCCAATCTTCATCAGTAGGTTTCAATTTAAACGTACTATCGGGAACTTCGCCATGAAACAGTTTACAACGAAGATAATATGTATAAGAAAGCAACAATAACAAAACTATATCTATGTCACATATAGTAGCAGTATTAGCAGCAAAATGATTTACTACATTTGTCCAAAGCCCCGCACTACTCAATGCAGTTTGTACTTTTGGTCCATATACTAAACTCTGAAACGACCTTATTGCACGACTATCAGAATATTCAGTTGCACGCCTACAAATATCTTCAGGTTTTGTATATCTTTTACTGCATTTATATAGTAATTTGTTCCAGCTAAACTTACGGATGTAACCATCTGAGGCAGTATTTGTCATTGCTGTAGATTTCACAAACAATCCTGCATTTCCTCGTATCAAAGCTTTCATTGCTTGAATTCCATCACGTTCTCGTGTTGTATTTCCTTGATGCAACAAAAGACGGTCAAATGCTTTCCAATATCTATCAAACTTAAAATATCTATCTTGTGAATTAACACCTTTAAGCCAGTAACTTAAAGCGGTTCTTACAGCAATACCTTTATCTGTTTCTTCAAGGATTTCATTAACATCCGCTTGCGACAAATGTAAATTTCGTACAATTCCTGGAGTAAGTGGCTGTTGAAACTCTAAAGTCTCAGTATAAACAAAATCTCCAAATATTCGCTGACGCTTTCTCAGAATAGAAATATTCTTCAACTTAGGAAAATCTGACGCAAGCGCATAATAAACAAGTAAGCCTTTCAATATTTGTCCATTCAATGAGTTTTGACTACTATTCAATATGCTTCCATCAGAATAGCTGCAACCTCTCACTGCCTCAATTGTAAAACCATTATTTCTAAAAGTAAAGGTATCTTGTCGTCCATTACTTCTAAAATAGGATGAGTTGCGTATGCCTATTGCGCAATTTGGTCTTCTATTCGTAAATATGACTTCAACATAATACTTTGCCATGTCTAATCTCAATTTTAAAGATGAAAGATTGGTTGGTGATACCCCAATATGCATTTTATCTCAGACTCAGGTTAGCACTCAATTTAGGGCATAACCCTTTGTATAGGCACTTTTGCATATACCAACATATTGAATTGTTAAAAAATCAATGTGATGTAAGCATCCAACCCCTATAGCAGCACTTCTTAGCCCAGTGTTTAGTGGGATTAAGAGATTTCCATCGAGTTGAATAAATTTATCGTGTAAAAAAGCGTGCATAGCGAGTGTCATTGGGTACTTGCATTAACATATCTTTGTATACTATACCATCAGCTGAAACAAAATAAATGTCCTTACAGAAGACATCTTGCCACCATCCGTTTTTCATGTCTTCATAATACTTATCCATAAGATCAGCATCAAAGGCAGGTGTCCTATTTTTATCTACCTTTATTCCGTACATCTTTTCTAACTTACGGCTGATATTTTTTATCGTCTCGCGGTGGGCAGCATTATCTTTGACATTAAATTTGACAGCTTCAAGAGAAACTGTAGGATTTTCTTCAAACTGTTTCAAAAAACGCTTCCATTGTACTTGTAATATGTCCGATGGAAAGTAGTTTACACCATTCTTTGATTCATCAAATATCTTCTTAGAAATTGAAGGATTATGTCTGAAGAAGACTTTATGAACCTGAGAAAACTCATTGAAGTTTGCTCCTTTCTCCATATTAAGCAAGAAACCATGTTGATTTCCACTTCTCATAAACGGTTGTTTGCCTATAGTTGACAAATGCTGCTGTTTTTGAAGTGAAAATGCGCCCGGTTCTGCCAATTCATAATAATACATCACTCCAAGACTGCTTGTGTCTGCATGAGGTGTGTATTCATCGAAATGATAGTCAGTTACAGCAAAAAACATAGCGGTATCTATGTCTGATGTCAAGTCGAGAAACCTGGTCTTGTTGTAATAATGCTGAGCCAATCCGCCATAGTTTACCTCAAAACGAAATATGTCATGCCACAAATCAATACCTTGTTCAAACAATTGCACAAGTGGATGTGTTGCCAAGACTGCTCGAAGTTCATCATATTGAATGAGTTCCTTTAAAAAATAGCTCTGCTTAGGATTGCGGAAAAGCCCAGGAGTACAGACGTCATAATACTTACTTTGTCCACGAAACAGGAATTTACGTCCATAAAGATTTGGCTTTATGGAAAATTTGCCACTCATTAACTGATTTACAATAAAGGCATCAGCAGGCAGTTCTGGGTGACAGTATGAAGCTTTACCATCTGCCCATTTTATATTATAAATATTTATATCAGCACAATAATTAAATAGCCTTTTAGCCAATATATTGCTCATGTAATCATCCTTCTCAAATGCCTTACGCTCTTCTTCTTTGATAAATCGGCATGCTTCCAATACATTGTCAAACGGATGTGTTACAGAACCTTTCTCGTTGTTGGATATGTTAGGAGATACAATAACCGGTTTTGTTGCTGTATGCAACTTTAATTCTGCTTGACGTGCTTCTTTGATTTTCTTAGCACGATAGCAAAATTCACCTTTAAATTGCGGATCGGGGACAGAATGTAATACACAATTCTCATGAAACTCATTGTTGAGTATGTGAAGAATTCTGGGATGACATTCATCAACAATCTGATGGGGTATAATCATGCTCAACCCATTTAAGAAAATTAGGGCGTAAGCAAAGGCATAGGCATCATTTGTATCAGCTTTTATATCCTCTTGAGTTCCTTCTGTTTGATGCTTTCTGCGCTGATAAATCTCTCTTGCCACACGATATATTTCGAAACGCAATTTTGTATATGTGTTCTGCTCCACTACTTTTGCAAGCAAGTTTGTATCAATGACGATAACATCTGCTTCTTTAAGTAGCGCCACCATCATCATCTGAACTGGCATTGGCATATAAATAATGCCTATCTGAGAATCATCTATCCCTAAATATCCACATGCTTCATGCAGAAATCCTCGGACTAGTTGTTTTACATTTTCTTTTGTAAGCATAGCATTAATTCTTAATGTTGAGATTGGGGGTTATCAAGAAATCTGACAAATGTTTTGTTGTTTTTGACTGATTATAATAAATTAAGGTACGCACACGTATGTGTATATGTAACAGCTCTATAATATTTTCTTCCTATCGAAAGATAGGGGTATGCCAGTATCATCTTTAAAGCGTACTCGATAATTAATTTGCGAAGATTTAGTTTTAGGATAACCAAGACGGAAGCAAATGAAGGCCTCTACATTCGACCTATAAGACTTTATGTTTTTGCGCTGATGTATGTAGTGCTGATTAAACACTTCTATCGTTGCCTTCAATTGCTCCATTGCCTTACAGCAATTCTTCCTCACCGTCATATTGCAATCACTTGTTGCGTTTGCCTTGAACTCAATAAATCCAATATAGGCATCATTTACAATTATACAATCGCACTTTCTTACATCATGGCTTTTAATAAGACCATTGTCCACCTGCAACAAAGCAAAAGGCACAGTAGTAGGATTTTCTATCGAGAAATACTTCTGAGCTGCATCCTCACACTGCCCGAAAGTAGCAGACACAAAGCCACTGATTCTTTGACTTTCAGAATCCACAATATGTTCGTCCTTATTGGATTCCTGAATATAATTAACTACTTCCTGAGAAGACAAGGAGAACACCTGAGGCAGTTCCAGGTCATTAAGATAGGTTGGTATCATCATGTTATTGTTTATTAGTACAAATTATATAACTTCTCAAAGACCTCAGCATTATAATCAGAGGCTGAATCCAACTCGTTCTCACTTATCAATCCTGTCTTCTCATCTATTATCGAATGACAAGTGCCATTCGAAACCGTATATGCGGTGAATTCAGCTGCGGGAATTGTACTTCCAGCGGAAATCACCTCGTCTATAGCATTCTTCTCAACACCTGCCTCCAATAACTTATTGGCAAACAACAATATATTTGCCGCCGCCAACACATATGGACTATGAGTGGTCATAAATACAGTAGATGAATGTTCACCATTGCACAGAGCGACAATGTCATTAAAAAGATCTACTTGCGTCTTAGGGAACAAATTCTGTTCAGGTTCCTCTAACACAAAGGAAATGCCATTCGGAATCACCAACCGAGTATAGAGAGACTTCATTTCTTCTATCTGTGCAATAGCAGCCTCATCATTTTCTTCTGACTTTTTCTTTATCAACTCGATATATACCGACTTATAATCGTTTTTTTTCACCTCATCTCCGTAATATTTTTTTGTAATTAGCTCCGTAATAGCCCATGCTAGTTTGGTTTGCTTCTGCTGCTGCTCGTATGAAATTTCCGTTCCATAATTATTTAGATAGCCAGAAGTAAGATAATGCATGAGCACTATCATTGGAACGAGAGACTGCATTCCACTTGAAGCATCATACAATGGGATATTATAAGTCACCCCATTCTCATGGGACAGCATATCCTTACGGTCTTTCGCCGCATTATCATGATAGTATTGCATACCAAGATTAAGGATTGGCATTTTATGACCAGAATCAAAGTTTCTGTTTGTATCAAGCCAGTCAAAAAGGAAACTTCGAAAATTAGTCGGCTCCAAATCTCTTTTCTCTATATCCTTCATCGTAATGATATTTCTATCGGATGGTACATAAGAGATTTTGATACGATTATAGGCAAGTTCATCTTTGAATGTCATACTAAAATTTCCTTTGTCATATACGATATGTATATATGGAGACTCATAGTCTATGACAGAACGTTCTGGATGGATATAGTTGTGCATACGATGAAAATCTTCTACCAAAGCCTTGAATGCACTTCCATCCGCAACAACAAACTCCGACAGATTGGTACAAGCCTCTTTCTCTAACCACATACATGTGCTTAGAATCTTAGCAATTGTACTTTTGCCATTGCTCTGTGGTCCTATAAGAATACAAAAACGCTTGAACTCTATAATTGCTGTCTTTGTAATCGGTCCAACATCCGTTATCTTTAATCGTCTCATTGCTCTTATTATTTTCTTAATTTTTGACTAAGTTACAAATTTATTCGCAAATATCAAAGTCTTTAGGGTATTTCAACTCTATTGACAGTGTTCTGTACTCAAAACATAAGATAGAAAGAAAAGTGACACAATATTTCGTTTAGCGATTATTTAACATTTGTATTTAGGGTTCACTAACATTACAACACACATTGAAACATAGTACTTGCTTTCTTCGTTTATGTTCATTTTGCCCCAAATTTAAAATTCGGGACAAAGGTATATATTTTTATTAACGTACGCAAGACGGCCTAAAGAGACAGCTTACCCATATTTTTTCGACTCCCCTGTCCCCCTCTTGCGAAGAGGGGGTCCTTAACCCACTCCCAAGCCCTCGCCCTTTCCAAAAGGGCAAGGGATGTAACCGCTCCTCCTGTCGCTCTTAACCGCTGCGCTTTAAGGTTGGCGGGGCATCAGAGCCCTCGCCAGGTTTCTTATGCGGGATGGGACCGCTGGGAGTGAATAGTTATAAAATGGTGGTGCGGGATGGGACCGCAGGGAGACTTAGTTGCTATTCGACTTTTGACAGGATTACATCTGGAGTTGTTCCCATCAGGGTTATAGCGGATATCTTGTGACCACCATTGGCATTTAAGGAATGTCCACAGTGATAGAGGCTATCATCTATGATAAGCCAGCGGTCATGAGATTCGTTACGCCATTTTCTAATATCTATATGATTATCGGGGAATAGATGATCATGTTCTTCCATCAAGCGTAGCATTCCTTGTCCTACACCTACTGTGTAAATTGTGGCTGCTACATTTGGCTTACGAACATCAAGTACACTTAGGGTTAACGATGAAACATAGCCATCTATGATGATTACTCGATGGTTTGCGGTACGAATTAAATTCTCTAAAGCTACTCTTGCTGTATAGAAATCACCTTCAAAGAAGACCATCTCTGCTGGAGGGGTTGAGGTTCGAATGAAGAAGTCGAGCTGCTGTTGCTGCTTAGCTTGGACATCTTCAATATGGGTCATACGTTTATCCATATTCTCCTGTAGGGCTATCAAGTGACGATTTACGGAATAGCCTTGAAGAAGGTATTGCTTTATAACTGCATTCGCCCACTGACGGAAACGGGTTCCTATCGGACTCTTTACTCTATAGCCTACAGAGATTATAACATCCAAATTATAGATTTTAGTACGATATCTTTTGCCGTCTGCGGCAGTATGTAAGGATTCCTTACATACTGATTTTTCGTCTAACTCTTTCTCCTTAAAGATGTTACGAATATGCATAGTTATATTGTTACGAGTTGTACGAAACAACTCCGTCATCTGTGCTTGAGTAAGCCAAACCGTATCTTGCTCCAGTTTAACCTCCAACCTAATGCTATCATCTGGTTGATAAAGTACTATCTGTGAATCATCTGCCTCTGGCTGTATAATATTGTCGTTTGCCATGATCATACATTTTTATTGCTAATATAGCGACAAAAGGACGATTATATTTCGTAATTATCAAGGAATTATGAGAAATTCTTTGTTTTTTCGACTCCCCTGTCCCCCTCTTGCGAAGAGGGGGTCCTTAACCCACTCCCAAGCCCTCGCCCTTTCCAAAAGGGCAAGGGATGTAACCGCTCCTCCTGTCGCTCTTAACCGCTGCGCTTTAAGGTTGGCGGGGCATCAGAGCCCTCGCCAGGTTTCTTATGCGGGATGGGACCGCAGGGGTGAATACTTATAAAATGGTGGTGCGGGATGGGACCGCAGGGGCGCTATAGCTGATTTTCAAGTTCATCCACTACTTCGTCTCTCAGGGTTTGAGGGACTGCACTACGCCGAAGGAGTGTCCTTGCCTGGATGCTCATGATGTTTTCGGGTGGATAGAAGAGTTGTGTTAATTTTTATCATTTAGAATCATACGGAACTTGATCTATTACTGGCACCTTATGAAGCAGTACATAACGCTGCAACAATTGTCGCCAAACCAAAAGACGTGTTCCTTTCCACATCTCAACGGCAGCCGCCGTGAGTTGAGTGAAGAGTGAGGAACGAAGAGTGAAGAATTCATTTACTCTTCTTCCCAACTCTTCCATGTCTTCTGTGTAAACGATGTCTGTTTCTATCGAAAAGCCACCTATGCCATTGACCTTTTCAAACTTATACTCGCTTTGTGTGAGCAGATATAATAAACGAGGATATTTCTTCGCCTCCAAGTTGGTGTGGAATTTTTCTCGTTCATCCTCACTTTGAGAAGCGTAATAGTCATAGAATCCTCCCCATGAACAGATAGCCTTTACCTTATCACCATCTGTATTCACCAGTGCAAAATGGGCATCATACTCATAGTCCTCATCGAATACCATGGTGTTTTTGTCTGACTCATCATCTTTATCCAGGAAAACATCTCGAAGATTACAGCGAAGAATCAGTTCTGTGATTCCATTATGACACAAAACCGTAAAATTTTGTCCTTCTGGGATGATTTCTCCAGAAGTTGGTGTAAGAAAGGGACGTAATTTGGCATCAGGAATCAGTTCTTCCAAGCACTCCCCAAGGGCGATTTCACCTGTCGGGAAATTCTTGGAAAGGATACGAAAGTTATTTCGCATTCTTTTGTCTATCTGGTCCAAAACTTTTTGCTGCTGGGCAACAGTTTTCTCTTCTTTCTTGTTATTGTATGCCCTATCCGTCATTCTCCGATTGCGATAGACTGTCAATCTCTTTTGATAATCCAAGAAAAGATTGTGCAATGTTTTATAAGCATTCTCGGAAGGCTGTTTTGCCTGAAGATAGCCAATCATCTGATCGATGGCGCGCCACACGCCCACGGCCTCTGCTTTTGGGCCTTTTGTTGCCTCATGCTCTATCTGCATATCGTATTGACGGATATTGGATACATTGAGGCAGTGGTTATTTCCAAAGCGCACAAAAAGATGACGGTCTTTCTTGCCTTTTCTCTTGATTTGTTTGACCACGCCAACCCAACCTTTCAAAGGTCCACTAAATATGCGGATGGTATCATTTTCCAAAATGAGGTCATCATATCTCTTATCAACAATACTCAGTCCCTCTATGCCATCTGCCATTTTATCGCAGAAATAGATAAAATGTTCCATGTCTTCATCTGGAATCGTGGCATTTTTTATAACAGCGTCCAGGTTTAAGTCCTTGACATCCTTACAAAGAAGATGTGCAGTTGAGACAAGCTTCTTTTTCTGTAGTTCGCCTGTTTCCAAATTTCGGATTGTATCTTCATAGACAAAATAACCCCAATATGTCAATATTCTCTTCAAAGCTTTTACGCTGTCAGCCTTGATGAACAGCAATCCACATATCATTGGACGGAAACGGAAACGCTCTTCTCCCTTGGCATCGACATACTTCATCCGGCATTTTGGCAGATAGACCAACTTCACTATGCCAGAATATGTATTTTCAAGAAACTCTTTCGTTTTTTGTTCTTGAAATTTGTTTGTATTGACTATAAACCACATAATTTTTAGTGAAGAATGAAGAGTGAAGGGTGAAGAGTGAAAGGAACGACCAAATATTAAACACGTTTGACCGCATGACATATCTCGGTTTCTCCTGAAAAGATTTCTCTTCCCGGATTATTGGTTTTGTGAAATGTATCACAGCATTGAAAAATCAATAGACTAACTTCCACTAATCTTCAATACTTTTATGTCTTTCAGCCTTCTGCATACATGATGCATGTAAGCCCGAGTTAAGCAAATTGTATGTCATACGCCCTGCTTATATGAAAGCCATATTTATAGTTCTATCCTATCCATTTTTCCGATCTCTATGTAAGAGATACAGAATCATACTGCAAAAATACGAAAAATATTGTAAATTAGCGAATTGTGCGTGTTAAAAATTTAATATCACACCATAAAACTCAACAATCATTCGGTAATGATTTTGAACAAGCCTTAACACCCTCAGATTATCAGGAAATTACGAAGTTTTCAGTTTCTCTTACATAGAGAGTCAGAAAGAAGGTATAAAAATAGCATATTTTGAGGTAATAATTAGTTTTTCTACGTATAAAACAATAATTACACATCATAAAAACAGAAATTACCCCCATAAAATGCAAGTTTCATGTATCTTTGCATCAGAATTAAAACAAAGGGCGTTGTGAAACGCTAAGAATCATCTTTTACTTATACAATATATATTAGAGAATATATAAAAAGCCAGTTCTTTAGGAACTGGCTTTTTTATTTTAATAGCATATCAATTTCACAAATGACATGCTGCTTTTATTATAATATAGATTAGTTGATAATTTCATCTTCCACATCTTCATCCTCTACTACTTGATTCTCAATTTCCGCTAAAGGCAACTGACGATTTATCGCAGCATTAAAGGAAATGATAGTCTCGCTTCTGGACAAGCCTAAAGGCTGGAGCTTATCATGAATAATTTCCAGAAGATGATGATTATTGGAAGCATATATCTTGATGAACATATCCATGCCACCAGTCGTATAATGACATTCCACCACTTCTGGAATTTTTCTCAACTCAGCAACAACCTTGTCGAAATTCTCCGGATTTTTCAAATACAATCCCACGTATGCGCAGGTCTCGTAACCTATCTTCTCTGGATCTATAATAAACTGAGAGCCTTTGATAATGCCAAGGTTTGTCAATTTAGCAACACGCTGATGAATGGCTGCACCACTTACATTACAAGCTCGTGCAACCTCCAAAAATGGAATACGTGCATCCTGAGAAATTAACTTCAGGATCTTTCTGTCTAATGAATCTAATACTTGTTTTGACATAATTATAATAGTTTGAGTGCAAAGTTACTACTAAAATTTAATATTCGCAACTTTTTATGCAACTTTAATTATAATTTTTAATTATTTTCCATTATCTACAGCAGAATAATTGATTCTAAGGGCTTTTGATTGGCGTAAAGCTTGCTTAACGTCAATAATAACTCCCATTTTAGAATACTTATCCGCTTTGATTGAAACGACCATTGCCTGCAAGTCTTCAGGACTCATTCGCTTTTTCTCTGCACTCATATAATCAGAGATTTCAGAAGGAGTTATTAACTTATCATTCATCTGAACACAAGCAGAATCATTCTGAGGCTGAGTAGCAGCAGAAATAGGCCTTCCTATATAAAGATAAGTAACAGCAGACTTCTTGGTTAATCTTGTCAGTTCCTTTCCCTGTGGTACTTGAAACTTAACCTTAACCGTTTCATGCCTCATGTGAGTAACTATCATGAAGAAAAAAAGCACGGTAAATATCAAATCCGGCAATGAAGACGTATTCAAGCCAGGAACTTCATGAGAACGTCTTTTAAAACCCATACTCATTGCTTGCCTCCTTTCTCTTCAGAATGCTCTTGCTCTTCTGCCATTGCATCTACTCGCTTATCAGAACCAACTGATGCATTCGCATAAGACTCCGTCACGCGCTGCTGGCAGTTCTTTCTAACGCTCTCCTTTTGAGAGGAGCTCAGGGCATCAAATGCCTTTCCAAAATGCTTCATAGAATATTGATTGCGTAGCTCATTATACGCCATCATGATTTGGTTTTGCATTTGAAAGTACAAGTCATAATCTGCCTCTCTGTCGCTCTCAATAGAAATGAGATGACGATTGCCTAAACGATTGACAAACTGAATGATTTCACCTTTCAGTCGAGAAACCTCAATAGGCTTATCATTCAAGAGCAAACGATGATCGGCAGTAACATGCAAAGCCATCAAAGTATTCTTATCTACTATCGTTTCAGTCTTCAACTGTTTCTGAGGTTCAGGAGAAGGTAATAGACGAAAAAGTCCCTTGTCAACATCCATTGAAGTCGTGACAAGAAAGAATATCAGCAACATAAAAGAAATATCTGCTGTTGAAGCGGTGTTCACTCCAGGAACTTGCCTTTTATTTCGTCTAACAAACATAATTACTTTTTAAATCTTTTACGGTCTTTTCTGATATAACGTGTAGCACCAAACAAAACTGCTCCTATAGCACACAATAACAATGTGGCAGAAGACCATATAAACATATCTGATAATTTAAGCCACAACCAATCAGTAAAAGCCTGTCCATTAATCAAAATCATTCCTGAGGAACCCAAGACGAACGTTAAAGCCAACAATGCCAAAGTTCCTCCCCATGTAATCCAAACAATATTCCCAGCAGGAATACCATTCATCTTCATCTCACCCTTGGACTTTCTTTTACCTGCCCTGACAAATGAATATATTGCCAGACATAAGGCTAAGAGGAAAAATATCCACATGGTAACCAATAAAAGATTAGTAAAAAATGGAGCATTAAAATCCGGGTTCTCCTCGAAAGGCATATCATATCCTACAAAGAAGAACAGGAAAAAAGTAATCACAGCAAAACCTACCAACACATAGAATATGGACTGTGACAACTTTTCTGTTGACCATTTCTTAATATTACTAATTTTCATCTTTATACTTTGCTATAATATCCATCAGAGAAATCGCAGATTCCTCCATCTGGCTAGTGATATGTTCGATCTTAGACAAGATATAATTATAGAAGACCTGTAAAATCAGAGCAACTATGATACCAAAAATAGTTGTCAACAAAGCGACTTTCATACCAGAAGCCACAATCGTAGGACTAATATCTCCAGCTTGCTGAATTTGATCAAAAGCCATAACCATACCAATGACGGTACCTAAAAAGCCTAAAGAAGGAGCCATTGCAATGAAAAGGGTAATCCACGAACATCCTTTTTCCAAATTAGCAACCTGCACAGAGCCATAACTTGAAACCGAACGCTCTATATCACCCATCGTATCCTTGATACGCAGCAGACCCTGATAACAGATAGAGGCAACAGGTCCACGGGTATTACGACACAATTCTTTTGCGCCTTCAATATCACCCGCAGCTACTTTCACATCAAGATCAGCCATCAACTGCTTAGCGTTAATTTCAGAAAGACTCAGATAGACAATTCGCTCTATACAGAAAGCTAAGCCAATAATTAAAGCTATGGCAACAAGCGACATAAAGCCTGCATTTCCCTCAATAAACTTAGTCTTAAGTGCTTGATGGAATCCCATCGACTCTTCTTGTGCCAATATCGGTAAAGAAGAAGTTATCATAAATATCAATATTGCGAAACGCGCAATAAATGTATATTTCTTCATATTATTTAAAATAAGATACAGCGGAAAGAGGGGGATTCGAACCCCCGAACCGGTTTTGCCGGTTACACGCTTTCCAGGCGTGCCTCTTCAGCCACTCGAGCACCTTTCCTTCATCTGCCGTCAAAGACGCTATTGAATACCGAAACAAACAATACCATGATAAACATCGCATCGCAATTCGGACTGCAAAATTATCGCTTTTCGGGCAAAATACCATAAATAACTATTCTTTTTATATTTCTTTAAGAAAATTGTCCCGTTTTTACGCCAAAAACACGTTCTACGTTCTGATTAGTCACCTTTGCAACCTCTTCTTCACTGACACCATAAGCAGTTGCCAAGGTCTTCATGACTTGTACTACAAAGGCACTTTCATTACGCTTACCACGATATGGAACAGGTGCCATATAAGGACTATCAGTCTCTAAAACGATTCTTTCCAGAGGTACTGCTGCGGGAAGGTCTTCACGCAAATGACTGCTCTTGAATGTTGACACACCACCAATACCAAGCACAAAATTATCATACTCTAATAATTCTTTAGCCTCCTGCTGGTTGCCTGTAAAACAGTGAAAGACTCCACCTGGCAGTTTATCTTTCCATTTACGTAATATATGCAACATTTCATTCTGAGCTTTACGACAATGTATCATCAGAGGAAGCCCCGTCTCGTAAGACCACTCAACTTGTTTCTCGAAAGCCTCAAGCTGTTCTTTTTCAAACTCACGGCTCCAATAGAAATCAAGTCCGATTTCCCCGATTGCAATGTAATCGCTTTTATACTTAATCCCATTCAAACCATCCACAACTGTAAGATGCTCATCCAAAATAGCCTCTATTTTTTTCAATTGTTCTTTCCAATCGGCTTTTACTTCCTCTGGATGAAGTCCTACCATAGGATATGCATAGCCAGGATATTCATGACTTAACTTCAATACAACTTCTGATGTCTTCACATCAATAGCAGGGAGAAACACCATGCCGACCCCAGCCTCCTTTGCACGCATAATAACTTCTGAGCGATCTTCATCAAACTCCTCACCATCAAGATGAGTATGTGTATCTACTATTTTCATATACATCAATCATTATATAAGAAATCCATATTAATAAATATGCGGTTCATGGCGCCGATAATAATATACGATGCCATATTCACGACAATGATTAAAACGGGTTTCAGGTGGTTCATTCACAAAATGATGTTCTATCTGATTCCATAAATCCAAAATCACCTCATCGACCGCAGGTCTCAACAACCTGAGTTTTTCTATCGAATCATTCACCCTATCCTGCAAAATGCGTTGCCTTTCAATGGCCTCACAATAAATATCATAATGGGTAGAGACCATACCTATAGTAGGATTATAAATCGGTCTTCCACCTTGTTTGAGCCTGGCTTTCTCACCAGCAATAATTTTCTGTCCCCAGTCCAAAAGTCCATCTATCGTTTTGAGATGAGGAACAGCAGATGCTTCCTCGTCAAGTCCATACAGAGTAAGACAGCTTCGTTTGATTTCGCCACGTTCCACAGCTAAAAATAAGACTTGCAGGAAATGGCTTATATACATCATCGCATTTTTCTGCAATTTATCTATCTTCCCCGTAAATCTGGTCTGAGCCTTCAAGTTGACCTTATACTGCTCTGAAGCAGTCAACAATTTATCATACGCAGGTTGCGCTTTATTGATAGTCTTCCAATCAATAAAGCGTTCCCTAACCGTATAAGTATCATTATTGTCCAAAAGCGTTTTCAATGCTTTCAGCCTTGCAGTATCAGTTTTTGGCAGTCTCCTATATGGCACTTGAATATCTCCTCTACTATTTTAAAAAGTTACTTTCAATACAAACAATCCTACGAACCCCTGTTAATATTGGCGTTTCATCATTTTTTGAGCATACTTGCGCAATTCCTCCTTTTTCTCTTCAGGTACATTGACCGCGTCAAGGAATTTCTTACTTTGCGCGAAATAATAAGCAATCTTATCTTGCGCCAATTGATCGATACCTATCTCATTATAAAGACGAGTCACAGCATCTACTTTCTCATTTCTGTCAAAATCACGAGCACTAACCCAGCGGGTTAATTCCTTACGCTGTGCATCATTGGCCTTGTTGAAAGCATTAATGAGCATATAAGTTTTTTTATTAGAAGTGATGTCACCTCCTATTTCTTTACCAAAGACCTTGGAATCACCATAAACATCGAGATAATCATCCTGCAACTGGAATGCCAAGCCAATTTGTTCTCCAAACTTATAGAGATTGTCTGCATCCTCAGCACTTGCGTCTGCCAATATTGCACCTATTTTCAAAGCACAAGCCAAGAGAACACTCGTCTTGAGGCGAATCATCTCTATATATTCTTCTTCCTTTACGTCATTGCGAGTTTCAAACTCCATATCATATTGCTGACCTTCACCAATTTCCAATGCAGTAACCGTAAAGAGATCCAAGATATCTTTTAAATGATTTGCATCACACTGCATCATACGATGAAAGGCGAGAACCAACATAGAGTCACCAGACAAGATGGCGGTATTATCATTCCATTTTTTATGGACCGTCAAATGACCACGACGCATATCGGCATTATCCATCAAATCATCATGCAACAAAGTATAATTATGATAGGTCTCCAAAGCGCAGGCATTCATGAGGATGTCTTCCGGATTTTCCTTATAGAGATTATAAGCCAAAAGCATTAACGTAGGGCGAATACGTTTTCCTCCCATTGAGAGGACATATTTAATCGGTTCGTAAAGAGACTCAGGTTTTCTGTCGTATGACAAATGGTCCAAGAACTCATTAACCATCTTTAAAATTTCATCAGCTGTCTTCATTATATATTAAATTTATTATTAATTAATCGAACATAACTTTTTAAGATTCACGTTACAATTGAAATACCACAGGAATGGCAATCATAGTACGACAAACCTTGTTCTTATCCATTCCAGGTTTCCATTTCGGCATCATTTTCAGCACACGCATAGCCTCATTATCCAAGATAGGATTTGCCGACTTACTCACTTTCAGATTGGCCACACTACCATCCTTGTTGACGATAAAAGACACAACTACCGTTCCCTGTATTTTATTCTGTTGTGCAGAATGAGGATATTTTAAGTTTTTTGTAAGCCATTGCATAAAAACAGACCATCCTCCAGGAAATTGCGGTATTTTCTGTACAACCGTAAAATTGATTGGCGCCTCAGCCAATGCAGCAGAATTGGATTTATCTACCACATTTTCAGGCACAGCCTCTTTAATATCAGAGCCATCCACTTCCCCTTCCCCATCACCAATCACCAGTTCACTTGTAGTACTGCTGATTTTTTGAGGAGCAGTTTCTGTTTTCTCTGCAGTTTTCACCTCTTGCGTAATGGATTTAGAGACGGGCGCAGAAGGAGCTTCTGCCGATACCATATCCTTTTGTTCTGCAGGCATATTCATCTCCAAATCCTGTGCTAACTCCTCCAGATCATCAGAGTCTAAATCGGAATCAGATGCATGATTTTGATATTGCAAGCCTACAAATACGAAAGATAAAGTCATAACCATACCCAGCAAGAAAAAAGTTCCCCGCTTATTATCCAGTCGTGCACTATTAGTCTTCTTTATTTCCACTTTTAAATCTCCTCTTTTGCAGAATCTTCTACAATAAATGAAGTGTACAATCGTTATATTAAACGAAATCAATGCAAATTTACGTCTTATTATTGAAAAAAAGTGTATCTTTGCAAAATAATTAGAGAATTTAAATGAAAAAAATAGTTTTTTTCGCTCTCTTGACGCTTTTTGCATCAAAATTGCACGCCCAAGAGAGCCAAACGGGATATAATTTCCTCCGCCTACCTGTTAGTGCTCATGCTGCTGCACTTGGTGGAGATAACGTCACCTTAATAGAAGATGACGAAGCTCTCATATTCCAAAATCCTGCCTTACTTTCATCGGTAAGCGACAAGACCATTAACCTCAATTATATGAATTATATGTCAGGAGTCAATACTGCTTCTGCCTCTTTTAATCGTGTCATCAAGGAGAAAGCATCCTGGGCGGTTTCTGCCCAATACATGGATTATGGTAACATGAAGGAAACCGATGCCAACAATAACATCTTAGGCGATTTTTCTGCCAAGGACATTACCATAGCCGGTTACTTTTCATATATGTTGAGCGATAAAATTGCTGGTGGTATTGCTGCCAAATTCATCACTTCATATATTGGCGACTACAATTCTATCGGAGTGGGTGTTGATCTCGGTATCAATTATTATGATCCCGAGCATGAATGGTCCATTTCTGCTACTGCCAAGAATTTGGGCGGACAGATAAAAGCATATCAGGATGAGTATGACAAGATGCCGATTGATTTACAAGTGGGAGTCAGCAAACGCTTTACGAACACCCCTTTAAGGGTCTCTGCTACTTTGGTTAATCTCAACAATTGGGAGAAGAGTTTTATCTACCATGCCGTAATCGGAGCTGAACTTTTACTTTCTGACCAGATATGGATCGGCGGAGGCTATAATTTCAGAAGAGCAAAAGAGATGAAAATAGCCAGCAACTCTGAGGAGAAAGGCAGTAGTCATGGAGCAGGACTTTCCTTTGGAGGGGGTATCAATCTCAACCGTTTCCATCTGAATATTGCTTACGGAAAATATCACGTCAGCAGTAGCAGCATCATTGCCAATTTAGCATATACATTATAAGATTATAATTCAAAACAATATCATAAATATCCAATAAAATGAAGAAAATTACGATAGCTATAGATGGTTACTCTTCTTGTGGTAAGAGTACGATGGCGAAAGACCTTGCTAAAGAAATAGGTTACATATATGTTGATACAGGAGCGATGTATCGTTCGGTGGCTCTCTATGCCATGCGTCATCATCTCTTCCTGGAAGATGGAAGTGTAGATACAGACAACTTAGAAAAAGAAATGCCAAACATCCATATTTCTTTTAAACTGAATCCTGACACACAAACTCCAGACTGCTATCTCAACGGCGAATTGGTAGAAAAAGAAATCAGAACTTTGGAAGTATCCAACCATGTCAGTCCTATTGCCGCAATACCTTTCGTCAGAAAAGCCTTGGTAGCACAACAGCAAAAAATGGGAGAAGCCAAAGGCATCGTAATGGATGGTAGAGACATCGGCACTACGGTGTTCCCTCATGCCGAACTGAAAGTTTTCGTTACTGCCAGTTCACAGGTTAGAGCACAGCGCCGCTATGATGAACTGAAAGCAAAAGGAATGGCAGCCGATTTTGACGCCATCCTTAAAAATGTAGAAGAACGAGATTATATTGATACCCATAGAGAGGTATCCCCTCTCAAGAAAGCTGATGATGCCTTGATTCTGGACAATAGCAACATGACTATTCCTCAACAAAAAGAATGGTTGATGCAGCATTACCAGACCGCTATAACACAAAAATAGCGTTAGATTTGCAAAAATCTGTTAAACAGAAAGATTTCAGCTAAACATTCATAACTTTCATTGAAAAATAGTTGGAATTTAGTTTTCTTTTTAATATATTTGCAATCAAATGACAAGGTAGTAATGATATAGATTATAAATTTTGAGTTAATTACTGTTTTTTGAAGGTGGTGGGTCTTCGTGAGAAGCCTTACCACCTGTTTTTATATATGTATCTTTACTCAGACTGTCCGACTGTATTTTTCAAATGATTCATGATTTCTTCCATCAACCATTTTGGTGTGCTTGTAGCACCACAAATACCAACCGTCTTCACATTCTTCACCCAATCCATATTGATTTCATCAGCACTCTCTATCTGATAACTATTCGGATTCACACTTTTACATTCATTGAATAATACCTTTCCATTAGAGCTTTTACGGCCACTGACAAAAAGTATCACATCATGTTTGCTGGCAAAGTTTGCAATATTAGGCATGCGATTTGCCACTTGTCTGCAGATGGTATCAAAACTTTTAAATGTAGCTCCATCTACAATATGCTCCTGACAATAATCTATAATGCGATGAAATTCATCCAAGCTCTTGGTCGTCTGCGAATAAAGATAGATATCTTTGGAGAAATCCAACTTACCCATTTCCTGCAGTTGTTTCACCTCATCAAACTTCTCTACAACAATCGCATGGCTTTCCGTCTGACCCACCAATCCTAATACTTCAGCATGACCTTTCTTTCCAAAAATAACAATCTGAGCATCAGGATTGCTCACAAACTGCTTTTTGATACGTCTTTGAAGTTGAAGCACAACCGGACAAGTCGCATCAATAATCTCTATATTATTCTTTTCTGCAAGAGCATAAGTCTGAGGAGGTTCTCCGTGCGCACGAAGAAGAACCTTTACATGATGAAGATTTTTCATTTCCTCATGATCGATGGTAAGAAGACCAGCTTCGTGAAGTCGCTCCACCTCCATACCATTATGTACGATGTCACCCAAACAATATAGTTTGACACCCTTTGCCAGTTCTTCCTCTGCTTTTTTAATGGCAGTAGTCACGCCAAAGCAAAAGCCACTGCCATTATCCATTTCTATCTGCATACCTGTTTCTTATTATTTTTTCACTTGTATTCTTACTACCACCTTCGCATGGTCAGGATCATTTGTAATCATCAGTACACGAGGAGTTCTTGAACGCTGCTTTTTGAGCATAGCTGCAATGGCAGTCACTTTCAGTTTCACAGATTCACCAGGTTTGATGGTTCGCTTTCCTAATGAAACCTGCAGTCCCTCAGTAAACATCTGCATACTTCTAATTTCCAGATTTGACTTTCCCTGATTTGTCAGGATGACTTCACCTTTCAGTTTTTTCTTGCCATTGAAACTGCCCAAGTCCAAAGTTGACGTTGACAGCGCAACCTTTGGAGCTTGCGCTTTCTGACTGGAAGTCATCTCTTCAAATCCAGGTAACAAAACTGCAGAAACAGAGATTTCCTTCTCAGAAGAGATTTTATCGCCAGGTCGCTCTCCCAAATAAATACTTGTCTGGTTCAAACCGAAATCATGCAATTTCTTAGAATCAAGCGTCAGTACAACTTCTCCAGAGCGATGAGGCCCCAAGCGTGAAGGTGATACCTGTGCGGTCAGATAACTTGGCAAATGCATCACAACAGGTTCCATGGCAGATTCTGTTGGATTAAAAATATGAATACGCTGAACAGGACGGTCTCCACGATTCACATCATCAAATTCCACATCTTGGGCATCAGACTTCAGTGCACCTAACATATAATCATAGCTACCTGCAAAATCTGAAACTTTTTCAACAACTTTTCCCTGCATAGTCAAGAGACATGGTTCTTCTGAAGCGTTGGTATAAAGCAACAATTGCTTGTGGAAAGTACCCATCTGTTTGGCATCATAAGTCATCTTGACTACGAAGCTATCACCTGCAGGAATACTTGTTTTAGGATAAGAGACATCTGTACAGCCACAACTTTTCTTCACATCATTGATAATCAAGGAACGATTACCATCATTCTTCATCTGAAACTCAGCAGTTACAGGATGCAGATAAACAATTTGTCCACAATCCACCTTTTCATTTTGCGTGGTTATTTTCTGTGCATTGGCTGCCATCGCCACCAATGTAGTACACAGCAAAACCCCTATTCTCTTATTTATATCAATCTTATTCATAATCAATTATTATATTTCTAATTTTAATTTCTAATTTCTCATTTCTCATTTCTCATTTCTCATTGATGTACGCTTAACTTATAAGCGATATCACGTCCACAGAACTCAGGACTATAAGCGCATCGGGCAGAACAAGAACCTGCTTGATATTCACCATTTCTATCAACATAATATTCCATTTCTACAACGTGCTTACCTTTAGATAAACGATCGAAATAGAAATTTGTTGTGTTGTCTCTTGGAGAAACATAGCAACCCATGCCCCATTGATAACCGCTCTGCTGGTTTACCGGTTCCAGACAGGCGGCACGCTTATCTTCGATTTCCACGAAATCATAATCACGGTCTGCGGTGATCATCAGCGTTACCTTTACCTTCTCGCCCACCTTAGCCAGAGACTTTTCCTTGCCCTGCGATTCGGCAGTAACAACGACACGGCGAACCTTGATGCCCGACTCGGAAGAAGCGATTTCGCTGAGCGGCTGTTTAAATTCTGCATAAACGGCACCCCAACTGGTATAGTCGCTCTTCTTGTTGATGCTCAAGGTTGATGCCTTGCCCACCTTCTCTGTCTTGATATAACCCAACATCGTAGAATCCTGCGGCATCGGAAGCTGCTTGCCATCCAGTTTCAAAACGGCATTTTCTGCCTTCTTGTTCCAGTTGCTTTCATTACCTTTCATAAAGGCATAGACAGCATCCACGGTATTTACTGGAGTATCCCAAACCTGAGTACGTTTCGACATCAGAAGCCAACGCTGCAGTTCCTCAATGGTCTGCTTGTCGTTCGGCTTCAGCAGCTGCATCGCCTCTATCACAGATACCTGAGTAGGAATCTTATAGTTTCTCCAGCTATAGAGTGCCTTACGGGTATCATAATAGCGGCCCATCTCCTCACGATAAACGGCATATTCATTCACGCTCTGCAGATATTCACCAGCTTTTTCGCGATAAGCAGCATTCTGCTGGCTGTTCTTGGCGAGCACCACAGCAGCACGTGCCTTACCATAGATGGTGAAATCACTGGTCATCTTCGACATTTTATCCAGCAGATAAGCCTGGTCCTGTTCGAAATTCTCCTTCATCTTTCTGCCATCCATCGAAAGGATGTAGAGATAATGCAGCGCCTGTTCACTTGGACTTACCTTGTGCTTCTTCTCCTCCATCTTCTTCATCTCTCTAACTTCACGAGCTGTCTGCCAGGAGAGATAATTGATGGCAGAAGTCAGCATTTTAGAGATTGACTTTTGCGTGCCGGCGATGGCATTCAGACGAACCATCATCTCAGCTACAGCCGTAGTCATATATCTGCTGCCCTTCATTCCCTTCCACCAGGAAAAGGAACCATCGTTATTCTGCAACTTCCTTAGTTTCTCCACCTGATTTTGCAGACGGCAGGTTTCCAGAGATAGATTTTTCTGGATATAAGTGGTGATGGTATTGGCATAGATGGCAGACATCAGCGAGATGGCGTCCTCATCATCCGGATTGCTGATGGCAGGCAATGCCTTGATCATCAGCCAACTTGGATTGTTGGTATATTCCACGGTGACCTTTGCCTCCTCTGTTCCCTTTGCCTGCTTGCCCTCCTTGTCCAGGAAGAGTTTGCTCAGGTCGAAGTTCTGTTCGCCCTGCTGATGCAAGGTGATAGGCAGCGTATTCACTACGAGTTCACAATCACTCAAGACCGGCAGATAGTGCTGTTCACCATCGCTGTATCCGTTTCCGGCAGCCACCACCTTATTAATATATACACCCTCTTTCAAACCTTGAACATCGAAAGAAACGGTAGCAGATCCCTCAGCATTGATGCTATAGTTCTGCGTTTTCTGCCAAACCACCTTCTGGGTTTCAGCATCCAGAATCTGCATGCGGACATTGCCGCTCACCTTCTTGTCAGAGGTATTGGAGAGTTTCACCACGATGGTAGCCTTGTCGCCCTCACGCAGGAAGCGAGGCATGTTAGGCTGCACCATCACGGTTTTCTGAGCCACAGCCTCATCAACCAGACAGCCGTTTCTCATCTCCTTATCATGGGCCAAGCCCATAAACTTCCAGGTAGTCACGCTCTCCGGCAGGGTGAAATTGATAGCCACATTGCCCTGGTTGTCGCTCTCCAAGGCAGGATAGAAGAAGGCAGTCTCGTTCAGGTTTTCACGAATCTGAACCTTGTCGAGGAACTGTCCTGCGTCTGAGCCTGAACCGCCAGCAAACTGCGGCATCTCCTCTACTACATCAAAAACCTTGTTGACAGATGGAGCAAAAGCACCGACACGAGCCATCTTAGAACCACGAATTCTCATGACTTTCGCTTCTTCTCGTACCAGCTCGTCTTTCTGTATACGAACAGACTCAACGGTTCCGCCAGAAGAACGTTCCAACTTGCTCAGTTCCACAGCTTGCATATAACCATAATAGCTAAAGTATTTGCCATCAAACTGATCCACATCCAACTCCTTTTCATCATAATACTTGGTAGGATAAGTACCAGCCAATCCCATCTCATAATACTTCAGATTGCTCTTCCAATAGCAGTCTGGCAACCACTGGCTGAATCCCAGTGACATTTCCCAGGTATGTTCAGCCAACTGGTCGAGCGACTTATCATAAAGTACACTCATCAGCTGTGCCTTGGCTGGCTTGCCGTCGGGAGTCGTAATCTGCAAGGTCCACTTCTCCTTCTGTCCCGGAGTGAGACGGTCGCGGAAAGTCTTCCAGGTGATATTCAACTTCTTCTCCGGCAAAGGACGGGCGATGCTGATTTTTCTGGTATAGCATTCGCCGTTCTTCACGAAACTATAATTAATCACCACACCCGAAGCATATTCCGGCTTGTAGGTGAATGGCAGGGTAACGATGCTGTCGCCCAACTCCCAGGCACCCTTCTCCAGCAGTTTGTTGCCAGCGATGATGGAATAAACGATGTGCGCTCCGTTTTCAGAAGAACCCACCTGCACATATACCGGTTTTCCATCACGCGGGAAGGTCTTCGCCGTCTGATAATACCATTCAGTGGTTGGCTCCATCGGATGGGTATCCTTGATGCTGAAGAGGGTGAACTTCTGCTGCAGGGTGTCCTGTCCGCAGATTGCCTCCATCTCATGCACACCTGATGGCAATACAGCCATAGAAATCGACGCATTCGCCTCGGCATCCTTCCATTCGCCCTTGTCGATGCGGTACTTCAGGTTGCTGGATATCTCCATACCGCTGGCATTGCGGTAAGCAAAGGTCACCGTCTTCAGACTGTCTGTCTCGATACGTTTAGGAAGATCCACCGTGAGGATGGTTGGCTTGGTGCCCAGAGGCAGACTCATCACGCCCTCGTGGCTCTCGCCGCTGATGTCGGTAACGATGGCTGAGACCTCGAAGTTGAAGAAACGGGCGATGCGCATGAAATCGCTCATATCAGCCTCGTCTTTTCCTGACAAGGAAGCCTCCAGCGGAATCTCTACATCGAAGGTTCCGTCCTCACGAGTCACGCAACTGTCAGTCTTCACCAACTGTCCGGCAGAGCCTGCGCCCCACCACCAGAGCTGGTTTCTGCGAGTCACCTGATACTCCACCTTGGCACCCTGCACAGGCACACCGGCGTAGGTCTTTGCCGAAGCCTTCACCACTACGGTGTCGCCCCAATTATATTTCTCGTTCACCTTCGGGAAGGTAATCTCGAAGGTTGGACGCTTGTATTCCTCCACACGGAAGGAACTGTTAGCTCGGTTATTCACGGATACATGATACATGCCTGTCTGTCCACCTTGAGGCAATTCGAAATCCACAGATGCCGTACCATATTCGTCGGTTGTAGCCTTCTGCTCAGCCATCTGTTTCCAGTTGGCATCCCTCAGGATAAACTTCAGTTCCATGCTCTTTCCCGGCACACTGGCATCCAGGCCCTTCTTCACGATATAGGAAACGGAAGTGGCATGCACCTTCTGTCCCGGACGATAGATGGCACGGTCGGTAAACAACTGATATTTCGTTTCATCATCCTTCTTCTCGTAATAGCGGGCACGTGAGAGGTAGATATCCTTGGCAGGCGTAAACTTGTCATTGCTGGTGGAAATCAAGACGTTTCCATCCACATTCTTGAAATAAGCCTCGCCCTGGTCATCTGTCGTCATTCGGGCATGAATGACTCTCTTGAACTTGCCCGTCTTGTCGTCATAGTTTCTGTCATAGAGCACTATCTTCGCACCAGGAACAGGTTGACCGTCGGTAGCATTCACCACCACATAGCGATGCCTGTCATCAGGCAACTGCTGGATCATCACCGCCAGATTGCTGACATAGAAGAGTTCTCGCTGCGGAGCAATGCCTGTATTATCCGAAGTCACCTCCATCAGATAGGCACCCAGCGGCAGATTGCCACCGATTTCGATGGAATCCTTTACCTCTTCGTAATCCGGGCGACCATAGTAGTTGCGGCTGAAATCCTTCTGATGCAGCTTCGTAGTCTTCTTCAGGAGCATCTTATAGATAGCCTCATCCTGCGCATTATAATCGTTATCTGCCGTAATATTGAGGCGGGAGATGCTGATTTTCAGATTCTGGAGATTGCGCACATTCAGATGCACCCACTTCTTTTCTGTAGGGCGCAGCACCAAAGGCATATTCTCCACAGAGAACATCGGTTCGGTGAGTCGCTTCTGTGCATTCCTAAGCACATTCATTCTCGACCATCCACCCCAGTGGCTCAAAGCATAGTTGATATAGTTGAGCTTATCCTGCGGTTTAGCATCGGTAGCACCTTCCATGAAGCGGAAATGCTCCACAGCAAGTTCACCAGCCTCCGGAATATCCTGATATACATGGATGAGCGAGTCGATGGTTCTGAGATACTTCGATTTCTTCACCTCTCTTACATCATCCTGACGGTATTTCTCAATAAGCTTGTAGGCACAGAGACAAGCCGCACCCCGATTTCCCACCTTATTATAATAGGTGTACAGCTGCAGATACGCCTCCTTGCTGTCTGCCTCGAATCCGATGAGATGAAGCAAATCATTTTTGAAGGAACTTCCGTCCACCCCTTTTAGAGTCAGCGGCACATACTCAGTAGAAGCATGCTTGGCAAGAAGCTCTGGGTGCGCCATCGCTTTCTTGAAGAACTCCCGGCTCTTCTTCAGGTTTACCTTTCGCTGACTTTGATAATAAGAAGCATCCTCCCTTTGTTCCAAAGAAGCCTCATCCACTTCTATTCCATACGGATTATCATGATATACCTTGCCGAGCACAGCATATCTCACCGCTTTCAGCATCGGGTCATTTGTCTTCAAAGCTTCAGCCTCCATCCGCTTCACATTCGGCGTCAGTGAGTCTGCAGAAATCTCTTTCCAGAGCGTCACCTGCCTCATCTCAGCCGCCAGCAGCTGACCGTAGTCTTTAGCCGCAGAAGCCTTGGAGATGATTTTCTGCATCACCCCAATTTCGCTCTTCGGCTGGTCCTTCTGAGCGATGATGTCAGCTTGCTTCCACAAGTTGTCATAAGTTTGAGCCGTAGTTTGCATCATGGCAAACACAACTATGATAAGTGTTATAATGTTTCTTTTCATAAGCCAAGTGCACATTATGTTAACAATTGTCAGATTTCTAACCTATTCTAATTGCAAAAATACAAAAAATATCCGTTATCTAACCTTATAACTGAAAGTTTTTGCTATCTTTGCACCAAAATAATGTTATTTACTAAATTAAGCATTCATTATATAATACTAAATTAAGTAATTAGAATACAGAATCAACACTTCAATACAAGAATAAATAACAATATAAATACTAAAAAGACAATGGCAGAGAAAAAGTATGGTCATTTTGATGACGCCAATCGCGAGTACGTGATTACAGATCCAAAGACTCCATGGCCTTGGATCAACTATTTGGGTAACGAGGATTTCTTCTCGCTCATCTCCAATACAGCAGGTGGTTATTCTTTCTATAAGGATGCCAAGTTCCGTCGCATCACCCGTTATCGCTACAATGGGGTTCCGATGGATAATGGCGGACGTTACTTCTACATCAAGGAAGGCGATACCGTCTGGAATCCTGGTTGGAAACCTTGTAAAACCCCACTCGACAGCTACGAGTGCCGCCATGGTATGAATTATACCCGTATCACGAGTAGCAAAAATGGTGTGGAGGCAAGTGTACTCTTCTTCGTTCCTCTCCACACTTGGGCTGAGGTACAGAAGATGACGCTCAAAAATAATTCCAAAGAAGTAAAATCTCTCAAGGTATTCTCTTTTGCAGAATGGTGCTTGTGGAATGCAGCCACTGACATGGAAAACTTCCAGCGCAATTTCTCTACAGGAGAAGTTGAGGTAGAAGGTTCTACGATCTACCACAAGACGGAATATCGCGAACGCAGAAATCATTATGCTTTCTATACTGTCAATACCGACATTCAAGGCTACGATACCGACTGCGAAAGTTTTATAGGTCTCTATAATGAGTTTGCAGACCCAGAAGCAGTCATGGAAGGAAAACCTCGCAACAGTTTCGCTCATGGCTGGAGTCCTATCGCATCACATTATATCGAAGTTACCCTGCAACCGGGAGAAAGCCGCGACCTGATTTTCCTCTTGGGATACGTGGAGAACGAGCAGGACAAAAAATTCGTAGCCAAGAAAGTGATCAATAAGGAAAAGGCACACGAACTGATGGCTAAGTTTGATACCACCGAAAAGGTGGATGCAGCCTTTGCTGAACTCAACCAGTACTGGGATAACCTGCTGAACATCTTCACCGTGAAGAGCGGAAACGACAAGCTCGACCGCATGGTGAACATCTGGAACCAGTATCAGTGCATGATTACCTTCTGCATGTCCCGTTCAGCAAGCTTCTTTGAGAGTGGTATCGGCCGAGGCATGGGCTTCCGTGATTCCAATCAGGACCTGGTAGGCTTCGTTCATCAGATACCTACTCGTGCCCGTCAGCGCATCATCGATATCGCCAGCACTCAGTTCCCAGACGGCGGCTGCTATCACCAGTATCAGCCTTTGACCAAACGAGGTAATAATGATATCGGTGGTGGTTTCAACGACGATCCTTGCTGGCTGATTTTCGGTACAGTAGCATATATCAAGGAGACTGGTGATTTCTCTATTCTTTCAGAGCAGGTACCTTTCGACAACCAGCCTGGTAGCGAAGTAAGTCTCTTCGAACACTTGAAGATCAGCATGAATCATGTTATCAATAATCTCGGTCCTCACAAATTGCCACTCATCGGAAGAGCTGACTGGAACGACTGTCTCAACCTCAACTGCTTCTCTTGGGATCCAAACGAGAGTTTCCAGACTACAGAGAATAAGGGTGAAGGTTCCAAGGCAGAGAGTCTGATGATTGCAGGTCTGTTTGTCGTAACAGGCAAAGACTACGTTGCTCTCTGCAAGCAGCTTGCCAAGGAAGCCGTGAACAGCCATGAAGGCACTATCGCCGGACTTGCCGAGGAAGATTATCTCGTAGAAGCCGAGCGTATGCAGCAGGCGGTGGATGCGATGAGCGAAGCCGTAAAGCAACATGGTTGGGATGGCGAATGGTTCCTCCGTGCCTATGATATCTTCGGAAACAAGATAGGTAGCGATGAGAACGAGGAAGGCAAAATCTTCATCGAGAGCCAGGGCTGGTGTACGATGGCTGGTATCGGTCTGGAAGACGGACTCTGCGACAAAGCTTTGGATAGTGCCAAGGAGCGATTGGAATGCGAACATGGTATGGTGCTCAACAACCCTGCCTATACAACCTATCATGTAGAAATGGGCGAGATTTCTTCTTACCCAGAGGGTTACAAGGAAAACGCCGGAATTTTCTGCCACAACAATCCATGGGTCATCATTGGCGAAACGGTAGCCGGACGTGGCAACGATGCTTGGAAGCACTACACCAAGATACTTCCAAGTTATGTAGAGGAGAAATATCAGACCTTGCACAAGGTGGAACCATACGTAAACTGTCAGATGGTAGCTGGTAAGGATGCAGCCAAACCTGGCGAGGGCAAGAACTCATGGTTGACAGGTACAGCCGCATGGATGTGGTACACCGTGAGCGAGTTCATCCTGGGCATCAAACCAGACTACGAGGGCTTGAATATCGACCCTTGCCTGCCAAGCACGGCCAAGGAGTATGAGGTAACCCGCAAGTTCCGTGGCGGCGAGTATCATATCACCGTGAAAAACCCAGAGGGCAAGGAGAAGGGAGTGAAGCAAATCATCGTAGATGGCAAACCTATTGAGGGCTGCGTCATCCCTTGTCAAGCAGGCAAACACGAGGTAATCGTAGAGATGTAAATTGCCCAAAACTCATAAATACATATAAAATCGGCAAAATAAGCAAACGTTTATTTTGCCGATTTTCTTATTTTTTATACCTTTGCGGCAAATTAGAAATAAAAAATGAGATGAAGAAGATTTTATACTTTGTAGCAGTCCTAACTGCCACCGCCTTTATCACAACAACAAATACAAGTTGCAAGTATGCTCCCGACCAGCATGATGGCGACACGGTAGCTGCAAGCGAATTTTATCCAGAGGACACAACTGCCGCTCATGCCAAGAAGATGGCGAAGATAGCAGCCATAAAAGCAAGCAAGGATAGTGTAGGCATATATTATGTAGGAAGCGGTTCCACCAAAGACCAGATTCAGCTTGTCTCCTACCCTTCCCGTCGTGACACCTTGTTATATAGTAAGACCCGGCACGTAAAAGTAAAGGGAAGTGCAGACATCGACCACGTGGTTCGTGTGGATTTCTATCTGCTTAATGGCAAGGATTCGCTTGTGAAATACGTGGAGGAAGTGGATTTGAAGGAGCATCTCTAAGAGCAGCTTCATCGTTCTCATATCATCATATCTTGCCTATTTCTATAAAAAACATATAAAATCGGCAGAATAAGCTATGGTATATTTTGCCGGAACAATTCTTTTTTGTATCTTTGCGGCAAATTTAAACAAAAGATATAGTATGATTTGTCTTATACGTGAAAAAGTTGTCACCTTTAGGATGGTTAAACTAAATTTGTTACTATCTATTTTTCTTATCACTAAATGGGTTACGCATTTTTAATTTTATCACTATATGGGTTGTCAGCGAATACCCATTATACCTAACTAGGTTACTCTTTTTAAGGAGCTATCCCTAGAAAGGTTAC
>OOCI01000258.1_pt1 | contig 51771 bp, 38 predicted proteins | sample 1671761 | NCBI WGS metagenome assembly OOCI01 (sample SAMN06348190, study PRJEB24527) | human gut metagenome | biome: human gut; feature: ankylosing spondylitis patient; material: feces | host: Homo sapiens | place: China | collected 2015-10
TAAACAGGAAGCCGATTGCCGACTGGTTCAGGGAGCAATGGCACAGGCTTAGATACGGAACAAGACTGTCGCAACAGGAAGAAAAGAAAAACCGTGGCATAAAATTATAAATATATAGCGCAAATTATCAGAGAGTTTCGCTACCTTTGTAGCCGGATAGAGACAACTCTATCCAATATAATATTTAAGATTTAAAAGAAGCGTTATGCTTATCTTGTAATTGGAAACCTGAGAAATTTTCAAATGAGCAAGGATAGCATAGTGGTTCTCACGCATATAGCGTGGGCTGCTATTGTTGTATCTGCTCATTAGGTTTTCTCAGGACCTCCAATTAAGATATGGTATTGCAGTTCCACGCTTTATTTCTATTATGCAGTTATAAAAGCCAAATCAGCTCGCAAATAAATGTAGTTGTAAAAATGAAGAAAATTGTTATTTGTATTTTAGGGTTAATTCTATTTCCCATAGCTTACCATTTCTTGCATTTGCATATTTTGCAGATGTCTGAGAATTATGTAGAAAGAAAAAAGAATACTTTGCAAAAAGAATTTTATGATAAATTGAATGAATATTGGGCAGGAGAATCTCGTTTAATGTATTCAGAAGAATATGGCAGCACATTTTATGTTCCTATGGATATGGATGCAGTTCAATTTATCGACAATAGGGACGAAAAAGATGCGACTTTTTATAGTTCTGTTGAAAGATTGTTCCCATATGATAGATTCCCTTTATTAACATCAACGATGTTCAAATGCTTAAGGCCGGGATGTTTTAAGGATTTATATGAATTAAATGCTGTAAAAAATGTGCCATGGGTGGCTTTCTTACTGAAATATCAAGAGAAAGATAAATTCCAGATGTTTATTTTTAAACCAGTAGCTGTTGGATATTTACAGTCCTCATATAATTTGAGAAATTGGAGACCTTCTTTGGATGAGAGTTGTACTAGTGCTTTGGAATATCTTGTAGAAGAGGATAGAGATTATAAGGATTGTTATAATCAAAATAATAAGAAAACTATTAATAAAATTCTAAACCTTTATAATCGCTATTATTACTTGCAGGCAGAAGGTCATTATAGAAATTTTGAGGATAATAATTATGTAAATTTTGAAAATATAGAACTCTCACCAGATCCTGAAGGTGAGCCATTATGTGGACATCGAATAAGTTGGATTTATAATGGCTTTTATCGTGTGTATTATGATACATATCCACTGCTGACTTATGAAATCAGATTTAACCATCTAAACTACAATAATGATAAAGAAACTTATTATACAGAACACTTCTTTGTTGTCAAGATTTGCTTTTGGATATTATTCTTTATACTATTTGTTTATTTTATATATTTGATATATCGTTCATCAAAATACTATTCAAAAAAAAGTAGCTTAAACTCTAAGGTTAATATGAAACCCGATATATCATATTTATATAATGAAATTATAGAGAAAGCTAATCCTAAAATGTTTATAGATCCTTATCAACCCAATAAGTTGGCTATTGCAAACGAAATTTATTCGAAAGCTTTAAAGAATAGGTATAATAGGGATGTTTTAGAAGAATTGTTAAATAGAATAAAGAAAGAATTATGATAAAGTATGTAGTATTAATGATTGGATTGCTTTTGTTGTCTTCATGTAAAGAGAGTGAAAGTGAGAGTGATATCACAAAAGAAATGAGGGATTATATAAGTAATAACGTAGATGGCTCTTATGGCTTCTTTGAGCGTAATATAGTAAAGGAACATATTGATGGTTTTAGCTGGAAATCTGACATATATAGAATTCAACACCAACTCTATATGTATGCAAGCCAAAGAAGAACTGTATTAGCAAATAGTTATACCCCCATTGATAAAACTATTGGATGGCTATCAACTAGAAACATCTTTGAATCGAATTTTGAAGAGCCTCAAGGATATGCTAAAAAAATTAAAGAGTCGTATATTACAGAAGAAGAACGTGAAGTTTGTGATTATGTATATTATAGTCAGTCAGTTCCTGAAATTCGTAAAATGATAAAAGAATTAGAAGAAAATGAATTTCATGGAGACAGAATATATTATGCTTGTGGTTATAGAATGGCATCTGGAGCTGTTGTTTATAAGCAATTTATTTTATATAAAAGCGATGAAGAAGACCATATTACAAAATTTGAATTAAAGTATAATTATGACATGTTACGTGATTTCGTTCAATATACATTAAATGTAGATTTAGAGAAACCTTATATACAAACTTTACTTACAAAATATAAGGCTATAGAAGGTAAAGATAAAGAAAGTCAAAATTCTTTTTTTACTATACCAACTTCAACAATATCAAATAAATATAGCACGATATTTAGACGACTTGGGAATTAGTATTCTTCTACTTTCTCAATACTCCAGCCGTTTTCCATTCTATAAAAGTGTACAATATACTTGACATCATTGACAAAAACAATGACATATCCTTTTTCCGGTATACCTGTCAAACCGTAAGTTTGAGCAATTAAAAGATTGGCTTTATGATAAATTTGCGCTAAGTCCATATTAATTTTATTTTAATTCTATACAAAATCACTTTAAACAACAAATATAGGTACTCATATTAAAACATAAAACAGCCTCCTCGCTTTCGAGAAATGTTGAAATGTTCAATCTCCAAAGACAGTGATTTTTTCAATTGTCCTACCATAAAATCCAAAAAAGGCTGATTAGTTTCTTTATCTTGGCATTGACGTAGAGAAAGAATATATTCTTCTCTATCCTCTTTGAATATCTTTGTTGGAAAAAGATGATAGCCAAATTGAATGTAGTTCATCAACAATCGAGCCGTTCTACCATTACCATCTACCCAAGGATGAATAGTTACTAAATTAAGATGGGCATTAAAACTCAGTTCATATTGTTCTCGAAAGGTTGTCGCTGTTCTTTGCTTTTCTTGAAGAATTGTACACAATTCATCTATCTTGGCAGGAATTTTCAGATAATTCATATAAGAACGGCCACCAATGCCAGCTGTAACGCCGCACAAACGAAATTCACCTTTTGAAGAATCGAAAGAACCACCCATTACGTTGTGTACGCTACCTGTAGTGCGCATCAATGTTGCATTCAATTTTTGCAGAAAAGCAGAAGTTATGGGTATAAGACTAACAGAATCTGTTTTGGCAAGCTCATATGCTTTCTTTAAGTCCTCATTCATCAAATGATAGACCAATGGCTTTCCTTTGGCAGTCAAGCCTTCATCGAAAAGCATTTGTGCTTCCGCTTCGGTGAGTGTAGAACCCTCAATCGCCGTAGAATGGGTAATAAGAGAATAGAGGTAGTACTTTTCATAGTCCACCGCTTCACTTATACCAAGTTGCTGAAACTTCTGGTACAAGTGTTCAATCTCTTGCCAAACACCTTGTTCCATTGACTTTCATTTAATTGAGTTTATTTCTTTTCAAAGGTAGTGTTTTTGTATTGTGTAGCCAAAGAAAATAATGATTTACTACTATATTTTTTGCGCCTGTGGGGAAAATGCGGGGAAAAATCAGACAAGTAAAAAGGCTAAGTAATTGATAATTCATTACTTAGCCTTTTAATCTGTACCCAGACCCGGGGTCGAACCGGGATGGAAGTGAATCCACTGGTGTTTGAGACCAGCGCGTCTACCGATTCCGCCATCTGGGCATCACATTGATTTCTCAATTGCGGTGCAAAGATACAGCTTTTTTTTGAACTCGCAATACTTTATCGAAAAAAAGAAGAAAAAAACAGAAAACCTCCGATAAACATTACCTATTCTTAAAAATATAATGTACTTTAGCAAAAAAATTAATGAGAACAATCATGGCAATAAACAAAGACAATTTCTGCGTTATCATGGGAGGAGGAATTGGCAGTCGCTTTTGGCCGTTCAGCCGCAAAACACTGCCCAAACAGTTCCTCGATTTCTTCGGCACCGGACGTTCGCTGCTGCAGCAAACTTTCGACCGCTTCAAAAAAATTATACCGACGGAGAACATCTTCGTTGTTACCAACGCCCTCTATGCCGACCTTGTCCAGCAACAACTTCCCGAACTGAAAGCCGAGCAAATTCTTTTGGAACCTGCACGCAGGAATACAGCACCCTGCATCGCATGGGCTTCCTACCACATACGGGCCATCAATCCCAATGCCAACATCGTTGTGGCACCATCGGACCACCTGATCTTGAAGGAAAGTGAATTCCTGACTGCCATCGAGAAAGGTCTGGACTTCGTAGCCGGAGAAAACAAACTCCTGACTCTCGGAATTAAACCCAACCGACCGGAAACAGGTTATGGATACATCCAGATAGCCGAAGCAGCTGGGGAAAACTTCTATAAAGTGAAGACATTCACCGAAAAGCCCGAACTGGAACTGGCCAAAGTATTTGTGGAAAGCGGAGAATTCTATTGGAACTCCGGCTTGTTCATGTGGAACGTGAATTCCATCATCAAAGCAGGAGAAGACTTGCTGCCTGAACTGGCTTCCAAACTGGAACCAGGTAAAGACGTCTACGGCACGCCGGAGGAGAAAAAATTCATTGATGAGAATTTCCCAGCCTGCCCCAACGTATCCATTGATTTCGGCATCATGGAGAAAGCCGATAATGTCTACGTATCATTAGGCGACTTTGGTTGGTCAGATCTTGGAACATGGGGATCCCTTTATGATCTCTCCCCCAAAGACGAACATCGGAATGTAACTCTGAAATGTAACTCCTTACTCTACAACAGCCAAGACAATATCATTGCCCTGCCCGAAAACAAATTAGCGGTAGTGGAAGGATTGGAAGGTTACCTGATTGCAGAATCGGACAACGTCCTGCTCATCTGTAAAAAGGACGAAGAGCATGCCATCCGTAAATACGTGAATGATGCACAAATCAAGATGGGCGAAGATTATATCTAATATTAGATAAAACTCAAAACCATACAAATATAAAAGAAGGGACAGCCCGTCAAGGCCGCCCCTTCTTTTATATGAATATATGCTTACTCTAAAACAATTTCATCTACAAACAAAAAACCTGGATTACCCTTACCACCATGCCATGACGGAATTTCGTGTTCAGACAGAGCTTTTACTTTGACATAACGCGTCTTTACAGATGCAAATTCCAGCTTATGGGTATAAATCTGATTGGGATCATCAGACTTCATCGCAGGATAGGATTCCGAAGCCACTTCCTTATACGTCTGGTTGTCATCCGAAACAGATACCGTAATACCGCGGGTATCAAAGATCCAATCGCCCTTTTCTACACAAGTATGTAATGTCATCGACGAAATTTCCATCGGTTCTTTCAAGTCAATGACAGCCTCCATGTCATTCTTGTAGAAAGCAATCCAACGCCCGGTTTTGTAATTCATGTTACCCGTCATGCCATCAACCAATACCGTAGCTCCAGTAAATTCATATTGTTTGTTGATGGGTTGCAACATGGTTATCGGCTTCATAGACGACTTACTGAAAGTGATTTCATCGGTTGTTACTTTCGATTTTCCAGAAGAACGAATCGCAACAGTACGAAGCGTACAGGGCTTATCTATTTTAAGCACTCCTGTATATTCCTGTGATGAAGAAGTTGGTTCACTACCATCCAACGTATAGTAAATAGGAGCACCATCAATGGTTTGAGCTACAACATCAAGCGTACCAGTTTCTGTATTTGGCCTCAAGTCAAGCCGTACATCAAATATATGCGTTGCATAATTCCATCCATTCTTTTGATAGATATCCACCAGACGGCTCACCCGCTTCAGGAATGATTCATAATCTTTCTTCTCGGGCTGACTCCATTGTACTTCACACAAAGCTGCCATACGAGGCAAAACCATATACTGTATTTGTTTCAGGTCAGGGATATACTCTGTCCACAAATTGGCCTGTACACCAATAATATATTTCTGTTCTTCGGGCGACAAAGCCTTAGGCATAGGTTCGTAACTATACACCCGTTCCATAGGCAAATATCCTCCAATAGCCAACGGTTCGGTATCTGTATCTTTCGACTGATAATAATCGAAATAGAGATATGTATTCGGAGTCATAACTACATCATGTCCTTGTTTGGCAGCTTCGATACCTCCGCCTTCACCACGCCATGACATAACAGTAGCTCCCGGAGCAAGTCCACCTTCCAAGGTTTCATCCCAGCCAATCATCTTCCGACCTTTTGTTGCAAGGAACGCTTCGGCTTCATGAATAACAAAGCTCTGCAAACGTTCTTCTTTAGTGTGTTTACTATCGCTCTTTAAGCCCAAAGCCTTGATACGCGCCTGACACTTCGGGCACTTTGCCCACACCGTTTTGGGACACTCGTCGCCTCCCACATGAATATATTCTGATGGGAATATTTCCACGATTTCAGCCAACACGTCCTTGACAAATTCGATTGTCTTATCATTGCCCGCACACAGCACATTATCTGAAACACCCCACTGCGTCCATACTTCGTACGGACCACCCGTACATCCCAGCTCAGGATAAGCAGTCAGAGCAGCCTGCATGTGCCCAGGCAGATCTATTTCAGGTATCACCGTAATATAACGTTCAGCAGCATAAGCGATTATTTCCTTTGCCTGTTCCTGGGTATAGAATCCACCATAAGGCTGTCCGTCATACTTACCACTATTACGCCCGATAACCGTTTCTTTACGTTGCGAAGCGATCTCGGTCAGTTTCGGATATTTCTTGATTTCTATTCGCCAACCCTGGTCGTCAGACAGATGCCAATGCAAACGATTGATATTATGAAGTGCCAGCATGTCAATATAGCATTTCACATCGTCCACAGAGAAGAAATGACGGCTCACATCCAACATCATTCCCCGATAACCAAAGCGGGGTTCATCAGTAATACTTACCGCAGGCAATTCTATACTCCCGCCCTCAGCTATACCTATTGATTTACGCAATGTCTGAATACCATAGAATACACCAGCCTCGGTTGGTGCTGTAATCACAACTTGCCCCTGTTTCACTTCCAAGGAATAAGCTTCCGGATTCTCTTTCTCCAGGCCCAATTGCAAAAGGATGCCCTTCTGTTCTTCACCACCTTCCTTTACATTTAATCTAATCCCCGTCTGACTTTCTACGTATGATGCCAAAAACTCGGCATTCTGGCGCATTTTCTCATTGCCAACCGTATAATAGATTGTTGTGCCATCCTTCATAACAAAGGAGGCTTCTTGAACTGTTTTAATTTCCAAAGGAATGGGAACCACCTCATAATCGGCAACCACGGGTGCCTTACCTGCACAAGAAGCTAACAATAATCCTACTAAAGCCAAGCTTCCTAACCTGAAATCAGAAAAAATTCGCATGTTCAATAATCTTACAGAATTAATAATAAACCTAATAGCAGAAAAATTCTGCGTCAAGATACAAAAAAAAGATGAAATGAACAAGCGACTAATCACAAATCCTGCCAAAAGCCGACTTTCAACTGTTTTATTTTCAAAATTACTTTTCCACCTGTTGTCCGGCTTCCACCCAACCGTTAAAACCAGTCCCCAGTTCATAAACCTTAAAACCCTTTTCAGACAATATGTGAGCAGCTTTTTTACTTCGTTTACCGCTACGACAATAGAGAGCAACCGGTCTCGAAAGTTGCAATACGGAATCTGCAACAGCAGCAAAAGATTCATCGAGTACATTAACGTTCATACTACCAGGAATATGACCTTCTGAATATTCCGCTACTGTACGTACATCTAAACGTTGAACTTCCGGATCATTGATTACATTAACAAAGTCTTCCACAGACAACGTTTCAAAATTGCCACCTTTCTGCTGACATGAATAGAAAAAAGAAAATAACAAACAAAATGATGCAAACAACGTTTTCATAACCCAATTCTATTAAAAGTTATTCGGCTATCAAAGGCCGGTACTCAAAGGTATATGTCTTCACTTCACCCGAATAGGTATGCACATGCAGGCTCACGTCTACCGCATCAATTCCTTCTTCGGCATACTGCAACAAGGGTATCGAACAATAGGCACGCTGGCTATAGGCCTGCGTGTCGCCTCCGTCATCATGATACAACGTCAACTCTACTGACGAACGGCGTGCTTCGACATCAACATCCACCCGATCTTCCACATAATGAAACTTATGTTTCCCATGCTGTGCCTTGACCGTAAGCATCAGGTTCAGATAATTACGTCCCATCCACACACTCAACACTTCAACTGGGTCAGTCTTCACACCTTCGGGAAATTTATCGGCAGGCAAAGGTATCGGAGCAACGGCTGCCGACACGGCATACAGGTGCACTCCCTCACCTCCTTCCTTGTGCACCAATTCATAATTGCTGACAATACGCACCAAAGAGTCGGGACGGATATGCGAATGGGAGTCATCAACCAGCACCGCATATTCCTCACCATCATCCGTCAACACCCGCTCCAACGTTCCGTCATCCCCCGAATAGGCTGTAAGGAATTCTAGTTTGACGGACGGATAATGATAGCTATCCTCCCCACAAGCTGTCAGCAATAGACATAACACGCCCCACAGACAACCACACCAATAAGCCGCCATTACTTTCCTCTTCATACTTCCATTGCCTTCAGATGATTCTTCAGCGGATTGGCATACATCTCGAGCATCTTGGTACGCAAAAAGGCTTCATCCTTATTTTCCAACGTAATACGTGACAATTGGCTGGCCAGATAGCTTTCAAACTTCTGCTTGTCATCGGTCGTATAATGCCCGGCATAGACATCGGTACCTGCCAAAAGGTCAGCAGCCACATAATTGCACGGATATAAACGGTAACCGCGATGAATTTCTCTGTCTATCATCGCCGAAACAGTAGAGAAAAGCTCCTGACGAGGCATCTTGCGATCCAGGCCAGCCAAGTGATCGTTGATACAAGAAGCAATGTGGAAGTGTACCCGTCCCTTATAGCCGAACAAGCCTGTCTGCATATTCTTCAGGTCATCGGCCGTCGACTTCTTGTAATCAGGATGGTCGCGCTTCAGCTGAAACTCCCATGCCTTGAGGAAATCGCAAGGATCAAACTCGTAAGAAATAGAAAGGGGCGCAATGTTCATCTCCATCAGGCGGTCCAACACATCGCCCTCGCCGCCGATAGCCAGCATCTTGAGTACACTATCCTGCGTGCGGTCGTCTGAGTCTTTGGCGCGTCCCTCACGCTGGGCTATCCAGATAGACTGCTTCTTCTGCGAAATAGTGTAGTGCATGTAGCGTGACATGCGGGCCGATGACTCAAGCATCTGCCGCATGGGCAAGCCACGTTGTACGATGAACGACTTGTTGATACGTACCAGTCTTTTTATCCACGGATAAATGAGCAGATTATCACCAATGGCTATTTCTACCGTATCACCTCCCTGATCTACCAACATAACAGACAAAAAGCCCGAATCGAGAATAATATCTCGATGATTGGAAATGTAAGTGTACGATTTCGTTTTGTCAGCCAAAGAGTCATTATCCAACGTCACACCATCTGAGGCCTTCTGCATAATGTCTTTCATTATGGCATATCCAAAAGTTTTTTGGAACTCCAACTTGGTCTTGCAACTGCGCATTTTGGCAGCAAGCATTTCAAAAGGCACACTGGGAAAGGCCGCGGAGGCCACTTGCCTGAAAGCTGGATCGGCTATCAGCTCCTCGTACACTTCGGGAAGTTCCTCGTCGTGATAAGGGCGGATTTCGTCAAATTCGTCGTACATAGTAATGGAAGGTTAAAACTTGTTTTCTATAATGTCTGTCATCACGTCCTTGATGTCCAAGCCGGCGGCACGTACCTGCTGGGGGATGAAGCTGGTGGCCGTCATGCCCGGCGTGGTGTTTACCTCGAGCAGATTGATCTTGTCGCCCTCGGTCACGATGTAGTCCACGCGGATGATACCCTGTGCACCCAAAATGTCGTAGATGGCCGACGTGAGCTTCTTCACCCGGTCAGTCAGCTCGTCGGAAATACGGGCAGGCGTGATTTCGTCGGACTCGCCGTTGTACTTGGCCTTGTAGTCGAAGTATTCGTTGTGGCTCACCACCTCGGAGATCGGGAAGACCACCGACTTGTCGCGCGTCTTGTAGCAACCACAGGTCAGCTCAGTACCGTCCATAAAGGCTTCCACCACCACCTCTTGCGCTTCGTCGAAGGCCTTGGCAATGGCGGGTTGTATCTGTTCGCGTGTCTTCACCTTGGTCACGCCGAAGCTGGAGCCTCCCAGGCTGGGCTTGATGAAACAAGGCAGGCCGATCTTCTCCACCACTTCGTCGTCGGTAATGGTCTGCCCCTGACGCAGTAGAAGCGATTCGGCAATGCGCACGCCATAGGCATGCAGATACTGGTTGCAGGCAAACTTGTCATAAGTAAGCGCTGCCGCCAGCACGCCACAGCAGGAGTACGGAATGCGAAGCATGTCGAAGTAGCCCTGCAGGCGTCCGTCCTCGCCCGGCGTACCATGGATGGTGATGTAGGCGAAGTCGAACTTCACTTTCTGTCCGTCCAGCTGGAAGCTGAAGTCGTTGCGGTCTACGGGCAGCGTGCGTCCGTCGTCGAGCCGCACGTGCCAGTCAAGGCCGTGCATGCCCACTATATATAATGTATACTTCTCCTTGTCGATGAAGGAGTAGATTCCTTGTGCGCTGCGCAGGGAAACTTCATACTCGGAGGTATCTCCTCCGGCAACAATAGCAATCGTGCGTTTCATTCTAATTCTCTGTTACTGATGTAGCTTCTCCATTTGCCGATGAGGTTCGTCATATCGTCGGGCAGTTCGGAAGTGAAGTACATTTCCTCGCCGGTGACGGGATGGACAAAGCCCAGCGTCATGGCGTGGAGCGCCTGGCGCGGGCAGATGTCAAAGCAGTTGTTTACAAATTGTTTGTATTTTGCAAAATGTGTACCTTTCAGGATTTCGTGGCCGCCGTAGCGTTCGTCGTTGAAGAGCACGTGGCCGATGTGTTTCATGTGCACGCGTATCTGGTGCGTGCGCCCCGTCTCGAGGATGCACTCAACGAGCGTGACGTAGCCGAAGCGCTCCAGCACGCGGTAGTGGGTCACGGCATGCTTGCCTTCACCCTCGGGCAGGACAGCCATCTGGAGGCGGTCCTTGGGATTGCGGCCGATGTTGCCCACAATCGTTCCCTCGTCCTGCTCCACGTTGCCCCACACCAGGGCCCGATAGCGGCGCTTGGTAGTCTTGTGGAAAAACTGCCAGCCCAGGTTGGTCTTGGCGTCGGCCGTCTTAGCAATGACCAGCAGGCCGGAGGTATCCTTGTCGATGCGGTGTACCAGTCCCAAGTGCGGGTCGTTGGCATCGTAGCCCTTAGTGTCCTTCAGATGCCAGGCGATGGCGTTCACCAGTGTGCCGTGCCAGTTGCCATGACCTGGATGTACCACCAGTCCGGCGGGCTTGTTGACCACCATCACGTAGTCGTCCTCATAGACCACGTTCAGCGGGATGTCTTCGGGCACCACTTCGTTGTCGTAGCGGGGACGGTCCATCATCACCGTTATCACATCCAGCGGCTTTACCTTGTAGCTGCTCTTCACGGGCTTGCCGTTGGCCATAACAAAGCCCGCATCGGCCGCCTTCTGGATGCGGTTGCGTGAAGAGTTGGTGATGCGGTCGAAGAGATACTTGTCCACGCGCATCATCTCCTGCCCCTTGTCCACCACCACGCGGAAATGTTCGTAGAGCTGGGCCTCGTCGCCCACCGGCTCCACGTCGTCAGGGCATTCGTTCTCCAGGTCGTCTATGTCAATGTCTATATCTTCTTCTCTCATAGTCCGTGTCAAAACCAGTCTTCTTCTTCCAACACTTCTCCCTGTACTTGTGGCACGTCCAACGAATCGACTTGCAAAGAATCGGCTGGTGCTTCTTCCCCATTACCGATAACCAATGTCAAAATAGCGCCCATCGGCACCTTAGCGCCTATTTCTAAAGAGTTTCCTCTGTACTTCACCGCATATACCCAATCTTTTTCACCAGGGATAGAGTCATTGTTGGTAAGGCGGAAACCGGCAGCCAATAAACGAGCTTCGGCCTGACGCACAGAACTGTTGTCAGCCACATCGGGCACCTCCTGCAACGGGATATCCAGTGCGTTAATAGTCAAATACACCATGCGCCCTTCCTTTACACGTTGTCCCGCGGTCGGACTATAATCGAGTATACATCCAGCTGGTAAGTTTTTTACATAGCTTGAATCGGCTACTACGCAATTCAATCCCCTGTCGGCAAACATAGTTTGTGCTTCCGCCAGGCTAAGTCCTTTCACATCAGGCACCACTACTGCCTCACCGTGACGAGTGTATGCATCCAATGCTGCCAGTACTCCGAATATTACTCCTGCCAGCACCACAACCATTGCTATGATGTTTCCCCAGAAAAGGCCGTTTTTCCGAAAGGAAAAGAATTCTTTAATCGTCATAAAACATACATTTATATGAAAGACTGTATTGTCCTCTATTTTTTGGCAAAGATAGTGAAAGGTGAGTGCAATGCAAAAAGAAGCTTGCTTATTTTTGTATTGCCGAACCGCATCCTATCTTATTGAAAGATAGTGAAAGGCAAATGGAGAGACAAATGAAAACAAAGTTTTCCAACGCGCTCCCGCTCTTTCAAGATAAAAAAACACTTTTCAAAAGAAAAGCCGCAAAAGACCAGACTTCCTGTCTTTTGCGGCTCTCTTATTTTCTACAAGAGAAAAGAGATTAGGCTTTTACTCCGTTGTATTCGTCGGAAACAGTCAGTTTTTTGCGACCTTTAGCGCGACGTGCTGCCAATACTCTGCGGCCATTGGCTGTAGCCATTCTCTCACGGAAACCATGTTTGTTTTTTCTCTTTCTGTTAGAGGGTTGGAATGTTCTTTTCATTGCTGTATCTTGTTTTACGTTATTATTCTCACGAATTCGGGCTGCAAAAATAGGGAGTTTTTTCAAATAAACCAAGAGATAACTCATTTTCTCTCAAAAGTTTTGTGTTTTTTACCGATTTCCATTAATTTTGCACCGCATTTCGCATGAGAAAGAATACATTAATAACATAAAAACAAGAAGATAATTATGATTAATGCCCAAGACATTAAAATCGGAACTTGCATCCGCATGGACGGCAAGCTGTATTTCTGCATCGACTTCCTGCATGTAAAACCCGGAAAAGGCAACACCTTCATGCGTACCAAGCTGAAAGACGTTGTAAACGGCTACGTACTGGAGCGCCGCTTCAATATCGGTGAAAAGCTGGAAGACGTACGCGTTGAACGCCGCCCTTACCAATACCTCTATCAGGAAGGTGACGACTACATGTTCATGAACCAGGAAACTTTCGACCAAATTCCTATCGCCCACGACCTCATCAACGGCGTAGACTTCCTGCTCGAAGGCCAAGTTGTAGATGTAGTATCCGACGCATCAACAGAAACTGTACTTTATGCTGACATGCCTATCAAAGTTCAGATGAAGGTCACTTACACTGAACCGGGTCTGAAGGGCGATACTGCTACCAATACACTGAAACCCGCTACTGTTGAATCAGGTGCAACCGTCCGCGTTCCTCTGTTCATCAACGAAGGCGAAATGATTGAAATCGATACACGTGACGGTTCATACGTAGGACGTGTAAAGGCATAAGGATAAACAAACCTTATATATTGTTCCCGCATTCTTTCAACAAAAGATGCGGGAATTTTTTATTTCCCCAATTCTATTCAGCTTCCATTTAGCCATTTTTCAAGGGATCATCCTTGTCTGGCGAATCTGGTTCAGGCATAGCATCCGGATTAAAAGGATTAAAATAATAAATGCCCTTTGCATCCAGCAACTGAAGATAATACGGCAGTTTTTGCATAAAGAGGCTACAATCTTTTGCATGAATTGGCGTCCAAGCAGACTCTGCCACAGCTATCAGACGAGGAAAAGTCATAAAATCCAACCTCTTGGCATCAGCGACACGCTCCGACCAAAGATTAAACTGAAGGCCTAATATTTGCTCCTCATACCCCTGAAACAGGTTCATAAGCGGTTCAGGGAAGCGACAAATATCCTCTATCGGATTATAGCCACCCCACATACGCCCCACTTTATGAGTACCATACTGAACAAAATCAGCATACAATGGCCGACGCGGAGTCAAAATCACCCGATAGCCATTCTCCAAAGCCTTGAGCAACTGATATTTTCGGTCATGTCGCCACCACATAACCAACGACTTTTCAGGCGAAACCCCTGCATCTACAATCTCATCCCAACCAATCATCGTTTTCCCTTTGGAAGCGACTATATCGGCTACCCGACGAATGAAATAATGTTCCAGCTCCACTTCATTAGCCAACTCCTTATCTTTAATAAACTGCTGAATTTCCGGATCTGTATACCAGCTTTGATTGCCGAAATGCACTTCATCTCCTCCAATATGTATATAAGGTGAAGGGAACAAAGCAATCAACTCATCCAATACGTTACTGATAAACTCAAAGGTTTCTTCCTTACACGGATGGAAAGTAAAATGCTTCCACTTTCCTTCACCACCACCCGATATTTCTGGATAAGAACGACATACCGCCGTTGCATGCCCTGGCATATCAAATTCAGGAATAATCATAATGTGACGTTCGGCCGCATAGGCTACAATTTCTCGAATATCCTCCTGCGTATAATAAGCAGCAGGAGCTTTGGGATCATGCCAGTTGCCAACAGCCCCTTCAGTAGTTAGTTTAGGATAACGTTTGATTTCGATGCGCCATCCGGGTTCATCAGTCAGATGCCAATGGAATACGTTCATACGAAGCGACGCCATGATGTCCAAATACTGCTTGACCTTCTCCTTGCCAAAAAAGTGACGGCTTTCATCCAACATGAACCCACGCCATCCATAACGGGGAGCATCTTCGATCCGACAAGCATGAACACATCCCTTTCCCATACGTACCAGCTGAACAAAAGCCTCTTTAGCATAATATAGCCCAGACTCAGAAGACGAACGGAGCGTCACTTGCTCAGGAGTGACAACCAATGTATAAGCCTCATCCGGCATCCCCGCCTTCTCATCCAGCTCCAACACAATCATACCAGAAGAGGGTGCAGAAACATCCAAAAGATGATTCAACGTATCCGCCAAAGCCTTTGACAAATTGTCTGCATAGCCTCCATTACCACAAACTCTGACATTCTGCCCAACAATAAAGACGCCTTTCCCTCCCTGCATGTGAGCCGGCGTCGGAAGCAATGAAAACTGCGCCAGCAAAGGCAAGACAAATCCACACAAACAAACGATAACAGAAAGTTTCTTTTTCATATCTACAAATATATCAATGTATTCAACGTACATTCCAAATCACCCTATATTAGCTTTATAAAAATAGAAGGCATCCTTACGAATTTTACGATCGCAAGTTACCAATCCCTTATCGTTTACACCCGGACGATTACCTTCCGCACGATGAGTAATTCCGAAATCAAACATATTCCACACAAATGATCCCCAAACATAAGGACGTTCTGTCATCGCTTTCCAGTTTTCCATGTGATAATTCAGCCATTTAATCAGTGTGTCTAAAACGAAACACACAAAAATAAAGATTTATTTGCAAGCGCCCATACTTATCCAAAGGAAAAAGTTATCTTTGCCAAAGAAACATCATTATTCAATATGAAATATTCGGTTATCATCCCCGTTTATAATCGCCCTGACGAAGTGAACGAACTGCTAGAAAGCCTCACCCTACAAACTTATAAAGACTTTGAAGTGGTAGTGGTAGAAGACGGATCGTCCATTCCCTGCCAAGAAGTCGTGGAGAAATATAGTGACCGATTGGACATCCACTACTACAACAAACCGAACTCCGGCCCTGGACAAACCCGTAATTACGGCGCTGAACGAAGCCATGGCGAATATCTCATCATATTGGATTCTGACTGTATCCTGCCGCCGGGCTACTTCGAGGCTGTTGAAAAAGAATTGCAATCTTCTCCCGCCGATGCTTTTGGAGGCCCCGATCGTGCCCACGCCTCTTTTACAGACATTCAAAAAGCCATCAATTATTCGATGACTTCATTCTTCACCACTGGCGGCATCCGAGGAGGCAAGAAGAAAATGGACAAGTTCTATCCCCGCAGTTTCAACATGGGCGTGCGACGCAGTGTCTATCAGACTTTGGGAGGTTTCTCAAAGATGCGTTTTGGCGAAGATATTGATTTCAGTATCCGTATTTTCAAAGCAGGCTATCGCTGCCGTCTCTTTCCAAGTGCATGGGTATACCACAAGCGCCGTACCGACCTGAAAAAATTCTTCAAACAGGTACATAATTCAGGTATCGCCCGCATCAATCTCTACAAAAAATATCCTGAATCACTGAAGCTAGTACATCTGCTTCCGGCCCTTTTTACATTAGGTACCGTTCTATTGCTCATCTGTGCGATATTCTGCCCCTATGCTTTGCTGCCCCTTTTGGCCTATGCACTCCTCGTTTGCATCGACTCCACTATCCAAAACGGAAACATTCGTATAGGTTTATACTCCATTGCTGCCGCCTACATTCAGCTCATCGGCTACGGTACAGGATTTTGGCGTGCATGGTGGAACCGTTGTATTTACCAAAAAGGAGAATTTGAAGCTTTCAAAAAGAACTTTTATAAATGAAAGCAATTACCATGAACAAACTCACCATCAAACAACTGGCTGAATCCGACCGTCCTCGCGAAAAGATGATGCAAAAAGGAGCCGAAGCTCTGACCGACGCCGAACTGCTAGGCATTCTGATCGGCTCCGGCAATACGGACGAAAGTGCCGTAAACCTGATGCAACGTATCCTTTCGGCTTGCGACAACAACCTGAACCAGCTGGCCAAATGGGAAGTACGCGACTTTGCCCGCTTCAAAGGCATGGGGCCGGCCAAAAGTATCACCGTTATGGCCGCTCTCGAACTAGGGAAGCGCCGCAACCTGCAAGCACAGGGAGAGCGTCTCTGTATCAAAGCTTCAACAGACATTTATAATTTGTTCCATCCCCTGCTTTGCGACCTACCGACTGAAGAATTCTGGGTATTGTTACTCAATCAAGCAGGCAAAGTTATCGACAAAGTCCGTATCAGTCGCGGAGGTATCGACCAAACCACAGCCGATGTCCGTGCCATTTTACGCGAAGCACTCATCCAACGAGCTACACAAATAGCACTGATACACAATCATCCCTCAGGGAACGTACGTCCCAGCAATGACGACCTTCGCTTGACACAAGTTGTACAACGTGCCGCACAAACTATGAACATCCGACTCATCGACCACCTCATCATAACCGATGGACATTATTTCAGCTTTAACGACGAAGGACATTTATAATACAAACGACGTTAAGTGCCTCTTTACGCTCACCAAGTCCATGTTTACGTTCACCAAGTTCATGTTTACAATCACCAAACATCAATTTATTCGGCAGGCGTTATGAGCTCTTCCGCCACCTAACATAAGAAAAAGCAAAATAACTTCTAAATGACTTCACGCTTTCACATTACACATAATCTGCCCTAAATAAGAAAATTACGGTGAAAGATAAAGTTTCACATCCATGAAACATGTTTTTTCCACCTTCTCAAATTAGTTTCACGCCAAATAAGTGTATTTCAGACAATTAATATTTTCACGTTCTCCTGGGAGAAAAAGATATTTACTATATTCCACCTGTTTTGCACAAAATTCCCCCCACAATATTCACAAAGAGTGTAGTTTTGCCAAAAACCTGAAAAGTCTATGAAAACAAGTATGAACAACTACACCCGCAAGAGAATATTCGATCATACTGACGAATATCCATGTCTGCCAGTCTCCTTGCAAATCATTCCGCCTGAAGAAGATTGCAATGAGAAATGTTTATTTTTACATAACGAACTGATTATCATAAGATTACAAAACACTTGTAACCTTTCTGTCACACTAATGTAACACATGCCAAGTACCTTTGTACCGAAAATCTAACATTAAAAACATTATAAATATAGTGTACAGACAAATAATAATTCACCAAACTAAAAATCTAATTTTATGCTGAATGTACAATTAAAAAAGAGGTGGACATTGCTACAAAGCGTAGTCTTTGTCATGTTCCTGCTAAGCAGTACCTTAGCATTTGCACAAAACAGAGTGACCGGTAAAGTAACAGACAGAACCGGCATGCCGCTTCCTGGCGTAAACGTCCTTGAAAAAGGGACAACCAACGGAAGTATCACAGATGTGGATGGAAAATATGTCATTAATGTAGCCAAGGGTAAGACCTTACAGTTCTCTTACATTGGTTTCACAACGCAAGAAGTAAAAGTGAGCAACAATCAGATCGATGTAACTTTGCAAGAAGACCTCCAATCATTGGAAGAAGTTGTTGTTATCGGTTATGGTAGCATGCAACGCAAAGACGTGACTAGCTCCATTACATCCGTAAAAGCTGAAGACATGAATATCGGTGTCATCACTAGCCCCGCACAGATGCTGCAAGGTAAAGTTCCGGGACTAACTGTTGCCAATACTAGCGACCCGAATGGTTCTGCCTCTATCTCACTACGTGGTGCATCTTCACTACGTCCAGGTGAAGCTATGGAGCCTTATTATGTAATTGATGGTGTGCCTGGCGTAAGCTTGTCATTAGTCTCACCCGACGATATCGAAAGTATTGATGTACTTCGTGATGCTTCAGCGACAGCCATCTATGGCTCTAAAGCTGCCAACGGTGTTATCATTGTTACCACAAAGAAAGGCAACAAGAATGGTCATACCAATGTAAGTTATAGTGGATATGTAGCATGGGATAATACGATGAAATCACTCGATATGATGAGTGCTGACCAATTATTGGATTTTGCAAGCAACAACAATATCGACCTTTCTCCGTATTATGACGTAAACAACCCAGCTAACACCAATTGGCAGGATGAAGTGCTCCGCACTGGCTTCAGCCACAACCACAACGTATCAATTAACGGTGGAAACGAGAAAACAAGCTACAGCGCATCACTGAATTTCTTAGACCGTGAGGGTGTAGTACGTGGTACTAATATGGATCGCCTTAACGCACGTTCATTCGTACAGACCAAAGCTTTGAACGACCGATTGGATCTGGCTTTCAGCGTTAACGCCAGCGTAAGAAACAGTTCAAGTGGTCCTACTGGTGGTTCTGGTGAAAGTGTACTGGATGCCATGTACTACTATAGTCCACTGGTTCCCGTAAAAAATGCCGATGGTTCTTGGTATCGCAACACACAAATTTCTCAGAACTATAATCCAGTTGCCATGATCAATGAAGACCGTTATGACACTAAGGAAAAACTGCTTCAAGGAACTGCACAAGCTACTCTGCATATCATTGACGGACTAGACTGGAATTTGAACCTTTCTTACCAAAACCAACAATTCATTTACAGCAATTATAACAGTACACAAACACAATTACCGAGTGTTGCTTCACGCCACGGCCAAGCAGACCGTAGCACACTGGAGAACATCCGTAAACAAATGGAAACGTACCTTAACTGGAATCATACTTTTGCAGATGCGCACAAAGTAGGAGTCATGTTGGGATATTCTTGGGAACAAGCTGATAACAACGACGGTTTCGGCCTGAAAGTTTACAACTTCTACAACGATGACCTAACTTATCACAACATGGGAATGGCCAACAACATCTCTATCAATGATGTGATCAGTTACAATCTTTCTACGTTACGTATGATCTCATTCTATGGCCGTGTCAACTACAGCTTCAACAGCAAGTATCTGCTGCAGGCAACAGTACGCCGTGACGGTTCCTCAGCTTTCGGTGTCAACAACCGTTGGGGTACCTTCCCTTCTGTATCAGCTGCATGGCGCATCACTGAAGAAGATTTCATGAAAGGCCAGAATGTCTTCAACGACTTGAAACTACGTGTTGGTTACGGTGTTAGTGGTAACTCACTGGGATTTGATGCATTCTATGCCCGCCAAGTATATGGTTCAACCGGCTGGTTCACTTATGTAGATGCCAATGGTACATCAGCCAACTATCGTATATTAGGTGCAACCCGTAATTCCAATCCCGACTTGAAGTGGGAAAGCACGGGTATGTTCAACATCGGATTGGACTTCGGTTTCTTGAACAACCGTTTGACTGGTACCATTGAATATTATGACAAACGTACTAGTGACTTGATCTACAACTATCCAGTTTCAACCAACCGTTATTCTTACGGATTGATGACTGCCAATGTTGGTGACATCAGCAATAAAGGTATCGAAGTCACTATCAATGCCATCCCGGTACAGACCCGCAACTTTACATGGAATACTTCTATCAATCTTTCCCACAACAAGAACGTGGTTGAAAAGCTTTCCAACGAAACATTCTCTGTAGATTATATCCCTCAAGGTAATCCTGACGTAGGTGGATATTCAACAAATGCAGAAGTACAACGTATCATGGAAGGTGCCCCTATCGGACAATTCTATCTTTGGGAATGGGCCGGTTATGACGAAACAGGAAACTCAGTATTCAATGAATACGATGAAGAAGGAAACCTGATTGGCGTAACAGATGCACCTGCCTTGAAAGATAAACGCAAAGCAGGTTCTGCACAGCCCAAAATCGTCTACGGATGGAACAATGATTTAACATGGAAGAACTGGACATTGAATTTGTTCTTCCAAGGTGTTGCTGGCAACAAGATCTTCAACGCAACACGCTGCTACTACAACAACGTAAGCTTAGTCAGCAACGGTAAGAATGTATTGGCCGAAGTTGCTCAGGGTCAAAATGCACACGATACCCGTGCACAAGCACCTTCAGATCGTTATCTTGAGAACGGTTCATACCTCCGTTTATCTACTTTAACTTTAGGTTACAACTTTGGCAAACTTGGCAACTGGATTAACAGCCTGCGCCTGTATGCAACTTGCAATAACGTATTCACCATCACTGGCTACAAAGGTGTTGACCCCGAAATTTCTTTGGGCGGTTTAGCTCCAGGTATTGACTGGCGTAACACTACTTACCCACGAACTCGTACCTTTATGGTTGGTGTAAACGTTAATTTCTAACTCTTAACATTGAAGAATTAAAATATGAAAACAAGAAACATATTGACAGGTGCTTTTTTAGCACTCACGACCATCAGTTGTACTGACTTGGACGTGGAAATCAAATCTCAATATACTGAATTCCCAGATTCAGATATTGCATACGAAGCACAAATGAATAATGCTTTCTACGGTTTCCGTGCTGCAATTGGCCGTCGTTTTGACGAAGGTGTATCTTGCAACTCGGATGAATATACAGCAGTCAGCTTCGATGGCGACTACCTGAACAACCGTGATATGGCAAACTTCTCATTGCATATGATTGACCCAACAAATTCAGCCGCTCAATTAGATGTATTCAATGACCTGCAAAGTGGTATCACTAACTGTAATCGAATTATTTTCGATTTAGGTGGTGAAGATGTACCTGAAATTGCCCCAGTACGTGCAGCACGCGCTTTCTATACATTCATGCTTATGGAACATTGGGGAGATACCCCTATCATCGACCATCTGCTGGAAGAAGATGAGCGTATCGATCGCTCCCCACGTGCTGATGTAGCTCGTTGGATTGAATCAGAGTTACTAGCAGTCCGTGACAATTGTTATGAAAATGTAGATGCTTCTACCTACGGGAAACCAACTCGCTGGATGGTAGATGCACTGCTTGCTAAATTGTACATTAACTGGAATGTATACACCAAAGACGTAACCAGTACTAGTTGGGATCCCAATGCATCCAATGAAAAGCTGAATGACTGTATCGCAGCTTGTGACCGTATCATTGCTTCAGGATATTTCAACCTGAATGATGACTACAAGACCAAGTTTATGTATACAAATGGATCTCACATCAAAGACTTCATTTATGCCATGCCATTTGATGCAGAAACGGTACAAGGAATGACATTCGCACGTTTCCGCACCTGGCGCCGCGGCCAGAACAAGAACGGCTTCTATAGCATTGAAATGAGCAATTCTGTAGGCGGAAACATGACATTAACCCCTGAGTTTGTTGAATTGTTCTGCCTGCCTGGTGACCGTCGAAATGATGTAATCGCTGGTAATACAGGTGAGAATATCAATCTCCCATCATTCGATGTTTATCAGTACGACAACACGACCGGTATGCCGACTGGTGTCCGTAACACATACAACAATGAAGATGTTACATTTACCAAGTCCATTACCCTGAAAGAAGATTTGACCATTGATCCACCTGTACGTCCCAATGCTGACTTGAACTGTGGCGCAGACATGAAAGGTTGGACTCAGGGCTATCGTTCCATCAAGTTCTTCCCAGACATAAATGACTATAACACCTTCAGCCGTAATCAGGACAACGATGTACCCATCTTCCGTTATGCAGATGTTATCTTAATGAAGTGCGAAGCCATTACCCGCGGCGGTAATGCCACAAATGGTGATACCCCAATGAGCCTGTTTAACCAGATCCGTGCTTATGTCAACGCCCCGCTTATCACAGCCAATCCGTCTCTCCAGGACATTTTGGACGAACGTGGTCGCGAATTCTTGGACGAACACTGGCGTCGTAACGACTTGATCCGCTTCGGTGACTTCGAACGCGACTGGGGCTTCAAGAACGATTTCAATCCGAATGCCACCAACCCGCAATATCGTTTGTGGCCGTTGAGCGTGAACGTCCTAAATGCAAACACCAACTGGAAACAAAACCCAGGATACTAATCACTCAGATATCCATTTTTAAGGTAAAAGCAAGCGATTGTTTTATTTAGAGTTTTAAAAATGGGGCCTTGTATTGCATCCGCAGTAATGCCATTCTGCGGATGTCAATGCAAGGCTTTTATCTTTTTACTATCTTTGCCATAGTATTACATACAACAGACATAACTATTATCTGATATGAAAAGAAATATTTTAAAAACACTTCTTTTAGGATGCTGTATCAGCTTGAATCTACCTATTCAAGGAATAGAAAGTAAAAACTATGAAAAGGAATTCCCCTTATCTCGCTATGTAGACCCACGCATCGGCTCCGAAGGACTGGGACGCGTATTCATCGGACCATCATGTCCCTTCGGCATGGTAAAACCATCACCCGACTGCACTCCTTCACCCAACAGTGGATGGCTACCCATGCCAGTACGAGTGGATGGTTTTGCTCAAGTACACGTCAGTGGAACAGGAGGTGGCCCTAAGTACGGCAACATTTTAGTCTCCCCCTTCTGCGGTGCACTGGACCATACGCAGCACATAGACTACCGCGAATACGAAAATATCCGATTAGGATACTATGATACCCGCTTTAAGCAAAGCGGTATCCGCACGGAGATAACCACAGCTGAACGGGCCTCGTTCTACCGCTTCACTTATCCGCAAACAGACAAGTCACTGGCTATTGATGCCGGTTTCTTTCTGGGAGAAAGCCCTGTACCCGATGCACGCGAAGCACAACAGTTCGTTGGTTCGGAAATACAAATTCTCTCCGACCACGAAGTATGCGGCTACACCCGCATCCGCGGAGGCTGGAACAACGGCCGGGTATACACCGTCTATTTCTATGCCGAAACAGACCAGTCCTTCAGCGAAACAGCCACATGGAAAGGCGACAGCATCACTGCCGACCGTTCTCAATATGACTCCCACCAGAAAACCGGAGCCCTGCTCCGCTTCCGCGAAGGCAGCAACACACTGCAACTCAAGGTGGGCATCTCTTTCCTGAGCTGTCTGCGAGCCAAGGCCAACGCCCACAACGAAATTCCCCACTGGTCGTTCGAGAAAGTACACAACGAATTGTTGAGAAAATGGGAAACTCTCTTCTCTAAAATTGAAATTGACGAAAAAGCCCCCGAAGCCCACAAACGAATGTTCTACACCGGCCTGTACCACACCATGCTGATGCCCGTAGACCGCACAGGCGAAAACCCGCTATGGAGTGATCCAGAGCCCTATTATGACGACTTCTATGCTATCTGGGACACCTACCGTACTTCATCGCCACTTATCACACTTATAGACCCCAAACGTGAAGCTGATATCGTACGCTCACTGATAAACATATACAAACGAGACGGTTATATGCCCGACGCTCGCAGCGGCAACTGTAACGGACGGACGCAAGGCGGCTCGAACGCGGAGATTGTCATTGCCGACGCCTTCGTGAAGGGACTGAAAGGTATTGACTATGAACTGGCACTACAAGCTATGCTGAAGGATGCCACCGTAGATCCGGGTGGTAACCACGAAGCCGAAGGACGTGGCGGCTTACGCGAATATCTGGAACTGGGTTACGTACCCTGGGGCATCGACCGCGCAGGCAACCGAACCGTGGAATACAGCTACTGCGACTATGCTATCGCCCTCGTAGCAAAAGGGCTGGGTAAAGAAGAACTTTACCAACACTATCTGAAACAGAGCGGCAATTGGAAGAATCTGTGGCGCGACGACTACCATCATAGTGGGGCACAGGGCTTCATCATGCCACGTGACGCGCAAGGCCAGTGGCTGGACAGTCTGCCCTATGGCCACAGTCGTGTGATGCAACCGAAATACGTCTATACCCCCATGACCTTCGAAGGTCCTTGGTACACCCCTTGGTGGAGCATGTTCTTCTACGAAGCCTCTTCCTGGGAATACTCGCTGAGCATTCCGCACGACGTACCGGGGCTGATTGAGAAATGCGGCGGACCGCAGGCTTTCGAACAACGGCTGGACACGTTCTTCATACGCAACTACTATAACGTGAACAATGAACCTTCGTTCCTGACTCCTTGCCTCTACCACTGGCTGAGCAAACCATGGAAGAGCAGCGACCGCATCCACACGATCCTGGCCGAAAGCTACAACGACGGCCCCGTAGGCCTGCCGGGCAACGACGACTCGGGCGCCATGTCCTCGTGGCTGGCATTCCACATGATGGGCCTTTATCCTAATGCGGGACAAGACTACTACCTCATCAATACACCCCTGCTGCACACCACCACCCTGCATCTGGAGAATGGGAACGACTTCCGCATCGTGGCTGAAAATCTATCGGAGAAGAACCGCTACATCCAAAGCGTGACTCTGAACGGACAGGACTACCCATACTCCACCCTACGCCATAAGGACCTGACAAAGGGCGGCACGCTGGTACTGAAAATGGGGAAGAAGCCCTCTGAATGGGGAAAGGAAATGTTTAAACCCGAAAACTAAAATCAGACAAGAGATATGAAACAGAAAATAGTAATGATTTTGCTCCTGCTGGGCTTTGCCATCGGAGGAGCCGCACAGAATGCCCTGCCCGACACCTTGCTCTTTGTCTTCAAACTGCACGGACAGACACGCAAATATGAGATGACCTTTACGCCCAAGAATGATGCCCTCGTCCTGAACTGGCGCATCCTGCGCAACCTGAAGTGGCAGAAAGGCTCGTACGCCCTGACGCCACAGGCCGTGGAAAAAGGCACCGTCCTTAGTTTCCTGATGCCAGAAGACGGCAGGCATGTCACTCTGCCCGAGCATGAGACCGCCTACATTCTTTCGCAGCAAGCCTACCGCAGCCTCAAGGCACGGCAGCGCTTCGATTACAACCATACGGAATACATATTGCTGGACAGCGACGAGCGTGTTGCAGACTTTGCCCTCCTGCACGTGCGCGATACACTGGAGGGCGGTGAGATGTGGATTCTGGACAACCTTGCCCTCCCCCTTGTATGGAGCATGCAAAACAATCCACTGGGAATAAACTGGCGGGTGGAAGACATCGTGAAATGATACAGATGTTTGGATATGCCGTCTATACAAGCTGTAACCTGATGCGCTCTCAGATAGTAACCTGATGAGCCATCAGGTAGTAAGCTGATGAGCCATCAGGTGATAAGCTGATGAACACTCAGGTAGTAAGCTGACGGGGATTCAGCCAATGAACCTCAAGAAACTCCTCTTTCAATCCATCAACTCCAAAAAGTAGCGACGTAAATCCGCCCAATCATAATAAGGTCCCTCAACAGCCTTCAAGGGCAAATGCGCTTCGTGCTCGTTATGGAGTAGTTTCACCAGCACCCGCCCTGCAGCATTGCGGAAGAATACGAGTTGCAGGTTAGCTGCCATCGGTGAAACACGATAGTCCTGCCAAGCCAAGTGGAATTTCTCAATATCTGCTTCACGCCCGTTGCATCCTTCTACACCCATCAGGGCAAGTAAACGAATAAGGTGAGTATCATGCCCAAAGCGAAGGTCAACGCAAGGCCTTCCAGCAGCAATGGCCTTGTCGGCACTCTCCAATATGTTACGTAGCAAAGCAGTAGCCTGGCGAGGCATCAGCCCTCCATTGAGCGGAGCGGCGGCATTGCACACGTACATACGGGCGTTTACCACTTTCCAAAGGGCCATTAGCTCGTCGTAGGTAAAAAGGTCAAAGAAAGCGACACCCTTCAAATGGTCGCAGTTCTGCATGTCGATGGCAATCCAATAGATATCCTCCATCAGCTTCCGTTCCTGCTCATAGGACATGCGGACGGGCAAAGTGACTAGAGCCTTCACAAAACGTTCCGGTTGTATCTGCTCCCGCTCGAAACGGCGGAAGTCGGCACGCCACGCCGCCGTATCGGAACAGAAAGCCTCGGCCTCGGGCGAGGTATGGGCGATGTAGTCCATGTAGCACTGGTAGGCCCTGCGACTGACACGCAAGCGGGGATTCTGCTCCTTCAAAGCCTCGGTGAAATAGCTCATGCTCATAGCGCAACGCAACGACGTGGACGAGCGGGCATCGACCACTGCACTGTCGGCAAATACCGACGGAAATGATGTAAACATACGGTAGGCAATATCGTGATGCTGACGTTCGCCTAACGGCGTAATATTGCCGCTACGCCCACGAGCATCTTCCCACACGCAATGCAAACGGCCACGTACATCCTCGCCCAACGTCGTAAGTGCATGCACGGTAGCCAGTGAATCGAACACATCGACCACACGCTTGTAATGCACATCATCGGTACGCCAACGGGAACCATGTCGCCCGTAGTGCGAGATGTAAAATGCCTCAAAACCAGCAGGAGGCGGAGTCTGAACAACAACCGGTGTTGGATAGGCAAAATAAATACTCCCCAGTTCTTCGTTGGTGGGCCTTAGTTGTGCAGTGGCCATCCCCACTGCACACACGCATACATATAGTAAGACAACTATTCTGTTCATAACATATCAGAAATTAAAGTATATTTTATCGGGCCACAACGACGTTTGTCGAAGCCTTCTGCTTCAGCAGCTCCCCGGAAGCCGCCACAGGACGGGTGTCTCCCCACTTCAGGCGAGGATTATTGATATAAATATCACTGGCCGTATCAATATAGAAGCCATAAACCTTGTCGTTCACAAAACCTTCACCCACACAAGGTCGTTTGTCGTATACACCTCCCGGATAATCCGTTCGTTTTAACAATTGAATATCAATATCGTCAAAATAAATATGGTTCACCTTACCGGGCACATCACCACCGACAAACACACCATTTTCACTGATGCACTTCACATTGGAAAACCAGATGCGGCTCACTTCACCACACCGTCCTTCAGTAGCTCCTTTTGGAAAACGCCAGCCGGCATCCTTATGGTTGCCCACGGCACGAGGATAAGAAGTGACATAAATTGGCTCAGCCTTTCCCCACCACACATCTGACCATAGACGACAATCTACAATCATATTGTCAAACACAACATTCGTTACAGTACCTTCATCACGATTCTGAATGCCAATGCCACGGTTACTATCACGAATGATGCAATTATTAAATAAAACATTATTGATAACATCCATATTCTCAGAACCGATCTTGATGGCACAAGAGCGGGAAACCATCGTACAGTTGGTCACCACTACATCTTCACAAAAGCCGTATTCCTCAAACTCACGACGGTTTTTCAGGCAGATACAATCGTCGCCCGACTCGATGTAGCAGTTGGCTATGCGGACATGGCGCGAGTGATCCACATCAATACCGTCACCGTTACGTATCTTCAGGTTATTACGGATACTAATACCCTCTATCACTGCATCCTTGCATCCGATAAGATGCACAGTCCAATAGGGACTGTTGCAAAGAGTAATATCACGGATAACCAGTCGGTCGATGGCTTCCAGCGTCAACACATGAGGACGTGGATCGAAGTCTGTCACCGGCTTCAGTTCATACGAATCTTCCAATTCCTTACCCATAAAAGCTACACCATTACCGTCGATGGTTCCCATCCCAGTAATAGAAACCTGCTCCAGATCCTTTCCACTAATCCACATCATACCTTCTCCACGGTTCTCGCGAAAAGCACTTTCTGTATAGACAGACTCATCGGGGTTGGCCAACAGGCGTGAATTGGCTTCCAAGTGCAGTTCCACAAACGATGCCAGTTTGAAGGGGCTACACAAGAAAGTATGCCCGGCAGGCACTAGCACCTGTCCGCCACCAGCCTGTGCACAGGCCTCAATAGCAGCTTGAATAGCCATCGCATCATCAGTCTTCCCATCGCCTGTAGCACCAAAGTCCATAATATTGAATACGTTACCTGTCTGCTTTTGTCCACCGCAGGCAGCTAGCAACAAACAACAGAAAACGAAAAAGATGTATTTAATTCTCATATCTATAATAATGATTAATGATCAATCTTCAATTACCTTCTTATTACTTCTGGTGGACAATCCTCCGGCAAACTACCCCACTCCCGATTGGGTTCAGGCCCCATCTCCAGTTCCAACGTGCCACCTTTCACAATGTCGGCATGATCCAGGTAGTTTTTGAGATAAGGCTGTCCGTTCAATGTAGCACGCTGGATATAAATATTCTGCTCCGAAGTCCCTCTAGCCTGAATAGTAAACGGCCGGCCTCCTTCCGGACAGAGCGTAACGGATGGAAAAGAAGGACTCGCCAACATATAATAGGGCGTACCCGGACAAACAGGATAGAAACCCATAGCTGCAAACATATACCAAGCCGACATTTGTCCTGCATCATCGTTTCCGGCCAATCCACCAGGGGTATTATGATATTCCGTATCCATAATATGGCGGACAACCCGTTGCGTTTTCCATGGCTGCCCAGCATAGTTAAACATGAAAGCTACCTGATGGCAAGGTTCATTGCCATGCCAGTAACGGCCCTCAGAAAACATTGAATCAAGCTTGGCAACATAACAATCCTTGCCTCCCATTTTTTCCATTAGGCCGTATGGGTCTTGAGGCACATACCACGTATAATGACAAGGAGCACCTTCGGTAATAAAGCGTGTAAAACGGAATGCGTTGTTCTCATCCAGGAAAGTACCGTCAGCCCGGCGTCCTTGGACATAACCGGTACGGGGATCAATGACGTGACGATAATTACGGGCACGCTCCACCAAAGAATTATAGTCATCCTCCTTCCCTAAAGCAGCAGCAATTTGTGCCAACGCAAAATCATCATAAGCATACTCCAAGGTGCGCGATACCTGCTCGCAGGTATGGAACGCATCAGGCACACTGTCTTCCAAAGGAATATAGCCAAACTTTAAATAAGAGTCGAGCGCACGCCGTCCCATCCCATTACGATATTCTTCCAAAGAGGCAGGACATTCAAATGCATTCTTCCGTAGTCCCTCGTATGCTTTATTGATATCAAAGTTCCGTATCCCCTTGCTCCATGCGTCGGCTACTACCGACGCCACATGGTCACCAATCATAGCTGATGTATAACTGTTCCAACAGGGGAAAATGGGCATCCAGCCACCTTGCTCATACTTGCAGACCAACGATTGCATCATCTCACCTCCCTTCTGAGGAGTAATCAGATTGACCAGTGGATGCAAGGCCCGATACGTATCCCACAGGCTGTAGTCATCGTAATAAGTCTGTCCCTTTTTTGTCTGCATTATTCGAGTTCCGGTTGCGAAAGCTGGATAGCGACCGTCCACATCGTTAAACGTACGTGGTAGGAAGCTAGCCCGATAAAAGGCTCCGTAGAACTTGGCCAATGCTTCTTCGTTATCAGTCTCCACCTGAACGAGATTAAAACGCTGCTCCCAAATATCCGTCAATTCACGGCGCACCTGTTCAAAGTTCCAATGGGGTATTTCTGCCTGCAAATTCTGTTCCGCACCGTTCTCGTCCACAAAAGACGAAGCAGCCTTCACCAACACCTCTTCTCCTGCTTTCACCTCGAAAGCCAAATAAGCTCCCACTCCCTGACGCCCATTCAATTCCAAAGAAGCATCAAACAATGAATCTGTCGCAAAGGTTCCATAACCGCTTATCTTTTTCTGAAGTTCGACCACAAAATGACCACTGAATCCAGCCGGTTCTCCCCAACCTTGATAAATGCGATGCACGGGGTTACAACCATAAATACGGCCGTTCACCGTATCGATATGCACGGAACCTAGACCTTCATCACTGTTAGGGGTGACCACCAGATAGGCTTTACCTGCCTTCTGATAGGTAAAACGAAAAATGGCCGTACGCGAACGGGCCGTCAATTCAGCTCGAATATCTTCATCAGGCAAAGTAACAGCATAATAGGCAGGCGTAGCCACTTCATCAGCATGGGAAAAACGTGTAGCACGAGCCTCGGCCTGACAACGCAAAGTGCCATACAACGGCATCAATGTCATAGAACCATAGTCCTGCGTGCAACCGCCCACAATCCAATGGGAACTGCGAAACCCCTGAAAAAGACTGTCACGATAATAATAGGGAGCGATACATTTCTTTTCGGAATCGCGGGTCTGAGGTGTCCAAAAATTCATGCCGTTAGGCTCGAGAACAGCAGGTAAAGTCTGTCCGTATTCTTCGGTATTCTTGCCGAACATACCAGCTGTCCTTGTTGTACTGGCAGCTGTTCCCACTCGTGTATCCACGTATGACAGATACGATGTTCCAACAGGAACATCAGTACAACCAGCATGGAAGTACAGACAGAACACGAACAACCCTATTGCTGCACTCACAGACATTCTCATAACTTTATATATATTTTCTTCTTATACAACGGATAACCCGCTGCTGCCATCAGCAGCATGAACAACAACGAATAGACAGCAGAAGCCAAATAAGGATTGGCCACCAACGAATGTATCATATCATAAACTGGCGGCTTGATACCTGTAACGCCAATCACAATAGCAAGGACTTCACTCAGCACATACAAAAACAATGGGTTAACACCGAACAATTCAAAAAAACGACACCAACGCCGTTTATCTTTATAGTCAATAAAGTACATTAACATAGCCTGGAACATAGCCGCCAAGCCGCAAGTAGTCAAGGCAAATGTAGGCGACCAGATACGCTTGTTAAGCGGAAAAGCCTCGGTCAACAGGAAACCGACAGACATCATCAAGAAACCCACTACAAAAAGTCTGACAATTTTCTTTTCTAGTGTATCGGCCTCCATGATTAAACGCCCACAACAAAAGCCTATCAAGGTATGAGCTATGGAGGGCAGAGTACTGAACAGCCCTTCAGGGTCAATAGGGCTCTTCTGATACAGATGGCCGACGCCCAACACGGCACGGTCAATCACAGAAAGCAGGTTGGTCTCATCGGGTACATACCCATTGGCTGCCAGCAAAAAGATACCATATCCTACCAACAGTATTCCCGCTATCCACCCCATCCATTTATGGGGAACATACAAAGCCAAAAAAGAAGCAGCACAATAGCAAAGGGCAATACGCTGTAATACTCCAGTCAACCTCAAATGGGCAAATGGCAGAAAATCACCCTCACAGATATGGTCAAACCAATGGATGGCAATACCAATCAACAGGATGAGTAAAGTGCGTTTCAGTATTTTCCACACGACAGTCTTCGACGGTTCAAAATGGAATTTACGGAGAGCTATATAAGTCGATATTCCCATAATGAACAGGAAGAAAGGAAACACCAGGTCGCAAGGGGTCATGCCATTCCATGCCGAATGGCGTAACGAGTCGTAGGACAGACGCCCTCCCGCATTGTTCACCACAATCATTCCTGCCACAGTAATCCCTCTCAGCACATCGAGCGACAATAATCTTTTCTTCGGCAAAATCTCCGTCATGGCATTTTTCTTTACACATTAATCGTTCTGTACCAGTCTGATGGCCTTCTTGGCCAACTCAATGCAATCGCCTTCGGGCTCGGCAGTATAGGGATTCTTGGCCAACGTCCAAGGCTCTTCCATAGCGTAATAGTCCAGTTTCACTTCGGGCTTACCGTCCAGCTGGTCCTGCAAGGTCCTCCAATAGGCTGCCCAGCGCATATAGTAGAAATCGCGCAAGATACCGTTCCACTCCTTATGTGCATAATCACGCAAGCCACCGTCGTCAGCACAAGTACGATTGCCCCAAGTCGTAATCTGCACACGAGCATTCCATTCATAAAGGTCTTTCTCTTCGGATGTATTACCCAACTTACGTGCCTGCTGGATCCAGCGACCAACACGGAATTCACTGCGCGTACCCAACAGGCTGTCCTGCATCAACAGCAAATCAAGAAAACGTTTGGAATCACGGGCAAAACTTCGTTTATCGAAGCTCTTAAAGTCGGCTACCGTACGGTTATAGACAATACGGGCCTCATCGGATATAGCCTGGCGTACCATATCGACCAAATCGTATTCAAAATTATTATTGCCACGATACTTGTCGGCCACTTCCACCATCAGGGCAGCAGCTTCTGCCGTCACGGTGGGGTCGTAATAGTTCTGCATTTTCGACCAACTGCTGGCCTGGAAGTTATTCAGTGTGGGACGTCCACAGAAGATGGACTCGTGAGGTCCCTGCTGGTTATTACCAAAAGGACAGTTATAAATTGAATTGGCCAGAATCATCCACGCCTGCTCAATCTTGGCGTCGCGTACGCCATAGCGGGCATAGACATAATCTTTCAACCACTCTTCTTTGGTGAACTTTTCGGGCCTCCAGGGAAGTTCGCACATCAGTTCAAACATCACAGGATTATTTTCCGAACCTTCCATCGTCAAGCCAATGCCCTTCAGATGGGCTGCCAACGGATTATTCTTAGTCAGATAGAAGTTATTAAGCAACTGATCCATACGCCCGTGCAGGCCTACATTGCCACCAAAATTTTCAAGCATACAGAACAGCCAATCATGCTGTTCGTAACCTTTATCACGTTTCCAGATGGAAGGAATACCCCACATAGGGCGGCATTCGCTGAAGAGGTCAAGGATGAGCAGATCACCATTTTTCAGATTCTTGATCATTTCAGGACGGGGATTTTCCGTCCATCCCTGTACCACCCAGACAGCCTTCGGATTCACCTTCTTCATTTCTGCCATCACAGCCTTTCCAGCCGCATCAAAATCCACCTCATCTGCGTTCTCCAACTCGTGGAAGGGGTCCATGGAATAATAGTCAGCCTTGCCAAAAAGTTTCTGCTGCTCACTATAATAAAGAGAAGCTATTTCGCTATAACGAGGATCGGTAGGTTGTAGGAAAGCAGGGCGAACAAATCCATTCCACAATTCCGGTTTCTCAATATCAAGCCCCATCTTTTCATCGGCATCGTGAGGTACCATACCGCTATAACCAGGGAAAACAGGCTTAATGCCGTATTCTTTCATTCGTTTCAGGATTTTCTTTTGCAAGGCCTCCTGTTGGGTGTACCAACTATCGGGATTGGGGCCTCCCCAACCTTCCAAATTATTCATGGCCCACCAAGCCAAAAAAGCCGGACCGGCAATGAAGCGATTCACCTCATCGCTGCTATAACCCAACTTCAGAAGCATGTTACGCCACACGCACTCCATACCGACAGCCGCCAAGGGCAGGTTGATACCATGCAGAGCCATCCAGTCGATTTCTTTCTCCCAGCGTTCCCAATCCCAGAAAGCCATGGAATAAGAATAGGTACAATAATTGAAATCGTAACGCAAACTCAACTCCGTCTCCTTGCGCAGTTTTTCTTCAACAGGTGGCAGCACATCAGGCAACTTAGCCTGCATACCGTTCCAGGTAAGATGAATGCCAGCATAATACTTCAGATACCAGTTGAGTCCCGTAGCAATATTAACATAAGTATTACCACGTACCACAACCTTCTTACCCTTCTGGTCTAATTCAAAAAAATCTTTGTCACCTTTCTTCAATTCAATGACAAACTTGTGCGACGCTCCCTTATCTATCCTTTCAAGCAACCCATCAATAGGATTTGCAAACAATTGAACACTCCACACGGATATTAACAGGATAAGTAAACTGATTTTGTTCTTCATGATACTATTTCTATTTATGCAACAAATATAGAGACTTTCATCTAGCTATAAGTGGAAAATAGAAAAGTTTAGGAAGAATATAGTCCAGTCTGCAACCTGAAAAGATAAATGGCCTCCTTAGTCCTTCTTAAATCCGCTACTGGGCAAATAACCGAAAAACTCTTTAAAACATTTAGTGAAATACTTAGGATCATTAAATCCTACAGCATAAGCAACTTCGGAAACATTAATATCGCCTTTTCCTTCTTGAATCATTCGCCGAGCTACATTCAATCGATAATTCTTCATAAATTGTCCGATAGGCTGTCCCACCAGTGCATGCATTTTACTATTTACCAAAGTTTTGCTGTATCCCATATCACGTACAAAACATTCCAAATTATACTCTGAATCCGCATAATTCTTTCCCATTAACTCAATAGCTTTATTAACAAACTGCTGATCTCTGGATTCTTCCTTTATATGCAATTCGCTTACATTACCACTGGCTGAGAATTTTTTCTTGTAACTATTCCTAAGATTAAGAATGTTTCGAATGCGCAACAAAAAGACCTCTTCATCAAAAGGCTTACAAATATATTCGTCAACTCCAATCTTAAAACTTTTCTTCTCTTGTACATCCGAAGAAATAGCCGTAAGCATCAAAAATGGAATATGCGATGTAAGCAAATTATCTTTTATACGCCGTGAAAGTTCCATGCCATCCATAACAGGCATCATCAGATCGCTTACAATCAAATCGACCGAATGCTTTTGTACAATCCGAAGTGCTTCTTCCCCATTCTCCGCCTCAAGAAAACGATAATCCTTCGACAACAAAGAACAAACATAGGCACGCATATCCTGATTGTCTTCTACAACAAGAATCGTTTCTTTATGAGTATCTTCCCCAACCAAGTCTTCCTGTGTTGTTTGTGACCCAATAACAGTATCAACATTAGTAGAAGAAATCTCATGCTCAGCCTGTAACAAAGGAAGCAATATCCGAAAAGACGCTCCACGTCCCTGATTATTACGAGCAAAAATGACGCCACCATGTAGTTCAATGATACGCTTACATAAAAAGAGTCCTATGCCTGTACCACTTTGCCCGAAAATCGGATGTTTATCGCCAGTCTTAGACTGAAAGAAACGATCAAAGATTTTATCCATATCCGCTTCAACTATCCCATATCCTGTATCACAGACATTAATATAAAGTCGTGGCCCCTTTTCTCCATTTTTCGGAATGGCAGCAACAAACACATCAATACGTCCATTATCCGGTGTGAACTTAATGGCATTCGCCACCAGATTGACCAAAGCCTTACGCATATAAGCCACATCTATCATTACACAAGGATGATCGATATGAGTATATAGACAAATCTCAATTCCACGCTCCCGTGCAAACACCTTAAACGGTAACAACAATTCTGAAACGAAGTCAACAAAATTACAAGCCTTCCGATCCAAAATCACTTTGTTCATATCCAACTTCCGAAAGTCCATCAGCTCATTCACCAATGAAAGCAAATAACCTGAATTGCGTTCTGCTATCTGCAATTGGGCTTTCACCTCCTCATCTTCAACGACTTTTAAAGCATGTTCAATGGGGCCATGAATCAATGTCACAGGCGTTCTGAACTCATGAGTAATGTTCGTAAAGAAGGTTATTTTTTCTTCCGTAGCCTCTTTTACCTGTTCAGCCATCACTTCCAGTTGTTTATTTTGCACAGCCAATTCCTGGGTACGTTCTTCCACCTTCTGCTCCAATTCAGCCCGTTGCTGACGATAACGCTTCATCTTTCTGTGATAAAATGCCCAAATCAATGCTCCCAATGCCAGTAACAGGATTAAATAAAACCAGACCGTTTTATAAAAATAAGGTATAATGTGTACTTCGACTTCAGTCACATGCTCAGACCACTGCCCCATCTCATTGGTGGCACAAACCTGCAGAATATAATCACCAGGAGGCACAGCTGTATATCTGATGTTACAATCTCCCGGCCTTGTTTCATTCCACTCCCTTTCATACCCCTTCATCCGATACGAAAAACGAATGCGATTGCTACATGCATAATCCCCCGTTGTCACCCCTATTGAAAAACGACTTTCTCTCTCATGCAAGGTAATCAATGAAGTTTGTGTAATACTACGATCCAGATAGTCACCACTCGAAGGATAAATCAGATTACCAGCCACCGTTAAAGAAGTCAATTTAACGACACGATCTGCATAAGATGAGGCGAGTTCTTCAGGTCTGATAATCAATACCCCCATATTAGTCGCAACATAGATCCGGTCATATTTGGACGAATAATGAATACCATTCCAAGAATATTGTGTAAACGGCAAACCGTCACCTGCTGTATAATTCGTAAACGACATCGTCATTCTGTCCAACTTACAAATTCCCTCGTGAGTCATAATCCACAGATTACCTTGTCCGTCCTGCGTCATACCAATAATAGTATTGTCCGGCAATCCATTCCGAACCGTATAATTCGTAAACTCGAAATGCCCTCTTTCATCCTCCGAAACTTTATACAACCCACTTCCATTACCGCCTAGCCACAAGGTTCCATCCTTATCCTCTAAAATACTATTGATTTTCTCCAACCTCATTGATTTCGGCTCGTCCAATTTATATTTGAAGTAGGTATATCTAACGTTTTTATGCGACTTGGCATACACAAATAAATCCAACATCAACAACCCACGAGTCGTCCCTATCCATAAACGTTTCTTTTTATCGACACAAAGTGTCGGTATCATCTCAAACTCATTGTCGATACCATCAAAAAGGACCCGTTCAAACGTTTTCGAATGTTTATCATAAAACAACACACCACGTGTAGAGCCAAACCATATCCCTTCATTGATAACATCTTCACATGCACTACTGATAAAATCCCCCTTCAAAGTCGCAAATTCCTCACGAGTATAACGTCGGAAACGTCGATTTCCTGCCACATTCAAATCCAACTCATTGATCCCGACTCCCCATGTGTATGCCCACAAATGATGATCCGAATCAATCAAAAGGCCATTTATTGTATTATTAGTGAGTGAGCTTGGATCGTTCGGTGCAAACACATAACGCTCGCATATTCCAGTTTCCGGGTTCCAACGAGCCAGACCTCTCTCCAACATACAAATCCATAAATTTCCGTCTCGATCTTCACGTATAGCATTAACCGGGAAATTTTCTCCAACGGCAGACGCGTCCTGATCCGGACACCATAATTCCGTCTGAAGGCGTTTGGGAGAAAGCAGATTAATCCCTCCCGTTTCTGTACCCAGCCAAATCGTTTCACCCGACGTATAAATGCAATCTATCGCATTACAATTAATAGTTCCATTTCCTTGAGTCCGGTTCTGCCGAATAAAAGAGAAAGTATCCGTTTCACGATGATAAACATTTATTCCATTCAATGTAGATACAACAATATGCCCCTGCTCCGTCATTTTGATATCCGTTATATATGCCTGACTCAACATACCCGGACGATGAGTTGAATAACGATATCGCTGCATTTGATGGGTCGACTCATTATATTTAAATAACCCCCTATTTGTTCCAATCCACAAGAAACCACCCTCCTCAAGCATACAAGAAATTCTCCAGTCTTCGCTAAAAGGAACCAAATCATTCGATAAAGGCTTTTTCTCCAACAGATGTCCAGGTTTCTTTTCAAGTACATATACCTGATTATCCAATCCTGCACAAATTCGATTTCCAACATCCATCACGGCTTTAACAGGGGAAGAGCAAGATTCTTTCAAACAATAATAATTACCGATACCTCCTGTTTCATCCCACTCTATACACCACAAACTGTTACTACAAGAAACCCATAAATTCCCAGCTTTGTCCTTATAAAGAGAATGGATATATCCATCTGCCAATGGTTGCAATGTATCATTCGATAAAGAATAAAAATCAATAACGGCATAGGTATTCAAATCAATGGCTTCAAGTCCTCCCTCAGTTCCGATCCACAACCGACGAAAATTATCCTCACAAAGTGCATGCACAAAATCATTTTTCAACTTTAACGGCTGTGTCTGTGTATTAATGCTCATGACCTGGTAACCGTCATATCTACCGACACCATTATGAGTAGCCATCCATATGAAGCCTTCTGAATCACAGAGAATATCATCTATAAAACTATGAGGAACTCCCTCACTCTCTGTTATATAATGATAATTGTATTTACTGAAAAAACGTTCGTCCGACTGTGAAAAAGCAGTCAGAACAATGATATATAAAAGAAAGAAAACAATCGACAATCGTAGTTTCATAGTGCTCGTAATCATGTGTGAGTTTCGTTGTACAAATATAGTGATATCCTCCCAAACAATAAAATCGCATTTAGCGCAAAAGGAAGATTAGCAGAGGCAAATAATCTTTCAATTCCACAGCAAGCTGCTTCAAAGCCTGTTGGATTCGATAATCCACCGTTTTAACCGATACATCCAACCGTTCTGCAATTTCTTTATAGGTCATATCCTTAAAACGGTGCATAACGAACGCCTCTCGATACGTTTCCGGCAAATGAGATATGGCTTCATTCAATTTCCTGCTCAAGCTGTTTATCGTACACAAATCACTTTCTTCCAGGACATTTTCTATTATATCCTGATAAAAACGTGTGTCCGCTTGCAGTTTTACTTGTTCCTGCTCGATCCGATTCAACGCTTTACGATAAACCACTTTCAACAAATATTTCGCTAAAGAAGTCTGGACGATTTCCTCTTCCCGATGCTCCCAAAGCCACAACAAAGCATCCTGAGCAATTTCTTCCGCATTTTCGGTACTGACAAACCGCTTCCCATATGCGCACAACAACGGATAATATTTCCGAAAAAGCGCATCAAAAGCTTTTGCCTCTCCATTTCGAAGCCTGCTCAACAAAAGGTTATCTACATGCAGCATTTCCATGTCATAGCTTTGCTCTCATTCAATTCAATGTGCAAAAATAGTTTTTCTAATGAAAAAGACTGTTATCTCAGAAGCATATTTTTCGCTTCAATAAGGAAAAGCAAGAAAATCCAAAACTCGACAAGTGTTAATAAATAATAAAATCAGAAAAGGAGTTTAGGAACTCTCCGTTCCCGCCTGTCTCTTTTACAAACGAGTCATCCATGAACGAACAACAGACCAACATAGAGCAACGATTGATCGAGTATTACGAAGGCAAACTCGAAGGAACGGCGTACGATGAAGTCAAAGCCTGGATTGCCTCGTCCGAAGAAAACCGTCGTATGGCTCGCCGTATCTATTCCCTACTGCTGGCCGTAGATGTACATCAAGTCAGCAAAGAGATTGATACAGAAAAGGCATTGAAGAAGGTAAAAGGTAGAAAGATTGCACAAAAGAAATCAATCAGTTGGTGGGAATGGGGACAGCGTGCTGCCGCTATCCTCATCCTTCCTTTGATTGGGCTTTTGATTTGGCAACAAAGCCGTATGCAATCCGTCTCTCCTGTAGCCGAGACATTGGAAATACGTACGAATCCCGGCATGACTACTCGTCTGCACTTGCCCGATGGCACTTACGTATGTCTAAACTCAGGTTCTACATTGACTTACCCATCCAGTTTCACAGGCGATACGCGTTCGGTTTATTTGGTTGGTGAAGCCTATTTTGAAGTAGCCCCCAATACCCAACATCGCTTTGTAGTTCACACTCCCAGCCAATCAGCCGTCGAAGTATATGGCACCCACTTCAATATAGAAGCCTATCCCGACGATCCCAACATTACAACCACGCTGACCGAAGGCAAAGTAGGTTTCCTTTATAAAGAAGGTACCATCACTAAACGGGCCATGTTAGATCCCGGTCAGAAGCTGATATACGATACAACCAACCAACGTCTGTCACGCCACCTCACTTCCGGCCTTTCCGAGCTGTCTTGGACCGAAGGAAAAATCATTTTCGAAAACACACCTCTGCCCGAAGCTCTCCACATGCTAGGCAAGCGCTTCAATGTAGATTTTATAGTGAAAAACACGAAACTGAACGACAACCGTTTTACAGGAACCTTCACAACTCAACGGTTGGAGAAAATTCTGAAATATTTTGAAATTTCTTCCCGTATTCGCTGGCGATATTTAAACGATCCGGATATACACCAAGAAAAAATGCAAATAGAGATCTATTGATATACATCCGTCTGTGACTTAAAATAACTAATACATTAACAGAAAGACCATAACCATGAAAGACAGAGCCCCGTAACAACAAAAAACATACGGAAAAATGCGCCAACATTTTTCCGTATGGAAAAGTCCATGAGACACGAACTTTATTTTTTCACTAAATGCCCTACAAAGTTATGAAAAACAACCGAAATTTCCAAAACATGGAAATCGGAAGGTCGTTCTGGATCTTCACGAAAAAAATTCCTTTAGTTATGAAACTGTTTATTTTTTACCTCTTCTGCTCCATCGGTATGCTACAAGCCGTAGAAAGCTATGCGCAAAATGCCCGACTATCCTTGAATGTAGAAGAAGAGACTGTCGCCAACATTCTACAACAAATAGAGAATGCGTCAGATTTCGATTTCTTCTACAACAATTCTCATGTAGATTTAAATCGCCGCGTATCCGTATCTGCTAAAAATTGCGATATATTCACTATTCTGAATGAAGTATTTGAAGGTACAGGAGTTCATTATACTGTACTCGATAAAAAAATTATTTTATCTACAGAATTAGAAGCTTCCGTTCAAGGCATCAAGCAACAAGGGAATGTTGTTAAAGGAAAAGTCGTGGACATAAAAGGAGAGCCTGTAATCGGTGCTACGATTAAAGAAATGGGCACAAATAACGGTGCCATTACAGACATTGATGGCAACTTCTCTATTACAGTACAGCCTAATGCTTCATTGGAAATTTCATTCATCGGATATAAGACCGAAATACAGAAAGCCATAGTTGGTAAAGCCTTAGCTATCACATTAAAAGAAGACAATGAAATATTGGATGAAGTAGTAGTTGTTGGATATGGGTCCATGCGAAAAAAAGACTTAACAGGTTCCATAACACGTGTTTCACCTCAAAATACAACTCAATCTATAACTAGCATAGTAGAAATACTTCGCGGAACAGTCGCCGGTTTTTCAGCAAGTTTAGGCACCTCTGCCAAAGGAGGAGGAAGTATGTTAATTCGTGGAGAAAAATCAATAAAAGCAAGTAACTCTCCCTTAATAGTTCTTGATGGCGTCATTTACAATGGAAGCCTCACAGATATTAATCCCAACGATATTGAATCTATTGATATATTAAAAGACGGTAGTGCCGCTGCTGTATATGGAGCTCAAGCTGCATCTGGAGTGGTTGCAATCACCACCAAACAAGGTAAAGAAGGAAAACCAACCATTAATTTCGATATGAAAATTGGATTTCAAAACCTCACGCGAAACCAACGCCCTTTTAATGGAGAAGAATATACAATTATGAGAAGAGACGAAAAGATCCGAAGTAATCCGTCTCGTCCTTTAGGCTATTTCCACAATCCTAATGCACTTCCCGAAGGTATTGATTTAGAAACATGGTTATCATACAGTGGTGCAACAGCAGAAGCCAATCCTACAGAGATATGGCTTAATCGATTAGCATTTTCTACGACAGAAATAGACAATTATTTGGCTGGTCATGAAACCAATTGGTATGATGCTTCATTTCAAAATGCCTTTAGACAAGATTACAATGTTAGTATTTCTGGCAAAAATGAAAAAATATCTTATTACTGGTCTTTAGGAAGTATTAATAATCAAGGTATTGTAGTTGGTGATCAATACAAATCGATTCGTTCACGTTTAAATCTCAAAGTGGAAGTTACAAAATGGCTTCAAGCCGGTTTACAAGTACACTATGCCACCCGTAATGAAAGTGTAGACCCTGTTGATTGGGAAGAAGCTATTCAAGCAAGCCCCTGGGGAAGTAAATATGAAGACGATGGTTCTTTAAAATACTATCCCAATGATGATAACATGAGTACAAATCCATTTGCCAGCTATGAACAACGTGACAGATTTAATGTCGGGCAAAGATTAAATGCAACATTAATGACAAAAATAAAGCTGCCTCTAGGAATAACATATGAAATGAATTATTCAGACTATAATAGTTGGGAAAAAAATCATTATTTCGATCCTGCAAACAGTATTTCAGGTGAAAAATATAATGGTCATGCAGTTAGGCGTAACAATAGCGCACATTCTTGGACATTCGACAATATTTTAAAATGGAACCAAACATTTAACAAAAAACATAAATTAGACTTCACTTTCGTTTTCAATCTTGAAAAAAATCAGTTATGGTCTGACAAAGCAGAAAATTCTAATTTAAGCCCATCTGATATATTAGGATGGCACGCTGTTGGTAATGGCACTAAACCAGTCGTAAGTAGTGACGATGCGATTGATACTGGCAATGCTATGATGGCACGAATTAATTATAATTATCAAGATCGCTACCTTTTTACAGCGTCTTTCCGCCGTGACGGATACTCTGCATTTGGGAGCAACAATCCTTATGCTAATTTTCCCTCTTTAGCTGTTGGATGGAGAATAAACGAAGAAGCATTTATGAAATCTTTATCATGGATTGATAATCTAAAACTAAGACTATCTTGGGGAATCAATGGCAATAGAAGCATCGGACGTTATGCTGCACTGGCAAACTTAGACTTCATGAAGTATCTTCATAATGGGAATACCGTAAATGGCATTTATGCAACCAATCTACCCAATAAAGACTTAAAATGGGAAAAGACTGAAGCATATAACATTGGATTAGATTTTGCGTTCTTAAACAACAGATTACAGGGGAATATCGAATTCTATTATACATCAACAAAAGATCTGTTACTAAATCGAGCCTTACCTAATATTATTGGTTTCTCAAGTATAATTACTAATCTTGGGGAAATTCAAAATAAAGGATTTGAACTAACGCTAAACTCACAAAATATAATTCAAAAGAATTTCAAATGGAATTCATCGTTTATTGCGTATTTAAACAGAAATAAAATAGCTCATCTATATGGAGAAATGGTAAATATCCTAGATGAAAATGGAAATGTAATCGGACAACGGGAAGACGATGACATACAAAACGGTTGGTTCATAGGCCATGCTTTAGATGAAATTTATGGATACAAAATACTAGGCGTATGGCAAGAGAATGAGCGAGAAGAAGCCGCTAAATATGGTAAGGAACCAGGAGATTTTAAAATTTGGGACGTAAATAATGACGGAGAATATTTACCCGAAGACGACAAAGTATTTCAGGGTTACAAAAAGCCCCGTTTTTCGTTCGGAATCGGTAATACAATGGAATTCTTTAACTGTCTAGACCTGTCTTTTTTTATCCGTTCAGATCTTGGGCATAAATCATCAAATAGCCATTATGCACATTCAACTGACTATTACTATGATCGAGTAAATGCATATAAATATGATTACTGGACTCCAGAAAATCCAACCAACGAATTTGCAAGATTAGGCTCCAATACTAAATCGCCCTCATTTAACGTTTATAAAAACCGTTCATATATCCGTTTACAAGATATCTCATTGGCATATAGAATACCTAATATTGTTACCTCAAAGTTAAACATTTCAAATGCACGCATTTATGCAAACATTTCCAATCCCTTATTAATCACTGAATGGAATTATTGGGATCCAGAATCTTTATCACCAGCACCTAGAACATTCACTTTTGGTTTAAATTTCACACTATAAAATTCATCACCATGAAAATAAATAATTTCATATTTAAAGGAAAGATTTGTCTAATCTATTGTTTCTTTATTTACAATTCTATTTCTTGTGAAAATTGGCTAAAGCCAGAACCATTATCCTTCTACACACCAGAAAATACTTATACTACCAAAGATGGTTTAGAGGGAGCATTAGTAGCCTGTCGAGCTATGATAAGGCCAGAATTTATAGGTAATAACTCCTATAATTGTACAGAGCTCATGACCTCTGATATTGCAGTAGCCGGGAATATTGTAGCACAGACATTAAAAAATTTTGAAATTCAACTAAAACCAGGAGCATATGGAGATTCACAGATCGGAACTTTCTGGGATATAGGATTTAGTGCTATTTCTAGAGCCAATACTATTATATCCAGAGTACAGAATACATCCCTCACAGAGAATGAAAAAAATACAATATTAGCCGAAGGGTATTTTCATAGAGCATACTGGTATTATAAATTAGTTAACCAATTCGGAGATGTCCCATTTATTGACCAAGAAATAACAACTCCTAAACTCGACTTCTATTCACATACCCGAAATAGTATATTAAAAAAATTACGTAAAGACATGATCTTTGCTGTACAATATCTACCGCCAACTGCCCCACATGGTGCCGTTTCACAAGCTGCAGGAAATCATTTATTAGCCAAAATTTGTTTAGCTTGCTGCGATTTTGACGGAGCTATCGCTGCTACCTCAGCCATAATTGACCACAGTCAACACAAATTAATGGAAAATAGATTCGGAGTTATTGCATCTGATAAAAAATACAACATCATTAGTGACTTATTTAATAGAGAAAATATTAATTCTGCAGAAAACCTAGAAGGGATCTTCTTAGTAGAAGACAAAAAATTGACAGAAGGAGGTACTTCTACAGGTTCATATAGAATGCGAGATTTAGTTCCATGCTGGTGGAATGCTAATACAAATAACGATCCTAAAGGGAAAAGAGGAACGATAGATAAAGCTATCGGACAGCCACAAATAGGTATGGTTGGACGTGGAATAGGAAGAGTTAGAACTAGTAATTATTTCAATTATGATATATGGGATTCACCTAACGACTATCGGCATACATCTCCCAACTGGTTAAATATGGAAGATTTAGTTTATAACAATCCTGCCTCCGAGTATTACGGTCAACCTTTACAAAAAAAATATTGTGTAGACACAATTTATGCCTGGAGTCCAATGATGTATTACAAAACTTTTGTCCCTGAAGATAACAAGCCTGACACCCCTCAAGGAGGTTATACAGATTGGTACGTATTCCGTTTAGCAGAGACTTATCTATTAAGAGCAGAAGCATATTATTGGAAAGGAGAACTATCATTAGCAATGAAAGATATTAATAAAATAAGAAAACGAGCGAATGCTACAGAACTAACCAACAGTCAGCAAATAACAATTGAATGCATTTTGGATGAACGAGCTCGAGAGTTATTCTTTGAAGAGCCACGTAAGACTGAACTAACCCGTATATCCTTTATTATGGCAGAGAAAAACATAAACGGATATACACTCAATAACATTTCTGAAAACAATTATTATTATGATCGCATGATGAAATATAATAACTTCTTCCGAGATAAAATAAATCACAATGGAATAAACACCTATATAATAAAACCATATCATATTTTATGGCCAATACCAGAAAACGCCATCGAATCAAATTCCAGAGGAAGAATCAACCAAAATACGGGTTATCCTGGAGCTGAAAAAAACATACCTGCAATCGAATTAGAAGTTGAATAATAAACAAAAATCAATATGAAAAAAATTATTAGCCTTTATATTTTACTATTTATAGGATATAGTATACAAGCACAGGAGTTTTCTAGCAGAATAACAAAAACTGATATTAAAAATGTTTGCGATGCTGTAGTGACATGGCAATTCAAACATCAAAAAGAAGTAAAACATCATCCTTTAGACTGGACTAACGGTGCGCTATATCGTGGTGTTATAGAATGGGGAAAAGTTTCAGGAAACGAAGAATGCTATAAATTCATTCAACAAATCGGTGAAACGTATAACTGGAATATGTGGGATAGAGTATATCACGCTGATGACATTTGTGTAGGACAGACTTTTATTGAAATGTATAGACTATTTGGTGAAAAAAAAATGATTCAACCCGTAATGGAAAGAGCTTACTATGTCGCTAACCATCCCTCAAAAGCTCCTTTATTAAAGACTGATGCCATAGGTACTTCTGAACGTTGGTCATGGGCAGATGCATTATTTATGGCTCCACCAGTTTATGCAGCACTATATACTCTAACCGGAGATGAAATTTATTTAAAATACATGAATAATGAATATAAAGAATGCGTAGATTCTTTGTTTGATAAAGAACATTCACTATTCTATAGAGACAATAAAAGAATCCCATTGAGAGAAAAAAATGGCGCAAAACAATTTTGGGGAAGAGGAAATGGTTGGGTTTTTGCAGGTCTCCCACTAATTATTGATAATCTTCCGACAGATTGTGATTCAAGAGATTTTTATATTAATTTATTTATAAAAATGGCTGATAGCATCCGCAAAACTCAATGTAAAGATGGGGAATGGCGTACAAGTCTATTAGATCCCGATTCGTACCAAATGCCAGAAAACAGTTGCTCTGCATTCATGTGTTTCGGTATCGCTTGGGGTATAAGGAATGGATATTTAGCTAAACGGACCTACAAGAAAGTCCTTACAAAAGCTTGGGACTCATTAGTAAAATCTATACATAATGATGGAAAGATAGGCTATATACAACCTGTAGGAGCAGCCCCAAAGGCTGCTGGTTATGATGCAACCGATGTATATGGTGTAGGCGCTTTCTTATTGGCTGGTAGCGAAATCTACAAAAGCATTAAATAATCTCCACATATTCATTGTTTGAAACGAAACACAATTTTGTTTCAAACAATGAATATAATTATAATTCCACATCAAAAATAAAAAACATGAAACATTCAACTATTCGATTAATTCTACTATATTCATTCTTTTTACTCATATGTTATACATATGTAGAAGCAAAAAATATTGAGGCTACAACTGAACGAGAATATTGGATTAACACTTTAACCAGAATCGCGGATCCTGTATTAAACAATCTCAGTAAAGATTCACTAAAAGAAAAAATACCAATCATACGCTCTAATGCCGCCAAAGCAAATAATAGAGAATTCATAACACATATGGAAGCGGTAGGAAGGACAATTGCAGGATTAGCACCATGGCTTGAATTAGGATCTGATTCAACAAAAGAAGGAAAACTCAGAGAAAAATATATAAAAATGACTTGTAAAGGATTGGCGAATTCTGTAAATCCATGTATGAAAGATTATTTTAACAGTAGAGCTACTCGACAAATCCTAGTCAACAGTGCATTTCTGATACAAGGATTATTACAAGCTCCCACACAATTATGGATGAATTTAGACAGCCTCACACAAAAACGACTATTAGAACAGTGGAAATCAACACGTTCCATGAAACCAGGAAATAATAATTGGCTACTATTCTCTGCAATGGTAGAATGCGGACTAAAAGAATTTGGCGGTGAATGGGATTTCACTATTGTAAAAAAAGCAATCATTTCTCATGAGAAATGGTACAAAGGTGACGGGATATATGGAGATGGGCCACATTTTCATCTAGATTATTATAACAGTTTCGTGATTCATCCAATGTTACTTCAAATACTAAAAATTGTCACAAAATACGACTCTTCATATCAAGAATTTATAAATAAAGAATGGACTCGTTTTATGAGATATGCAGAAATACAAGAACGCATGATCGCCCCTGATGGAAGTTATCCTGTATTAGGCCGTTCAGTATCCTACCGGTCTGCAGCATTTCAAGTATTAGGAGCTTGCGCTTTGTATCATAAGATTCCCCCAAGTTTACAAGAAGGAGAAGTTCGAAGCGCTATGACAGCAATGCTCAAACGCTTATTTGAGCAGCCTGGAACATTTGATAAAGATGGCTGGCTAACTATTGGAGTTTGCGGAGAGCAAACAGAATTAGGGGATAGTTACCTATCTACTCCATGTGTGTATCTTTGTTCTTTAGCCTTCCTTCCGTTGGGTCTCAAGCCCAATGACCCCTTTTGGGAAGCAGCTCCTATGCCATGGACGAGCGTAAAAGCATTTTCTGGGAATAAATTCAGCATTGACAAATTCATAAAAAATTAAAGTTCTATGAAACAATTAATTTTCATATTATTCTTTTCAACAATGTGCTTTTACAGTAATGCACAAGAAACCATAGAATCAAATGATAGAACATATTGGATAAACACCTTAACGCAAATTGCAGACCCTGTAGTATCCAATATGAGCCACGGATTTTTAAGAAAAAACATGCCTGTAGAAACCCAATCTGGGATATCCAACCCGCCCAATGTTCGAACAACACATCTAGAAGCTTTAGGCCGCTTATTTGTCGGCATGGCTCCTTGGCTTGAACTGGGCCCAGATAAAACTCAAGAAGGAAAAATAAGAGAAAAATACATTAACCTAATGATAGCATCAATCGATCATGGATTTAACCCTAAATCACCAGATTTTCTCAATTTTAAAATAACAAGGCAGCCATTAGTTGATGCCGCTTTTTTTTGTCAAGGCTTATTACGCTCTAAGAAGCAAATTTGGGAGAGACTTTCACAAGAAACGCAAAAAAATATATTAGACGCATTAAATCAAATACGTAAAATAAAACCAATAGAAAGCAACTGGCTTCTATTTTCAGCTATGGTAGAAGCAACTTTTTTAGAATTAACAGGAAAATGTAATATGCACCCCATAAATTACGCCATCATGAGATTTAAAGAATGGTACAAAGGAGATGGATGGTACGGTGATGGCATCAATTTACACATAGATTACTACAATAGTTTCGTCATACACCCCATGCTTATAGATATATTATCCGTAATGCAAAGACATGAAAAAGGAGAAAAGGAGTTTTATATATTAGAAAAAAAACGATTCACAAGATATGCAGAACAACAAGAAAGATTGATATCACCAGACGGAGCTTATCCCGTTTGGGGACGTTCAATAGCATATCGTTTTGGTGCATTTCATGTGTTATCGCAAGCTTCACTGTTGGAAATGCTACCTTCTTCCATTAGTTATGCCCAAGTAAGATGTGCCCTAACAGCAGTCATAAAAAGGCATATGAATGTAGCAGGTAACTTCGATAAAAACGGATGGCTTACCTTAGGATTTGCAGGACATCAACCTGATATTGCAGAAAGATACATATCAACAGGAAGTCTCTATTTATGCACAACAGTTTTTACAGCCCTAGGACTACCCAGCAATCATCCATTCTGGAGTTCACCAGATGAAGAATGGACAGGGAAAAAAATCTGGTCAGGGAATTCAAATGTCAAATTAGATAAAGCAATAAAACAATGAAAACAAGAATTCTTTTCATAATACTAATTCTATATTACTGTAGTCTCTATTCACAAATTAAAGCATCTTCAGCAAGGGAAGTCAACAACATTATAATCAAAGAGCAATATCTCAAACAAGATAATGCACAATTAGGAGCATTAATAGATGCCTTTCTAAGGAATCAACAAAACGTTTCAAACTTTATTCCCACAGGAATTAGCAATCAAGAATATTTGAAGCAAATTGATCGACAAATTAAAGCGTTTTATCATCATCAAGACACAACTACTGGTGCCATCATAGATCCTGTATATAAAATAGAATGGCAATACTCAACTCCATGTTATGCATTATCAATAGGGTTATTATTTAAAACTAACTACTCAAAAGATCCTCTATTATTAGCAAGCGGAATAAAAGCATTAGATTGTTCTATCAACGAAATGTATGAAAATAGATGTGCTCACCATCATGGAGAATTTTTTATCCAACCTATTATGCTTTCTCTAGATCTTTATGAGGATTTTGTTTCTAAAGAGCAAATGCATATATGGGAAACTAAAATAAAAAGCATTGATCCCTATTTACTATACAAAGACAATTTAAAACGCAAAAAATTTTGCTACAACCATAATATTGTAGCGCTTTCAGGAGAGTATCTACGAATTAAAAGAAACATAAATAGAGATAATTTGTTTTTCGATACTCATTTAAGACATCAACAACAATATTTTTCTAAATTTGGACTTTATATAGATAATAAGACCAATCCTCCAATGGTTTACGATGAATTTTCAAGGCAATTTCTCGCATCAATACTTGTTGAAGGATATAATGGCGAGTGCTTTGATTATTATGCAAGAAAATTACAACTTGGCGCATGGACTTCTTTATTCATGCAATCACCTTACGGAGAAGTACCCACAGGAGGAAGAAGTGCACAACATATATGGAATGAAGCAGCAGCTGCAGTAACTTATGAAATATACGCAACACAATACGCCGCTCAAGGTGACACTAAAAAGGCTGGAGCTTTTAAACGAGCGGCACATTTAGCACTAAAAAATATCGGACGGTGGAAACGTGAAGACGGCAGCGGATTCATTGTAAAAAATTATTTTCCAATCGAAACGATGCACGGCTATGAAAGTTATTCCGCACAATCCCAATACAATCTATTAGCTTGTTGGTTAATGTCAGTAGCCTACTTATATGCAGATAATTCTATAATTGAACAGCCTTCACCAGCAGATATAGGGGGGTATGTTTTAGTCATGAAAGATGTCTTTCATAAAGTATTTGCAAATTCTAATGGTAATTACATTGAATATGAATTAAGTGGAGATCCTCGATACAATCCCACAGGATTAATACGTGTACATTTAAAAAATTCAAATCCACAATTAGGCCCTTCTGATGGAATTCCTCACAAATGGGACAATAAGAAAAAAAAAGATTTAGGAGGAGATTTATTTTCAATCGGCCCTGCATGGTTCGACACAAAAGGAAAAGAACATCGTTTAGCTGAATATACCAATATTTTGTATCCAGACAGTAACCTCTATTCTGCGTATTCTTCTTCCATACTTCCACAAATTAATGTAAACATCATTCATCAGAACCCAGAAAAGGTAGAGTTTAAAATTACATATAAAGGGGATTTTAATAACGTAAGTCAAATAACACAAAAAATATGCATTAATAAAGAAAGAATCAGCATACAAGATCATCTTAAAGGGGAAATAAAAACAATGAGAATCTATTACCCTATGCTAACAAATAACGGAATTTCAAGAACTAAAATTCAACTTAAAGGACAAAAAATACTGCTAGAGATGCAAAAACAAAAAATTGCATTTGAAGCAATCACTCCTAAAAAATCAACAATTAAAAGAATGAATAAAAATCTTTATTACAGAAATGGATATGCAGATATCGCATACTTTGATTCTAAAGATAATAGCCACACAATGGAATACCAAATAAAAAATTGGTAACATATTATATACAAGGAAACTATAATTTAACATTTCAGACACCAGCATTAAAATATTAACATTAACATAAATAATTATGTATACAAAATCCTCTCAACAACACTAGTTACTGTTAAAGAGGCATATCAATGACTATAATTTAAATTTTAAAATATATTTAATATAAAGCCCGATAAGACTCTTTGATTTTTATCGACATATTTATACGTTCTAGTATATTCATTGTTTTGCCTCATTATATACTCTTCACCCAATACCCATTCCCATACCTTGTATGTACCCTTTGCCCCAACTGGGACAACAGGCGGCTGAACGAAGTACAAGAACAGTCTTTCAAGGCTGCGGGATTCTTC
>OOCI01000280.1_pt1 | contig 49871 bp, 39 predicted proteins | sample 1671761 | NCBI WGS metagenome assembly OOCI01 (sample SAMN06348190, study PRJEB24527) | human gut metagenome | biome: human gut; feature: ankylosing spondylitis patient; material: feces | host: Homo sapiens | place: China | collected 2015-10
TAGAGGTTTACCTCATAGTGAACCAATAAGCTTAACTAAGTGACATTGATTCAGAACCCCATTCGTAAAGCCGCTGCTAACGCAGCTTTAGTTTTACTCACGCACTGGCTTTTTGCCCTGTCCCTTGTAAAAAAGAAAGACACAGGCAAGCGCTGCAAGTCCAAGAGCCAGAAACCACTTTGGATGAATCAGATCCCCGGTATCCGGGGTATTATCCCTGCTTCCACCACGGATGATAGCTTTACCGTTACTGACCACCCCGGTTCCACCGAAGCCGTCATATTCATAAATGCCATAGGGAGAAAAGTGACTGGTGGTAAAACGGATCTTATTCTCTCCGTTGCTTTCAGTTACCTCATAATTGACTGCTTCTAACTGTCCATCGTCATCCAGTGTAACCACATGCATCTGATCTGTTGAAATACCATCCGGAACAGGCAGTTCCACCGTTGCAGTCTGCTTGCCCAGCTTATGAATCGGAACCGTATCCGTCTCATCCATCAAAGAGATTTCATACGCCTGCAGTTTGGAAGGAGTACGTCCTCCATATAATTCACCGTAGGCGTCACCGATTCTTGCTGCGGCATCCTCAGATTCCCGGATATGAAGAATAAAGCCTTCCTCACTTCCCGGAATTGTAATGTCGTGCATCATATCCGATGCTTTGCTTACTCCCTGATTCTGTGCAAGCAGGGTTCCCTGCTCGTCATAAATAGTTCCCTGATATCCATAAATACCATCCTGCAGAATTGTGTTTTCAAAATCAGAAACACCTGTGGGTACAATCACTTTATTTAAGTTTCCGGAGAAAGCATAAGTCCGGTCTTCTTTATTTAATGCACGGGAAGAATCGGTTCCATAGGTCAGCTTCGGGAGTGCCGTTCCTTCCATGGTAACCGTATCGGTTCCACCACTCAGATCGTACGCAGCAATTCCAATTTCTTCTACAGAGGAAGGTATGGTCACATTGGATAAAGTACATCCCTGAAACGCTCCAGCTCCGATCGATTTCACATTCTTTCCACCATTTACCGTGGTCAGATTGTGACAGCCTTTAAATGCATCCTCGCCAATTGTTTCTACGGTATCCGACAGATTCACGGCTGTAATTCCCAAATGATCCCGTAATACACCATCACTGATCTGCTTTACGCCACCCGGAATATTAATGATACTGTCCGCTCCCAGATATCCGATCAGGATGCCATCTCCCGCAACTACAAACGGATAGGTTGCAGAATGATTGTTCTCTAAAAAAGGAGTCTTTGCAAATGCATAATCATCGATCTTTGTTACAGTTGACGGAATCTGTACAGACTGCAGGTTATCACAATGATAAAATGCACCATAACCGATCTTCGTCACTCCCTCCGGAATTACAATCGCTTCAAGTCCGCTTCTTGCAAAAGCAAAGTCACCGATTTCCGTAATTCCTTCCGGAAATTCATAGGAAGTAAGATCTGCATTCTGGTAATAAGCCTGAGAGGCAATCTTGTCCTGAACTACCGTATATTTCGGGAATCCTTTTCCCTTCTCTGCATTGTCTGCAAGCAGATTTCCGATTGTTTCATCGGAGGTGCTCTGCGAAGAAGCATCGCCCTGTGACTGAACCTCTCCTCCAAGCTGTGATAAGTCAAGTGTTGCATTCTGTACCGGCATGCCCTGCTGTACCTTCGCCTTGCCGTTATCAATAAAAACAAGCGCTCTGCCTGTCACAATACTGGACTGTCCAAGCAATACCTGATTCTCTACCGCTTCAGAGGTAGTTGTCATGGAGGGAGCCGGAGTGGGATCTGCATTGCTTATTGCATCCGTATTGTTCTCCAAACCAGCATCTTCTGGTTGGTTTGCTGTAACTGCTGTCTGCTCCGGACTTACTGTATTTGTTTTGGATGCTGTATCTCCTGCTGTTGTAGGCGTTCCGCCGGCTGCCGGAGCTGTCGTGGCTGCAGAACCGTTCTGTGACTCATTCGTACCGGTAAGGTTCTGCGGCTGTACCGTCTGTGCCTGCTGCACGTCTGCATATTCCACCTGTTCTACCGGTGTTTTCTGCATGTTCTGTGCATAATTCCAGGCATAGGAACCCTCTTTCGCACTAAGCTTCACATTGGGACAGCCGTCAAATGCCGTATCCTGGATATTGGTTACGGATTCCGGAACCTCCACATGCTGTAAGCTCACACAGTCTTCAAATGCCTTGGCTCCGATACTCTGCGTTGGCAGATGAATCGAAACATCCGTCAGATTACTGCAATTCGAGAATGCATAGGACGGAACCTCATAAAGGCCGCTCCCTAACTGTACCTTCTTAAGAGAATCATTGCCCCAGAAGGCATACGCCATGATTGTCTTTACATCATTGGTCAGATTTAAGGCTTCCTTCTGCGAAGACGGTAACAGGAAGTACAACGTTTCATGCTCTTTGCCATATAAAATACCATCTTCCATAAATAAATAGGGATTGGCATCGGATACCTTAAAATCCGTCAGTGCCTTATTCCCTGCGAAAACACCACTTCCAAGCTTCTTTACACCGGAGCCGATCGACACATGGGTCAGAGATGTATCATTACTGAAGGCGCCTGCATCAATCTGCTCCACGCCATCCCCGATATTCACCGTCCGCAGATAATCACAGTTTGCAAATGCACCATTCCCAATCTGCTTAACTTTACCGTCAATATTGACTTTCACAATATTGTCATTGTTGGCAAAGGCCTCTTCTCCGATGATCTGTACATCATCCGGAATAGACACGACTTCCGCCGTGCCTGAATACCGGAGCAGCTTATTTCCTTCCATTTGAAAATCAGATGCAGTGCCTGCCGCCTCCGCATCTGATACCGGTACCTGGGTAACTGCTACTGCAGTCAGCAATAGCAGCACCCCGATTGTTTTTGATATCTTTTTATTCATACCATCCACCTTATGCTGTTCTGGTCTTAGGCAGCTTCCGGTCTCTCTTGAAGAACAGGATCAGTGAGAGACTCGCAAGTCCTAATGCAAGGAACCACTTAGGATGAATCGGATCTCCGGTCTTCGGAGTTGCATCAATTGTTCCTGCAGTCAGATTTGCTGTATCCACATAAATCACATAGGGTGAAAAATGTGTTGCAGTAAAGTTCACACAGGGAACGCCATCCACAGTTGTAAATCTGGTATTCAGATCTTCAATGGTTCCTCCCAACGTGGATGCCACTTTATTATTTCCTGCATACTGTGCCAGATCATCCGGCAGCGGTAACGTAATATTCACAGAAATTCCCGAAGTATCCGCAATCTTGGTTCTGCCTGTGGAATCATACAGACTGATGTCCATCGGTAAATACTTCACCCTGCTGATGTCTCCAAACTTGGCCTGTAATGCCTGTACAGCCAGATCATTTGCCGTCTGATCTTCGGTTACCTTAACCACAAAATTATCGGTAGATCCTGCTACAGTCGCACCCGCAAGATTCGTATTGGAAATACCCGGCTTCGTTACTTGTACAGTCGTTCCACTGTTGCGGTTCGAATTGCTTCCAGAGCTTCCGTTTGATCCGGAGTTTCCATTAGAACTATTACCAGACGTTCCACTGCCTCCATTGTTTCCACCTGTATTTGAGGTAGCTCCGTTTCCGGTCTTATACGTTGCCGTAATGGCAACATTGGCTGCCGGCATAGTAAAGGTTGTTGAAGTAGCTTCTGCATTTGCAAATCCCACTCCTGCTGTTGATGTTGTCCACTTGTCAAACTGTTTTCCGACACCCATATCATAAGCATTCAGGGCTACAATTGCTCCAGCCGGATAGCTTCCGCTTCCGCTTCCACCGGATACACTTACGGTATACTTCTTCGTGTTATCACCATTATTACCATTGTTATTGTTTCCAGCCGTTGAGGACGGTGAAGCTGATGCACCTGATGAAGAACCACCGCTCGGTGACGCACCTGCGCCCGCAGAGTTCTTATCATATGCCGCAACAATGGTCAGGTCTGTTGTTACTTTAGAGAACACTGTTTTATCCGGATACCATCCTGTAAAAGTATATCCATCTCTTGTCGGAACTGCCGGCTCTACCGCAGCTTCTCCATCATTGACCTTTTGGACACTGATAGCAGTCATCTTATTTTTTTCATAAGCATAGAACGTAACCGTATGTCTGCTCTGATCTCCCGAATTATCCGTATATTTTGCAATAACCGTCAGATCCTTGGAAACATTATGATAATCCGGTGTCCATCCATCAAAGGTGTATCCTTCCCTGACCGGATCTGTCTGAGGCGGAGTCGCACTCTTACCGTCTTCAACATACTGCGGATTGGTAAATCCGGTCTGTGAAATTACCGTTCCATCCCAGTCTAAGAATTCCACCTTATAGATGCTGCCCCCAAACCTCGGCCACACATCCGTATCCTTCGAAATTTTGGTATAATCGGTCCATCCACTGAACATATAACCTTCATGTTTCGGTGTGTCAGTTGGAGGAACTGCATCTTCTCCGTCACGAACCTTTACCTTGTGGAACAGGATCTTATTTGATGTGTCCGGATAATCCGGATAATCCCAGAAGAATACCGTATGTTCCAAATATACCTTCCCGTATTCAGGATTAATGTAATCGTACGCCTTAGCATACCGGTCAGCGGTTGTTCCCTGTACACATTGAAATAATATGGTCTGCTGACCTTCATTATTCTTGAAGGCATCTTTCTCTATGTACGCCTGGTTTCCAGGAATTTTCAGAACACGGATTTTACTGTTTTGGAATGATTTAGCCTCAATATTCTTAACCGTATCAGGCAGAATAACGCTATTTAAATCTTCCATATCATAAAATGTCTTTTCCGGAATATCAACAACAGAGGTGTCGGAAAGATCAACCGTTCCAACGTGATCACAATCCATAAATGCTTCTGCCTTGATTTCCGAAACTCCAGACAATTCTTCCGGTCCCACGGAATATGATCCAACTGTTTCTCCACGTCCTGCCAGACACTCGACTAAAGTCTTTCCATTCGCAGTTGTCTGATATAAGATACCATCCTGATAAGACAGATTATCGCCAAGACAGGTTATGGTATTTAATTTTGTACAGCCACGGAACGGACGCTTTCCGATATCAGTAATATTTCCCCCAAGTGTCACCTGTTCAAGTGCATCACAATTCTGCTCCGTTGTAACATGACCATTGGCTGAATTAATTTTCTCCACAGCCCCAAATGCATAATCACCGATTTTACCAGCCTTGATGATCGAAACATTCTTAAGCTCGCTGCAGCCTGTAAACGTAAATGGTTCAATTTCATCCACACCATTTAATACAATAGAGCTGATCTTGGTATCCGGCGTCATTCCCGCTATCTGCTCTGCCTCTCCGGCAGAATCCGCTTTGTAACCGGAGAATAATCCCGGTTTCAGACTGTCCACATTTGTAGGAACGACAACATTTAAAGCCGCATTAACAATCTGCATCTGCTCTTCTGTCGGAGGAACGGACGGATCAGCAGTCGTATATTTTTGATATGCATCCTTGATCTTATCCACATATAACTTAACTTCTGCATCGTCTGTTTCATCTACATACGGCAATGCTTTTACCCAGTCTATAAGCTTCTGGCTTTCTCCATAGAGTTCGTATCTTGGATAACTCTGCATCTGGGCGCTTCCGGTATTCGTTGTAAAATCATATACATACTTTACTTCTATATTAGTAGGGAAACCACTGTGGCAGGTAATCCATGACTTATTCTGACTTTGATTGTTGATGGTATTCTCCGGTGTCATTGCATAAATGAATGGAACGGTATCTTCTCCATTATCATTCATCATTGCACCTACGAAAGTAAGCTCCGGATCCTTGTTTGTAATGGAATGTCCACAGGAAACCACCTGTGTACGGAATGCATCCGTTCCAATATACTGTATGGTAGATGCATTATCAAAGCTGACGGTTTCCAGATTATGGCTTCCCTTAAATGCACCATCTTCAATACGCACCACGGTTTCCGGAATTGTAACCCGTTTAATGGAGCATGCATCGTTAAAACACCCCGTACCAATAGAAGCAATTCCATAAGGTCCTATGGTCTTCGGGATCACTACATTAACAGGGTTTCCTTCAAGCCAGATCTTAATTAACTGGTTCTGGTCATTTACCTGATAGGTAATCGAAGAAGTTCCATTTTCTTCCTTAATTACAATTTCATATACTTCTTTGTCAAAATACTTATACGCGATCTGATGATCGTTTGCTGTTTTATGGAGCTGTGAACGACCATTACGGTCATTCGTATCCGTATCTGCTCCCCAGAAATAAAAGCTTTCCGGAACCGTATTCTTAAAGCCCTCAAAAGTAAGCGGATCACTGGCAGGATCAGCACCTGTATTTGTCGTTTCAGCAAAGCTCATGAACTTATTAGGAACCTTCACAAACTGAAGATTCGAGCATCCTTCAAAAATACCAATCTGTAAATCACTCTCTGCATATTGTGTAGGGAATGTTAGTGAACCTAAAGAACTGCAATTCTTAAATGCCGAATTACCAATGGTCTGTAACATCGTATCAAGCTCACTGCCACCACACAGATCTATCGTCTGAAGACGGGTACAGCCTTCAAAACAGGAATCGCCAATAGCCTTTAACCCAATTGGAATTGTAATACTCGTCAATGCCGTACAATTATAAAATGCATCTTTGCCAAATGCCTGAATATTAGAGTTCGTCGGAATATCACAGTTGCTTAAACGGATACAGTTTGCAAATGCTCCGTTTCCAACAGTCTGCAGATTATTTCCAAAGGAAACGCTCTGCAATGTTGCACACCCCTGGAATGCATAATCACTGATACCGGAAAGATTCGATCCAATCTGCAGATTCGTAATATTCGCATTATTTGCAAAAACTCCATCATCCGGATTCTCCCGGTATTTTCCCTTATGTACTTCCCAGCTTGCAATATACTGGACTCCCGTAGCCGGATCTGTAACTGAAACTGCATCTACAAACTGCTGACCAATATACTTTACAATCGCGTCAATACGGTAATGAGCCTGTGAAGATGGATGAATTAACGTACCATTTGGTTTGTCCGGTGTCACACTGTTCTTTTCCTGATAATACAGCTGTGTATCATCCTGATCTCCCCAGATAGATCTTTGCTCATAATAGCATGGCTTCTGATTAGTTACCATAATGGGTTCCACCGGATAATCCTTCTGAACCTCATGTTCTGTTCCATCTTCACCCATTTCTTTTTCTGTATTACGATAAACCAGTGTACTTCCATCGGAACCATAATATAACTGATTCCGGTTAACAATGATGGATTCTCCCTTTTGAGAGCCAGACGGTATCACTTCATGTCCATAATCCCCATACTTTACTGCGGGAACCCTGTAAAGCAACACTCCGGCATTATCCGTTGCCTGTTCGTACACATCATAAAACATAAATTCATCATTCTGTGTAACCAGACAGAAATAACCATCAGAAGAGGTCTGTTTATATTTCTTAAACGCCTCCATGGTATCCGGAATCGTCAGGGAACTCTCTGCTAACGCATTTGCATTATAATTCAAAATAACCGCATATTTGTTACCACCGCTATCCGGATCAACATAAGCAAACTGAAATCTTCCATCACCGGATGTATATACAATAGAATCATCCGGCACATAGGGAATGGTATTCTTGGTTGCCGCCTGTATGGACGATGCCGGACTGCCTGCCACGCTTGTCTCTGTTTTATTATTATCCCAGACCCATACTTTTCTTTCCGGCTTTGAAGCAAAAGTAGGTTCTGCATTTACTCCCGTCACCGGAATTGCAGCAACTACAATAGCGGAAACCATCAGCAGTGCACCGATTGTTTTCCGGATCTGTCTTCTTAATTTTCTGTTTTTCTTTTTTGCAACTTTTGTCATTGAAAAACCCAAGCCTTTCTTTTACTGTGCATTTTGTAACTGTTCAGTACCTTTACAGTTACAATGCAAAATCCATTCCAAATCGGCTTCGCCGATAGGATTTTGCATTACTGAATCATTTTCTTACGGTCTTGGCAGTAAGTGCTTCGACCCGTACTGAATAGTTACTGCATTTCTATATCTGAAATGGAATCAATTTTCAACAAGCAATCAAAGGACGGATCTGTCCGATCAGCTAATCCGCTTTGCTACCACCACGAAACGTCCGTCCGTCTGGGAACTGTCGCAGGTGGACAGTGTCAGAAGGCTGTCGCCGAATTCTGCCGTCACACCGGTATCGTACAAGCTTAATTCACTCATTTCCTGCATATAGGAATTGAATTCTGTTTCAGAATTTGCTTCAATAAACTGATAATACTTGAAAACAATATCATCCTCATTATAAACCTGTGAACGGAATACATACATCACCTGATACTGTGCCTTTTCATAAATCGTATCAAACGTAATGACAGCGTGCTTTTTTCCATAGGATTCTTTGGCATATTTCTGCAGATTACCAAACATATTACCCGATTTCATATGATGTCCGTAGACAATCATGTTTGTGGAACGGGGATACACGCTGCAGTTATAATCCAGAAAAATGCTTCCATTCTTGTCATATTCCTGGTTATAGTTATGATCCAGATAATAGGTATTATCCGAGGTCTGCATAACAGGGTAATCTATATTTGTATCGTCAATTTTGAGCCATCCGATTAGCTTTTTATTCTTATTATATAAAGTTTCATACTCCGGAAGGATATCCGGAAGCCGGACGGCCGATTTATGTAAGGAAAAGGTATTCTGTTCCTGCTGTGTTCCGGAATTTAATACATTGCTTCCCTTAAGGGAGGCCAACTGATCATAATCCATGTTCGTCCGTGCACTGAAATAATAATATACGAAAAAGTATCCGAGACTCACAGCTGCAACGATTGATGCCAGAACCATAATTCTTTTCCGCAGCTTCTCTGCTTTCTGCAGCTCTTTAAGTGCTTCCTTTTCAATTACAGCCTGATACTTTGCATTATTCCTGGTATTCTTTATATCTGTTCTTACAGCCTGTCTGCCTGCAGAAGCAGCTGCTCTTTTTCCCTTCTGTTGATCCTTGTTTCCACTTTTCTTAAAAGAATGTTTTTTCTCTTTCTTCCGGGTGGAAGGATTCCTCTTCATCTGCTCCATCTTCTCATAGACCTCATCATCAAAATGAGTTCCAATGATGGTTTCGAACCGGTAGACTCCGGCCTGCATTTCATTAAACAGGCCTTCTAACTGCTTTTTATTGTTGAAATCCACTTGTGCCCTGATCTCATCAATCTTCTTCTGATCTCTCAGAGCCGCCTCATAATCTGCCCTGGTGCGAAAACGTACGCCCCCAACTGACAGGTTTTCTGAAGTCATGACATACTACTCCTTTATAAAAACATATACCTTTATTTTAGCTATATCCAGAAAGATATGCAAGTGTTTTTCTACATATAGAAGTTTTTACATATAGGAGATTTTCCCTATACGCAAGCTGTGTATCCATGCGCAACTTGTATTTTACAGATAATTCCAGCAAAATTTCCTATGAACAAGCAAAGAGCCGTGTCTTCCACGGCCCTTTCCCCTTAAGCAATATTGGCTTATTTGGTCTCTTCGTATGCCTGACGTACTGCCTTGCATAACTGATCAGCACAGGAGGTTGGCTTGAATCCGCAGGTATTTCCGAGCAGCTTGCTTTCGATGTAGTCCACGGTACATCCATCCACCAGCTTGGAAACTGCTTTAAGATTTCCGTTGCAGCCTCCGATAAATTCCACATTGGAGATCACATCTCCATCGATATCAAAATTAATCTGCATTGCACACACGCCCGACGGCTTATAACTGTATCTCATACTCTCTTACTCCTTCTAAATCATATTCCATACTCTTACAGCACGGTAAGAATGATGTTCAGTACCCACATGACAATGCTGAGCACACAGGCAATGATACCAAGTACCCTACCCGCTTTCGCCATTTTGGCCTTCGTGGAACCAAGTCCGAGGCGGCCGCGCATTACAGCAAGTACACCACAGCAAAGTCCGGCAATCGGAACAAGGAGTCCGGTAAGACATCCCAGAATACCAAATATGAGCGATATGGTTGCTGCGGAGGTGTTATTCACCGTTGTAACCGGAACCGCACCTGCATTGGCTGTGCCGCCTGCAATACCGGCTGCGCCTGCATTCATCTGATCCGTCGGAATATCCTGCCGCATCAGGGTATAAAGCTGCTCAAGACTCTGCTTAAACGGCTTCTTCTGCAGACATCCTACAAATCCTGTCAGACCCATTTCACCACCAAACAATCCCTTTAACCACGCTTCTACATGCAGAACTCCATTGATATAGCTCCATGTCATGAACTTGTAGCCCTCCAGCATCGGATCCCCGGCACGGTATACGGGCTGTCCCTTCCATTCTGCTGTGGAAAAGCCATTCTTGCTCAGGTAATCGTTCATCATAAACTGGACGAAATCTACCGGTTTGTTAAGTGGTAAATCATTTGTGTATCTTGACATGTTATCCTCCTTCATCCCGTTGCATTTCCTTACTGCAACATGCTTCCTTTATTAATAAAAATAACATAAAAAATTTTATGGTGCAACTGAAACACATACAAGCTTTCCTACATATGATATAGCATAAATAAAACAAATACCCTTGGAGGTAACTTATGAGCGATTTAACAGCAACATCCTGCGGATGCGGAACAAACAACAATAACGGATGTGGATGCAGCATTCTCTGGATTATCCTTCTTCTGTCCTTCTGTGGCAACGGTAACGGATGCGGAAGCAGTCTGTTTAATGGTGACTCCGACTGTGGATGCTGGATCATCCTTCTTCTGCTCTTCTGTGGTAACGGTCTGTGTGGCTCTAACAACAACTCCGGTTGTGGATGCGGATGCTGATTTTTCATTTCTCTTCACCCTTTCTTCAGAAGTAGGCTCTGCGGAGCCTACTTTTCTGTTACCATGCATACTAAAAAATGACCCCGATGCATCATTTTGAGTATAAAGTGCATAAAGAAAGAATCTGCGCGCATAGAATGAACTATCGTAACTGTGAGAGTACTGAACAATTATGAACTTTCATGAAGGAAAGGAGTCTGTATGGAGCAAAAGGACACCAGTCAAATTTCGGCTTTTGATACGCTGTTTTCCAATAATCATATCCAGATGCTGAAGGTTCTTCTGCCTTATATGGACAATCAATTTCAAAAATATCTTGCCATTTACATTAAATTTCAGGAGCTGCAGGTTGCCCTTAACTTTGTAAGAAAGCGTCCTTATCCGCTGTGTGGCTGTATGATCCGTCCGGATGATACAGATCCAGCCCAGGTAGTGAAACGCCTTCTTCCACTATGCACGAAGGAAGAAAAGGAACAGCTGAACCAGATTCTGAAGGTTTTGCAATCCATGTCGCAATATCAGGAGATGATGCATACCATGGAACTGATGAAGGATTTCATGCCGGAAGAGGATTCTTCTTCTCCTTCGAGCATGACGGATATGCTGATGGGAATGCTGACCCCCGAGCAGAAGCAGATGTTCGATCTGTTCTCTGCCATGGGTGATTCCTGATTTTCCGAAACAACAACCGGATTTTGAAAAGAAAGGATGATGCCCCTTATGACGAATGAATGGATGAACGATCCCTCTTTACAGGAAATTGCCCCTTATAAACTGCAATTTCTTCAGGCCCTGATCTTCGAAAGTGCTTCTCTATCCAGGGAGCAGATGATGCCGTTTCTCATGGCAGTCATGAAGCGTGGAAAAGAAAAGAACATCAACTTTACAGACCAGGAATTCCAGTCCATTGTCAATGTTCTTAAAAAGCATGCTTCTCCGGAAGAACTGACCAAAATGGAAAAGCTTATGAGCTTTCGAAAATAATAACAAAAGGAAGAAAGGTATCAGGCGGAATGGGCTTTGAATTAAATAATATCCCTGCAGCTAATCACTGCCCATTCCCTGCTGTGCCTGCAGACATCAATGGAATTTCGCATTACTGAATCTTCTTCATATAAAACAAAAAGCTCCCCAGTAACGGGAAGCCTTAGTTTTCGGATTAATCCTGAGCGATGATCTCTTTTTTATTATAGGATCCGCAGTTCTTGCAGACTCTGTGAGGCATCATAAGTGCTCCGCACTTGCTGCACTTAACTAATCCAGGTACGCTCATTTTCCAGTTAGCTCTTCTCTTATCTCTTCTAGCTTTAGAAGATTTATTCTTAGGACAGATAGACATCTTTACACCTCCTTATTAAACGCATCATAAATATCTTTGATAGCTGCCATTCTTGGATCCGGTACGAACTGGTCGCACCCACAATCGCCTTCATTCAGGTTCTTTCCACACACCTTGCAAATCCCCTTACAATCCGGCTTACACAGGATCTTCGTCGGCATATTAAAACTTATCTCACTTTCCATGAAAGCATCTACGTCAAACTCGTATCCGACCATGAAACTCTGTTCATCTGCGTCTTCTGATTGCTCTGTCGCTTCCGGAGATGCCAGTTCATACTCCATCGGAACATGTACCGTTGTTCTCACCGGCTGCAGACATCGATCACAGGGAATTTCCAAATCAAGCTCCATAGTCCCCGTAAGCAGGATTCTGTTGTTTCCGATATTCTGAAACGTAATCTCTGCATCCGTTTTGGAAAGGATTGGATACTCAAAACCGAAATATTCAACCGTTCCGGGTTCATACGTAAAGCTTTCTCTTCTGACTTTTCCCTCAGAAGTAAAAACATCTGTCAGATTGATCAACATATCTTACTCCCTCAAAGTGGGTGTCATGCCATAGTAAACATACTATCGCACACTCCAACTATTATAGCGATGGTCGATGACTTTGTCAAGGGGCTCTTTTCATTTTTTCCAGAACCCATTTTCCAGAACTATTTCTGAACCAGTGCTGCGGTTTCTCTAGCAATGGCAAGCTCTTCGTTCGTAGGAATTACCAAAACCTTCGTACGGCTATCCTTCGTTGAAACAATGAGTGCTTCGCCACGCTTCTCATTCTCCTCTTCATTCAGGGCAACGCCCAGATATCCAAAGTACTTGCAGATCAGACTTCTGACAAAACCGCTGTTCTCGCCGACACCTGCGGTAAAGCAGATTGCATCCACACCATTCATGGCTGCCGCATAGGCACCGACATACTTTGCAACACGGTAACAGAACGCATCCACGGCACGGATACAGTTCTCTTTATCCTCCACATAGCCTTCCTCCAGATCACGGAAATCAGAGGAATAATCCTCGGACAGGCCATAAATTCCGGATTCCTTATTCAGGATATTCAAAACCTCATGAACATCTTTGTTTTCTTTATTACAGATAAATTCTACAATCGCAGGATCCAGATCACCGGAACGGGTTCCCATGATCAGTCCCTCTAACGGAGTAAGACCCATGGAAGTATCTACACACTTACCATTCTTTACCGCAGATACGCTGGCACCGTTTCCAAGGTGGCATACGATCAGCTTCAGACTCGCATAATCCTGTCCAAGGAGTTCTGCAGCCTTCTTCGATACATAGGAATGGCTGGTTCCATGGAAGCCGTAACGACGGATCTTGTAATCTTCATAATAACGATACGGAAGTCCGTAAAGGTATGCCTCCTCCGGCATGGTCTGATGGAATGCGGTATCAAATACGGCTACCATCGGAGTATTCTTCATGAGCTGCTGGCAGGCACGGATGCCGATCAGGTTTGCCGGATTATGTAACGGTGCAAGATCATTACACTCTTCAATTGCCTTTAATACCTCTTCGGTAATAACGGTAGAGCTTGCAAACCTCTCTCCACCATGCACAATACGGTGTCCGACTGCCCCGATCTCACCAAGTTCCTTCACAACACCGGTCTTTTCATCGGTCAGTGCGGCAAGCACCATCTGGATTGCAGCGGTATGATCCGGCATGGGAGCTACGGTAATCTGCTTTTCTCCGCCCTTTGGGGTATAAACCATACGGCTTCCTTCAATTGCGATTCGTTCGCATAAGCCCTTTGCAATGACCTCTTCCGATTCGGAATTGATCAACTGGAATTTCAAAGAAGAGCTTCCACAGTTAATAACTAAAATATTCATCCTTCTAATCCTCTCTTTATCAAGCTTTTAAGATAACTGTGCCTGTACGGCAGTCAGTGCCACAACACCGACGATATCCTGCCAGGAGCATCCTCTGGACAGATCGTTTACGGGCTTTGAAATTCCCTGAAGCATCGGTCCGTAGGCTTCTGCCTTGCCCAGACGCTGCACCAGCTTATAGCCGATATTACCACAATCCAGATTCGGGAAAATCAGGACATTCGCTTTACCTGCAACTTCGCTTCCGGGTGCCTTGGACTTTGCAATGGAGGGAACAAGGGCTGCATCCGGCTGCATCTCACCATCGATACACAGTCCTGGATACTGCTCATGGGCAATCCTGGTTGCCTCTACTACTTTATCTACCAGCGGATGCTTTGCACTTCCCTTCGTGGAATGGGAAAGCATCGCAATAATCGGCTTTGCTCCGACAAGGCTCTTAAAGCTTCTTGCAGAAGAATCGGCAATGGCAGCAAGCTCTTCTGCGGTAGGATCCTGATTCAGTCCACAGTCTGCAAACAGGAAGGTTCCATTCTCTCCATATTCGCAGTCCGGTACACACATCAGAAAGAACCCGGATACCAGCTTCACGCCGGGCGCTGTCTTCAGAATCTGTAAGGCCGGACGAAGGGTGTCTGCCGTTGCATGGCATGCACCTGCTACCATTCCGTCAGCATCATTTGCCTTAACCATAATAACACCGAAGGTCAGCGGATCACTTAACAGGATCTCTCTTGCCTTCTCTACCGTCATTCCTTTATTCTTACGGGTTTCGTATAATAATTGTACATAATCTTCCAGCTTCTCACAAAGGAGTGGATTCACAATCTTTACTCCGGTCAGATCAATCTCCAGCCACGTTGCCCCGTCCATGATCTTTTCTGCATCGCCAATCATAATGATATTGGCAATTCCTTCCTGAATAATCTGGGCTGCTGCAATCAGCGTCCTCTTATCGGTTGTCTCCGGAAGGACAATGGTTTTCCTGTCCATTCTTGCCTTATCTTTAATAATATCAATGTACGACATCACACTGTCTCCTTTCACGGCTTATGTAAAAATAATAGCCCATTCTGCCTTTTCCGACAAGTACCCTATTGGAAAAACTTTGTGCAATTTTCGAAACATTTTCGCCTCTTTTTTTAATTGCCGATCCGGTCTTTCCTATGATATAGTTGCTAAAAAGGAGTACACTATGAAAACAGCCGCAGTAATTGCAGAATACAACCCCTTTCACAAGGGACATGAATATCATTTATTAAAGACCCGTGCGATGGCAGAGGCTGATTACATCATCGTTGTAATGAGCGGAGACTTCGTACAGCGTGGAGCTCCTGCACTGATGAACAAATATCTTCGTACGAAAATGGCTCTTGCAGGAGGCGCCGATGTTGTGCTCGAACTGCCTTCACGCTATGCCCTTTCCAGTGCCGAAGGATTTGCAGAAGGAGCCGTTTCCCTGATCGACCGTCTTCGCGTGGTCGATCTGCTTTCCTTTGGAAGTGAATGTGGAAATGCGACACAGCTTTCTTATTATGCACAAAGACAGCTTACTTTAGAGCAGGATCCGGAATACCGCAAAACGCTCGCTTCCTATCAGAAGCAGGGTCTTTCCTATCCTTCCGCTGTCCAGAACGCCTTACAGGATCCTCCTGAAGCAATGTTTTTTCCAAACAATATTCTCGGGATTGAGTACTGTAAGTCGTTGATCCGCCGTCACAGTTCCATTACACCGGTTTCGATTCTGCGATACGGAGAAGGCTATCACAGTCCACAGCTTTCTGCGGATTCCGGAAGCTACTCTTCTGCTTCCGCACTCCGTAAGGCAGCCGGGATGCATGAGGATTCTCTGGATTTTCTCCTGCAGGATACCGCCTTCGTTTCCCAGATTCCGGCACAGGTACTTCCGATCTGGAAGTCAGATCCGGAAATATATTACGGAATTACCGAAGCCGATTTTTCCCTGCTTTTACATTATAAGCTGCTCTCTGACCGGACAGATGGCTACTCCTGCTTCGAAGACTGCAATGAAGAGCTTTCCCTGAAAATCCGGAAGTATCTTCCTCAATACCGTGATTTTTCCGGCTTCTGCCAGCTATTGAAGTCCAAGGATCTCACTTATACCAGAATCAGCCGCGTATTGATGCACATTCTGCTTGAGCTGCGTAAGGACGAAGCCTTTCTTAAGGATTCTGACGCTTGTTTACAAATTCCCTATGCAAGACTCCTGGGCTTCCGTAAAAATGCTTCACCACTTTTAAACCGGATCAAAAAAGAAAGTGAAATCCCGCTGATTGCGAAGCCGGCAGATGCTTCTATGCTTTTATCCAAAGATGGATTGTCCCTGTTTAAAGAGGATGTCCGGATTGCCCATACCTACGAGGCTGTTGCTTCCAGCAAAAATCACACGCTATTACATAATGAATACCAGCAGTCCCCGATTGTCTGGTAAAGAAATGGAGGTATTTCATGAAACCATTTATGGATCAGGATTTCTTATTACACAGTGATGTGGCACGGAGGCTTTACCATAAAGCAGCGGAAACGATGCCGATTCTGGATTATCACTGTCATATCAGCCCGAAGGAAATTGCAGAGGATCGTCATTTTGACAACATCACTTCTTTGTGGCTTGGAGGTGACCATTATAAGTGGCGTTTCATGCGCGCCTGTGGTGTGGAGGAACGCTTTATCACCGGCAATGCTCCGGATAAGGAAAAATTCTTCAAATGGGCAGAGGTTCTTGGCAGAGCAGTCGGCAATCCACTCTATCACTGGAGTCATCTGGAATTACAGCGTTACTTTGACTATCACGGCATTCTGAATAAAGATTCTGCAGAGCAGGTCTGGAACCTCTGTAATAAAAAGCTTGCCGATCCCTCCATGAGTGCCCGCTCCATCATTGAACGCTCCAACGTCACCCTACTCTGTACCACGGATGATCCGGTAGATTCCTTGGAATACCATATGCAGCTTGCAGAAGATAAGAGCTTCCCCGTCCAGGTTCTGCCGGCATGGCGTCCGGATCGCGCCATCTCCATCGGGAAATCCGATTTTCCGGATTACATTCATACCCTTGCGGAGGTTTCGGGAATTTCGATTACAACCTTTGAGGATCTGAAAAAAGCTCTCTCCATCCGGATGGATTATTTTTCTAACCTGGGATGTCTTGTCAGTGACCATGGTCTGCCTTATGTCATGTTCTCTCCTGCCTCTGACTCTCTTATCGAAGAAATCTTTAATAAAAGAATGCAGGGACAAATGGTGGATGCTCAGGAGGAACTGCAATATGAAACGGCACTCCTCCTTTTCCTTGGACGGGAATACCGGCACCGCAACTGGGTGATGCAGCTTCACTATGGTGTACGCCGCGACAACAATCACAAGATGTTCGCCCGCATCGGTGCCGATACCGGCTTTGACAGTATCGGAGATTGTGCTCCCGTTTCCACACTGGCAGAGTTCCTAAACGCTCTGTGTGAAACCGATGAGCTTCCGAAAACCATCCTCTACAGCCTTAATCCACACGACAACGAAGCAATTGACTGTATCATGGGATGCTTTCAGGATTCGACTGCAGTATCGAAGCTGCAGCACGGAAGTGCCTGGTGGTTTAACGATCATAAGAACGGCATGCAGAACCAGTTATTATCTCTGGCTGCCTCCGGCAACCTGTCCGGCTTTGTCGGAATGCTGACCGACTCCCGGAGCTTTATCTCCTACACGAGACATGAATACTTCCGACGGATTCTTTGTAATCTGCTTGGTGAACTGGTAGAAAACGGAGAATTTCCGGATGACCTTGCGACCTTAAAAGAAATTGTGAAGGATATTTCCTACCGGAATGCTGTCCGCTATTTCGGATTTGATCTTCCGACAGATGAAACCATCGAAAAGCAGATTTCTTTTATCAAGACTCAAAAATGATCCACTGGATCATTTTCCCATATACATGGCAGCATAAAATCAGCCGGTGTATATCATGGTATGCACCGGCTTTTCTATCATCACTATTATCACTTTTTTTAATACACAATTCAAATCTGCTCTCAGACTATGGCTACCGCTGTACTCTTCCGGAAGCATCTCCTCCAGCCAAAGTTTCCACTTCCCTCCGCGACACCAGATTAAAGTCCCCCGGAATCGTATGCTTTAATGCAGAAGCCGCTACTGCGAACTCCAACGCATCCTGAAATTTCTTACCATCCAGCAATCCGCAGATTACACCGGCTGCAAAGGAATCTCCTCCACCCACACGATCTACAATCGGACGGATCCGATATTCCTTCGAGTGATAGAATTCCTTCGTATCCCTTGCATACATGCACGCCGACCATCCGTTATCGGAAGCCGAATGGCTGACACGTAAGGAAGAAACACAATATTCAAATCCAAACTTTTCTACCATCTGTTCAAAAATCGAACGGTATCCGGCAAGCTCGAGGTTACCGCTTACTACATCGGTCTGTGCCGGCTTAAAACCAAGTACAAGTTCCGCATCCTCTTCGTTTCCAATGCAGACATCCACATATTTCATCAATCCGGTCATGACATGCTGTGCCTTTTCGGATGTCCACAGTTTCTTGCGGAAATTCAGATCCACAGAAATCTTCACACCCTGCTTCTTAGCTGCAATCAGTGCTTTCTCGGTAAGCACTGCCGCAGAATCCGAGATTGCCGGAGTAATTCCGGTAAAATGGAACCAGTCAGCATCAGCGAAAATGGCATCAAAATCAAACTCCTGCTCCGTTGCTGTGGAAATTGAGGAATGAGCACGGTCATACACCACCTTGGACGGACGCATGGCAGAACCGGATTCCAGATAATAAATGCCAAGACGTTCCCCACAGCGTGCAATATGCGCCGTACCCACATTATACTTACGCAGCGCAGCGATGGCGCACTCCCCGATCTCATTGTCGGGTACTGCCGTCACATATTCGGCAGCATGTCCATAATTGGCAAGGGAAACAGCAACATTTGCCTCTCCGCCTCCATAATGAATATCAAATTCATCTGCCTGAATAAACCTTTCAAAATTCGGGGTTGACAGTCGGAGCATAATTTCCCCCATCGTAACTACTTTTGACATGAGCGGATTTCCTCCTTCCTCTGTACGGCCTGACGGCATAATTCCGTAATCTGTCCAAATGCACCGGCATGAATCAGATCCTTCTTCACCATCCAGCTTCCTCCACAGGCAAATACCTTCGGAAAGCTTAAATAGTCCTCCATATTGGCAGGGCTGATTCCACCTGTAGGCATGAAACGCACATTACCATAAGGTGCACTCAATGCCTTAATCATCTTGACACCGCCTGCCGCTTCTGCCGGGAAGAATTTCACTTCCGTAAGCCCCAGACTCAATGCCAGTTCGATTTCCGACGGAGTCATGATTCCGGGAATCACCGGGACCCCCTTTGCCTGACAATACTTTACGGTTACCGGATTCAATCCGGGACTTACAATAAACTTCGCACCTGCTGCAACAGCACTGTCCGCCTGTTCGGTCGTCAGTACTGTTCCTGCCCCGACCAGCATTTCCGGATAATCCTCACTTATTTTCCGGATGGTTTCTTCTGCCGCCGCTGTCCGGAACGTCACCTCTGCACAGGATATTCCGCCGTTTAATAATGCTTCTGCCAAGGGAGCGGCATCTCCTGCATCATCTAATGCAATGACCGGAATAATTCCGATCCGGCTCATTTGTTCGAAAACTGGATTCACTCTTTATCCTCCATTCTTTTGCTGTCTGTAAATTGTCCAATGCCTTCCCAATGAACGCAATCTTTCCAATTACAGTATAGCTTTTTTACCGGAGGATGTCTTTTCAAATCCATTACAAAAGATTACAAATCTTGTTCGGATTGTTCTTCTGCCACAATCTGATTCCGTCCGTTCTGCTTTCCGATATAAAGCCGCCGGTCCGCACCGCTTACCATGCTGTCAATGTTAGCAAACTGTTCTCCGGCTTCCACAATACCAAAGGTCATCGTAATATGAACTTCCGTTTCTTCTTTGTAGGAAACCGAATGTGCATCCAGTTCATGGATAAATTCATTCATTACCTCTTCTGCTTCATCGATATGGAATTCCGGAAAGACCAGCAGAAATTCCTCACCACCCCATCGCACCGCATAGCCCTTGCCACGCATAAAATATTTCAGTCTCTTTGCAATTTCGGTCAGCACCACATCTCCACAGTCATGACCATAGGTATCATTGACCCGCTTAAAGAAGTCAATATCTCCAAGTGCCACACAATAGCTGATACCCCGCTTCGCATAGTCCTCATAAGTCTGATGCAGCTTTTTTTCTCCACAGCGGCGGTTATTGAGTCCGGTTAAGGTGTCCTCTTCCACAAGCTCACGCAGAGATTTCTGCATACGTACCGCATTTCTTCCCATCTCTCCCAGCTCATCGTCACGCTTTAACACCTCATAATCCAACGCATCATGAAGGTGTCCCTTTGCAATATTCGCCATATATGTTTCGATCTTCTTAATCGTATCTACAAGACCTGTTGTGTAGTGGAGGGTCACAAATGCAACCAGAATCATGACAAGAATTGCGATCACAACCATCGGCATAATGGAATTACGGATCAGCTTCTCCACATTCGCCGAAGGCTGTGCAACAAAAATCATTCCGATACAGCTTCCATCCTCCGCAAACAATGGTGCATAATAGGCAAAATAGCGCTCATCCTCTACCATAACAGATGAATAAAACATATCGTCAGCCTTATCTAATACATCCCGTTTTACCACAGGGCTTACCTGCGTCCCGACCGCACGCTCGCCCTTATGGTTCTCAAGCGTTGTTGCTACCCGGATATCCTGATAAAAAATTGTAATATCCACGTTGGTAACCTTTTTAACAGAATCAATCAGCTCATAATCCCCATTAAGGACATGCCCGCCCTTCATAAAATAAATTGCATCTTCCGTTTCTTCCACATGATATGCTCCGGGATACAGTTCATCTATAGTTACCTGAATCGTATTGCAAAGATCCTTTAATCCTCCCTGCACCTCGTGGTACATGGATGCTGCAAACCGGTTAGCGCTGAATATGGTAATGACAAGACCCATCAGGATAATGGGAAGCAGATTCATCGCCAGAAACGTACCATGAAGTTTTGTCACTTTCAGCTTTTTCATTCCGTTCTCCCTGATCATTCCCCTGTTTCTTTATTGTATCTCATGAAGATAAATCTGTGCACGGTTCTGGATAATCTGTGCAACCTCACCTGCATTCTTCTGTCCGTTAAAATAAGGCTCTGCCTCTTCAGAAATGATATTAATCAGTGTATCATCATATCTACCGACATTCTTAAAGGTCTTAAGGATCTCCATAAAGTGATCTACCTCTTCCCGGGTCATCGGTTCGATCGTAACCTCTACATCATCAATATAGATAATATCATCATAATATTCCTTATTTCCATTCTCATCTATATAATAAGGACGATCCATAGCTTCCTCGGCCCGTTTCTCCAATATCTTCATGCTGAGAGGAAATCCGGGTGCTTCATTCTGATAGTCTTCTGTCAGATAATACCTCAGGAACTGCCATGCGGCATCCTGATTCTTTGACTTTGCAGAAATTGCAAACTGCATGGTCGGTACAAGAACGGAGCCATCCTGATCTGTGGAAGGAAAGCCAATCATGGTAATCGGTTCCCCAAAGGTTCCCTTCTCCGTATAGTTGAGATTACGGAAATCACCCAGATACATCTGCTGGGTAATGACCTTTCCGGTTCTCCACAGGCTGTCATAGGAATTCCAGTATTCATCGGTATAATAGTCATCAGAAATTTCAACCGGGAAGCGTTTCAGGAATTCCAATAAATTCAGAAAGCCTTCATTGTTAAAATCACAATCCCCTGTACTGTAATTCACAAACTGGCTGCCGGCAAAGCTCATACACATATTCAGCATCTCACTTCTGGTTGCCCCTGCAATAAACTCCGTTCCTTCCGGCTTGGAGTCCCAGAGAGCCATCGCCTCTTCTACGGTCCAGCCACGTTCTTCCCCGACATCTGAGGTCTTTGCAACAATCGTTCTTATAGAATAAGACGGTATAAGACGATATAGCTTTCCATCCCTGGAAAATGCTTCCATTACATTCGGCATCAGGTCATTACGGTCAATCTCCTCATCTTTTTCGATAATGGGAAGAAGATCTGCAAACAGGCCTTTACTGATATAGCTGTCCGTTGGCATGGAATCATCCAACAGGATAATATCGGGTACTTTACCGGATACAATATCTGTATTCATTCTGGAAATGCCTTCCTCATACTCACCTGACTCAGAGGAATAATCAATCAGACTGATCCTGTAGGTATCGTTCTTTTTATTAAACTCAATTACCCGGCTTTTTACCGTCCAGTCTGTGCTTGCCATGGCAAGGGTAATCACCTGGCGCTCCTTGACATCCTTCGGATCTACCTTCGTAAATTTAGAAACTCCGTCCTGCCAGTCAGAGGCACTGGAATACGAACCATAAAACTCGGTATCACTGATCGGAATAATATTATTGATCTGCCAGACATCAATATCGGAATCCACATAGCTCATGAGCTTCGTAACTGTAGTATCCCCAAGGTTATATCCATAAACCGCATAGTTATCGGATACATAAAAATCATATCCGGAACCCGGATAAAAGCTGAAGCTGTAGCTGTTTCCCGCAAGCTCTGCAGCCGTTCCGATTGTACCGTTTGCAAGATCCAACGGATAAACCTTCATTCCATTATCCCCATAATTAATGGCTGCATATTTCCCGTCTCTGCCACGGACAACAGATGCACCATCCAATACATTTCCGGCATCCTGTCTGATGACATTGCCTACCATGTTTCCATTCTTATCAAACTTCAGAATGCTGCTTCCGCAGACAAGATACAACGCATCCTCTTCTGCAAACAATCCATTAATATAAAGCCAGCCCTGCTGTTCAACAATTTTCTTTATTTCCGGAAGTTCATTCAGATTTACACTGAACACGGTTTCATCATCCAGTGTTTTCTGCTCTAAGTAATACAGATCCTCACTGGTATCACTGCCGTCATCATATACATACACGTTGCGCAGGCAGTAAAGATTCCCCTGTGAATCTGCTGTAAATGAATTAATGGACTGATCCGGTGCCCCCTGAAGCTCATGTCCTTCCCCAAAGGTGCCGTCCTCCAGAATTTCATAAAAAATCATGGAAGAATAGCTTTCCGCAATGTCCTCTGATGCCTCCTCCGTACCGGGCTCCGGTTCTGCCACAGTCTCTTCTGTTGCCGTATCGACATCCTCTGCTTCTGCTTCTTTTTCAGTGTTTCCGCCGCCTTCAATATCTGCTCTTGGCGTTACAGCCCCATCCATCTCACGCCATTCATAGCTGTAACCATAAACCTTATCCCCGATCTGAATCAGTCCGCTGGGTGCTGTACCACTTCCATTATAGGAAATAACCTCCTGCTTATACACATAATCCCTGGAAACTGCCTGTTGCTGCAAGTCACCCTTTTCTTTCTTTCCGCATCCGGCAAAACACCCAATCACAAGTGCCACAACCAGTAACGATACGATTACCTTTTTCATAATTTTCCTCCTTTCCTTCCGGGAATCAGAAATTCTCCCATTTTTCCTTTTCCCGCCTGCTCTTCTTTCGAAGACCATCCCTTATATCTATGATACGGTTGCCTAAATCTTTCCAGGTAAACGTCCGATGCCTCCATTTCCAAATAATAAAGACAATCAGAATCGTCCCCGGAATGAGTAAAAACAAAAACTGAAAAATCAGAATCAATGCACACACATCTTCATAACCGCGCGCCACATTCTCCCAGAAAGGAAAACGGATTGCGGCATTCTGCATGGAACGTGTGCCGAATTCCAGAATCACCGGAATCAGCGACTCCACCTTGAACCGTGTCGTGTTCTCCACAACGACCATATCATCCTCTGCCACGCCAAGCTGATCCTTCACGGCATTGTAGACGAAATGCCTGACCGGGTTTGGGGCAAGGACCTCATAATTGCTGATGCCCGCTGTTGTTCCGTAGGCCTGCAGGGAATCATCCGACAGATACACCGTCGTCTTATTTAATCCGGCACTCTTTGCAAATTTACTGCCATCCCGTTCAATGACTCCTGTCACATAATGTGGCACCCCGCCGATCATCACACTTTTCCCGACAATATCATTGGATCCGAACAGCTGCCACGCACCCTCCGTATCCAGAATAATACTGTCCTGCATGAGATCCTCGCCGGTAAAATATCCTCCGGAAAGGAGTTTCACCGGATGAAACAGGAAATAATCTCCTCCGATTCCAATCGCATCGACATCGGTGAGCTTTCCCTTTTCACTAAGAACCGTCACCTTTCCCATGGCACTATAGCCATCTACCACCAGACGCCTGTCATTCTCTTCACTATATTCATCGGCAGGAAGTGTCTCCTTCAACATCTGTTCAAGCTTCTTTTTAAACCCCATAAACTCCATGTCGGTAAGCTTCACCTGATCTGTAAAGTAGCAGCTTACCTGAACACTTTTTCCGTCCTTGTCCCATCGCTGTGCAGCCTGCTGGTCTGTCAACTGACTGGTCAGATGATGTGACCAGATGGTTAAAACAAGAAACAACAGCAACGATACCATCGCCATCAGGCTGAACACGATCTGCTTTATTGTAAAATTGGAGAAAAAACGTTTAAGCCTTATTCCCACTGTAACTTCCTTTCCACAGCTGTCCTGCATTTCTTATGATTCTTAACCTATCTCTCATCAGGAGTTATCCGCAAGACGAACCTGCTTTCCTGCTTCTACCGGCTTCGTAGATGTCGTAATAACATATTCCCATCCATAAAGCGGGGCAGAAATTGCAGAATTATTATCATCTGAAGCCAATACTTCCACGCCGACCCGGGTTGCAATATAACGGTTTCCTAACGGACTGCTCTTGGATTCCACCGTCAGAATAAACTTACCATCGTTATCCTCACGGATAGCACTGTTCGGTACCACCAGTTCATATTCCTGACTACGCTGTCCTACGGAAATACTTAAGGACTGGTCTGCCTGAATGGTTGATCCACTCACATCAAATACCAGCAGCTTATTGGTTCCCGGGTTATCCGGATCCGGTTTAATCGCAGACAGCATCACCCTTGCATCATCATAATACCAGGAATTCTGCAATTCTGCCATGTCACCGATCTGCACCTTCTTAGCCTGTTCATTGGTCACGGAGATAGAAAGGGTAAAGCCCTTGCCCTCCGGCTGGATTACTGCCATGACGTCCTCCGGCTGTGTGGTCTCACCGGCCACATATTTCACCGTAGTAATTGTTCCTGCCACCGGTGCTTTGACTGCAGAACCCATAGACTTTTCCTTCAGCTTCTCTATCTCTTCTTTCTTTTTCTGAATGTCCTTATTCGTCTTGGAGAGATCCAGTTCCGCATTAATATCTGCCGCAAGAGAGGTCTGTTCTTCCTTTAATAAGTCATAGACTGCCTGGGCATTCTTCAATGCCGCATTTGCATCGGCTAAACGGTTCTGCCACGCCACGCTCGTCTGGCTGTTGGCTGTTGTTATTTCTAAGATGTTGCGGTTTGCCTGATTCAGACGGTTCTGTGCATCCTGCACACCACCATCTGAGGATGCCGTGATTGCCTGCACTTCGGCAAGTTTATTCTGTAATTGTGCAAGTTGATCCTGTTTCTTTGCAAGTGCTACCAAATTAGCCTCAATGCCGGAAACCTCTGAGATAGATGCTTCTATATCTTTATAATCCGTATATGCCGCCATAAAAGATTGAATAGATATCTGAGCATCATTCCCCCATTCGGACCAGTTAATTGTTTGACACCAGTCAAATGCCTCTTTATTATCAGTAAAACTCTTTGATGTTTTTCTATTAAGCTCAGCCCGCGCACTATCCAATTCTGTTTTAGCATTTTCTAATTTTTTCTGTAAATTTTTAACAGTCGTTAATGCTGAATCAGTTCCAATTTCAGTATTTCCATTTGTAATCAATGTTGTCAAGTCTTCAATATCTGCCTGTACATTCTTAATCTGATTATTGAGACTGGCAATCGTTGCTGCCTTGTCCTTCTCAAACCGGTTCTCTGCCTCGGTGAGGTCTGTCGTTGCCTGATCCTTCGTCAATTCCTCATTCTTGGTGCTCACACCGGCATTATTGGTATCCTTCGTGCTCTGTAAGGTCAGATCATCTACATTCTTCTGACATTCCTCTACCCGCTTCTTTGCAGCCTCCAAACGGTTCTGCATATCGGTCACCTTGGCCTGTAACTGGCTGAAGCTATCGATATTTCCATTTGCAACCTTCGTAATGACCTCCGGAGAGACATTCGCTCCGAACAGTCCCTTCATATAATTCAGTTCCAGATCCTCCAGCTCCTGTTCAGCCTTCGTAAGTTCATCGCTCTCGGATTCTTCCAGATAATAAATTACCTGATCCTTTTCTACGATATCCCCCTGCTTTACCGCTACACTGGTGATGACACGGGATTCCTTCGCAATGACATTATACGGATCAGAAGCCTCCACCTTACCGGTTCCGCGCACCTTTGCCGTGATCGTTCCGGTCTGCACATACTGTGTTGCCACCTCCGGCAGGGAATAATTCATGATCGTATTGGAAAAGAACGTCAACAGCAACATGATCGTTAAGAATATGATTGCTGCGTTCTTCACCCATTCTCTTCTTTTCGTTGTATTCTTCTCTTCCATCGTTTCTCTCCTCATCCAGCACTATCCCTTAATTCCACCCTGATACGTGATTCCTTCTACCAGATAATCCTCTCCGTAAAGGAACACCAGAATGGGCGGAACCATATAAATTGTTGCAACAGCAAATGCAAGTCCGATTTCCCCCGAATTAATCTTCGATAAAAATACGGACAACGGATGCTTATTGGAATCCGACAACAGGATCAATGGCTGTTCCACCATATTCCAATAATCAATAAAAATCAAAATCGCAATAGAGCACATTGCACCCTTACAAAGCGGCATACAGATTTTCGTAAAAATCTGCCACTCGCCTGCACCGTCAATCTGTGCCGCCTCCATCACGGAAACCGGAATTCGCCGCATGTACTTCGTCAGAAGAAATACCGCAAACGGTGAGAAAATTCCCGGCAGCCAGATCGCCCAGTTGGTATCTAAAATATGCAGCCAGTCCGAAACCAGATAATTGGGAACCAGAGTCACCTGATACGGCATCAGCATTAAAATAATATAAACAAAGAAAATCATTTCCTTGATTCTTCCCCGGTATCTTGAAAATCCAAATGAGGCACCTGCCGCTACCAGTAACTGAAAAACCACAATCGGCACAACCAGGATTACGGAATTCCAGAATTTCAGCAGATAATCCGGACTCTTAAACAGAACCGTTACATACTGACTGAAGGATACCATATCCGGAATAAATTTTAAATTTACCTTAGATGAAATAAATACCTTGCCCCCGGAATCCGTTGTGGCAAAAACCTGTCCATAGTTGGCGGCAATCTCTGATGATGACATAAACGAATTGGTAATCGTTAAGATAATCGGCATCAGGAACAGTACGGCAAAGCATCCTGCCACCATCGTTCCCAACAGAATCCGTATCATCCGACGGGTATTTTTAATTTTCTTCCTGCGTTTCAGCCGGCGGCTCCAGAGCTCCGCAGGATCCCTTCTCTTCAAGCTCATCCTTCCACATCCTTTCCAAAATAATTCTCGGTAAGGAAAAGGATCCCGATAATAATGACCATCACAACTGCCATCATGATGGCCGCTGCAGACATTTTCTGATAATCCAGCTTGCTGAACGTATTGTTCATAAAATGCTGGAGCATATACATCGTCGGATAAGGATAATCCCCCTTTAACAGATAGATTTCCCGGAATACCTTAAAAGAATTAATCAATGACATAATTGTCACAAACAAAATGGTCGAGGACAGATACCGGAGCTTGATATGCCAGAAAATCTGCATCGGCGTTGCACTCTCCAATACCGCTACCTCTAAGATATCCTTCGGTATACTGCTCAGGGCAGACATAAACAAAATCATATTATATCCCAGGTTTTTCCATAGAAACAATACAATAATTACTACCTGCGCATAATCAGAATTCAGCCAGTCAATCTTGTCCTTTCCGAACCAGCCGATGACCTCATTCATCATTCCGTTATAATGGAACAGCACCTGCCAGATCAGTACCACTGAAGCAATCGGCACCATCATCGGACTTAAGAAAAAGGTCCGGAACTGGCTTTTAAAAGGGATCTTACTCTCCATCAGAATTGCCAGAAGAAGTGATAAAACAACCGCTAATGGCATTGCTATTGCCGAAAATGTCATCGTATTAAATGCTGCCTGACGGAATGCTGCGTTCTCAAATACCATTTTAAAATTGTCAAAGCCTACAAACTCTGCATTGATCGGATTATCAATCACCGAATAATAAATTACAATAAAAAAGGGCAGGACAAAAAACAGCAATACTCCCAGAATACTGGGAAGCAGAAAGCCATTGGCCATCCACTTCCCCGGATTCTTATGACTACCGGTTTTACCTGCTCTGATTGCGGAGGGATTTTTCTCTCCTCTTTTTCCTGTATGCTTAGCGATTTTCATTGACATAAACCTGAATTCTGTTCTGAATGACATTCGAAACATCGGAAGCAGATTTCTGTCCCTTAAAGAACGGCTCCGTTTCCTCTGAAATAATGTTAATCAGTTCTTCATCTACATTATTCTGCCTTTTCTTTGCGGAAGCAATCAAGCCCCTCACCTGATCAATGTCTTCCTGTTTAGCTGCATAAATATCCATTTCAAAATCGTTACCATAGCCCCAGGTGGTCTTCGGCTGTTCCACCTGTTCGCCATTTTCATCCGTATAATACTCCGGTGTCATATCCTTCTCAAACTGAAGCTCCAGTGCGGATTTCAAAATCGGGAATCCACTCCATCCAAAGCCGTCCACGAGACTGTTCTGATAGTCTTCCGTAAGCAGTGTCTGTAAAAATGCCCACGCTGCTTCCTTATTCACTGATTTGGAAGAAATAGCAAGACAGCCGCCAACCGCACTGATCAGATTTCCTTCACGGTCCTTATTCGGGTATCCTACATAAACCGGCTTCTCACCCATCATACCTTCCAGCATCTGGCATTCCTCTACGGAGCTTACCGATTCCATCAACAGAAGCAGTTTATTATTCCGGAGCCTGGTTGCTTCTCCCTCTTCCCCGGCATCATCGTTATACTGTTCCGGAAGGGTCTTCGTATATTCCAGAATTCTCGCAAATTCCGGACCGTCAAAGGAACACTTTCCACTCTCCCAGTCAATGAACTCATCCATATTATTATATACCAGAAGATACAGCATATACTGCTGGGAAGCATAGGGAAATACCTCGCTGTCCTTATGCTGATCGATAAAGTCCATCATTTCTGAAAGTGTCCATCCGGAAAGTTCTCCTAAAACAGATTGCTTACCAACGATGGTATAGATTGAAAATTCCGTTGTGAATCCATATAACTTTCCATCCATCTCATAGGCTTCCAGCACGTTCTCAACGTAATTCTCCTTCTTTAAGCCGCTCTTTTCCATATAAGGGTACAGATCTTCAAACACGCCCTTTTCCGCATAGAGCGTATAATTCAGATTGGAAAAATCTACAAGGTCAGGACCGCTTCCCGATGCCACATCGGCATTAAACTGGGTCAACCCCGACTCCCAGTCATCCTGTCCATAGGTCTTCACGGAAATATGGTACTTGTCGCTGCTCTTATTAAAGTCAATTATGGCGCTCTTCACATTATCATCAAGCCACAGTGTTCCGAGTGTTACTTCTTCCTTCTGTGCAACCTCTGAGGATTTTTTCTTTTCCAGAAGCAAAAGCTCTGCTTCATTATTATTACCGTCATAGGTAGAGGTAATAACCCAGATTCTTCCATCCGGCAGTTCACCGAAGTAATTCACATTATTGCCGTTCACATCAGCATCCAGCCAGTCAAAAAGCTTCGTAAAGGTTCCTGCTGTCACATCGGCTGCATAAACCGTATTCTGATCATTTACCAGAAAATCACAGCTGATACCTGTCATACAACCATTGATGTTCATCAGCTCCTTATCAAACTTCAATGGATCAGACAAAGCCTTTTTCGTAAGGTCAATCTTACGGATCTCCGTACCGGTATTTCCATAAAGAGTTACATAAATTTCTCCATCCTTTGATGCAAACATCTGATTGATATAATCGGACAGGGATATAGCTGCAACCATTTGCAGATCCCCGGAAAGCACATAAATACAAGGTTCATTGCTGTTAAAGAGATAGTTATTTCCCTGTGCGTCGATATAGAAGCTTCCAAGGTAAGCATCCTTTGCGACACCATTCTCTTCCGAAAGCTCTTTCTGACCGGTAATCTCCCCACTCTCCGGATCCATATACCAGAGGGCATAGCTGCCTGAGCCATCCTGATACTCACCATTTTCATCCTCTGTATTGGTCCATTCATAAAGCAGCAGGGCAATCTTACCATCCGGCGTTATCTGCATGGCAGAAACAGAAGCTTCTCCAACGTCAAGGGAAATCATTTCGGATTTCCTGCTCTCGAAATTATATTTCGAAATGCCGGTCCTGCTTTTTCCTGTTTCATCATCCCATGCTTCCGTGTAATAAAAGACTTCATTTTCATAGTTAATGGCAGAACCGATATAATCCGAGTTTCCAAGATTAAAATATTCCGGCACATAGATATACTCCGGTCTTTCGGTACCTGCTTCTTCTGTCTTCTTGCCGCCACAGCCAGCCAGCAGACTTAAGAATAAAAACATAAGTACTGCAACAAATAATGTCTTCCGCTTTTTGTTTAATTTCATTCCACACCTCATGATCTTGTATAGTCAAACAATATTGTATACAGACTATAGCATATTTATCCCCGCAGGACAATGTGGGGATTCTTAAGATTATCTTAAACCACCTGAACGTTATTTTTAATTCTTAAAACTGTGAATCGGTGCAGGAATCCGTCCTCCCCGGTTCACAAAAGCTTCGCAGGAAAAGCCGTTGACCGGCATGATGGGTGCGTGTCCAAGAAGGCCTCCGAATTCTACATTCTCACCAACACCCTTCCCAATCACAGGAATGATACGGACAGCTGTTGTCTTCTGGTTAATCATACCGATTGCCATTTCATCCGCAATGATTCCGGAGATGGTTGTATCCGGAGTATCTCCCGGAATGGCAATCATGTCAAGTCCAACCGAGCATACGCAGGTCATGGCTTCCAGCTTTTCAATAGTAAGAGCACCGGCATCTACCGCATCGATCATTCCCTGATCTTCGCTGACCGGAATAAATGCACCGCTCAATCCTCCAACATAGGAGGAAGCCATAACGCCGCCTTTTTTCACCTGATCGTTTAATAACGCAAGTGCAGCGGTCGTTCCGGGTGCTCCGGCATACTCTAATCCAATTTCACACAAAATATCTGCTACGGAATCTCCGATCGCCGGAGTCGGTGCCAGAGACAGATCGACAATACCGAACGGAACATTAAGACGTCTGGAGGCCTCCTGTGCTACAAGCTGCCCGACTCTTGTTACCTTAAATGCCGTCTTTTTAATTGTTTCACACAGAACCTCAAAGTTCTTTCCACGGACCTTTGTCAGGGCAGTCTTTACCACACCCGGACCACTTACACCGACATTGATGATCTTGTCTGCTTCGGTTACACCGTGGAATGCACCTGCCATGAACGGGTTATCATCCGGTGCATTGCAGAGAACGACAAGCTTCGTACACCCTAAGGAATCCTTGTCCTTTGTTAAGACAGCCGTTTCCTTGATTACTTCTCCCATCAGCTTCACCGCATCCATATTGATACCGGTTTTGGTAGAACCCAGGTTTACGGATGACATAATTCGTTCTGTCTGGGACAGAGCCATCGGAATGGAGCGGATCAAAAGCTCCTCTGCCGGTGTCATTCCCTTTGCAACCAATGCCGAATATCCTCCGATAAAGTTCACTCCGACATCCTTGGCCACACGGTCTAAGGTCTTTGCAATCTCCACAAAATCTTCTTTTGTTTTGCATGCTGCCCCGCCGATCAGACCAATCGGTGTCACTGAAATACGTTTGTTCACAATAGGAATTCCAAATTCCTTGGAAATTTCTTCACCGGTTCTTACCAGATCCCTGGCAGCATCATAAATCTTATGATAAATCCTGTCATTTAAACGCTGCAAATCTGAATCAATGCAGTCTAACAGACTGATTCCCAGCGTAATGGTACGGACGTCAAGATTCTCCTTGTCGATCATTTCATTCGTTTCTACTACTTCGCGTAAGTTAATCATGCTTCTGCTCCCTTAATTTGTGTATTTATTTGAAAACTAGATACGATGCATCTTATCAAAAATTTCTTCCTTCTGACATTTGATTTCAACACCAATTTCATCACCAAGAGCCTTTAACTCATCTGCCACATCTCCGAACTGCTTCGGGCATTCCTTCGTATCCACGATCATCATCATATTGAAAAACCCCTGTACAATTGTCTGTGAAATATCTTCGATGTTGATCTGATTCCCGGCCAGATACGTGCAGACCTTTGCAATAATCCCTACGGTGTCTTTTCCTACTACGGTAATAATTGTTTTTTTCATAATGTTCTCCTTAAATCATATATTTATATTTATTTATATTTATTTTTATCTTTTAATTTCACGCATATATCAGACTGATGGAGCCTGCGCATCAGCCTTTCATGATCTGCCAAGGCTCTTCTGCGATCAGGCAATGTGAATCACCTGGGACACCTCGTTCCGGGAGGCCACATACATTGGAAAATCCATGTTCTTCCCCTGCTCCAGGGTAACCTCAATCCGTACTGCCTCATAAGCCAGCTCCGGCATATTATTTTCCTTGCTTAAATGGCCAAGCACAACTGCCTGTAAATCATCATGGATCAGGGAGCAGAGCAGCTGTCCTGCACGTTCATTCGATAAATGTCCACGATCTCCTAAGATTCTCTGCTTTAACGGGTAAGGATACGGTCCGGCCTGCAGCATATGAATATCATGGTTTGCTTCTAAAACCAGGGCATCCATCCCTCTTAAGGATTCAATCGTATAGTCATTATACGTTCCAAGATCGGTCACAATCGCGATCCGTTTCTTTCCATGCTGGATCCGGTATGCAACCGGTTCGGCCGCATCATGCGAAATCTTTAATGGATTACAGACCATATCTTTAATTATAATTTTTTCATCTGCGCAGACAGGATGAAACAGTTCATCAGGAATTTTCCCCACAGACGGCGTATTCTGAATTGCCCGGATCGTTCCGTTCGTTGCATAAATGGGTGTGCCGTATTTTCTGGCTAAAACACCAAGTCCCGCAATATGATCGGAATGTTCATGTGTAACAAGAATTCCATCAATGTCTCTCATGGAAACTCCCAGTTCATTCAATCCTGCTTCTGTCCTCTTTCCGCTGATTCCCACATCCACAAGCAGATGGGTAGTATCCGTTCCTGCATAAATACAGTTTCCACTGCTTCCACTGGCAACACTGCACAATCTCACGTCCGTTCCTCCTTAGTTACTCCAGTAGATGTCGATCACATCGCCATCATGAAGCGTTTCCATATATTGTGCCGGTTTGCCATTTAAGCTTGTCACAATATTTTTCCCTTTCGGTCTTGTCAGATCGAAGTCAATTTTATCAAATACATCCACAAATACATAGGATGGTTTTCCGCTTAACGTCACCGGTGAGCGGTTCACCACAACAATAATCGTTGTCGGTCCGGCCGGTTTCTTTTCTTCGTCAGAAGCTTCTGTGGAAGTTTCTGACGCCGCTTCCTTCATAGAATTCGCTTTTGCATTTCCTGCTATACTTTCTTCTGTCTCTTCTTCTGCTTCTTCCCCGTCGGATTCTCCGTAAGCCCCGCTTCCGGTCTCATTCTCCAGATCAAAGTTCACAGTAAAATTCTCATAAACCGGAGTATCCCATTCTGCACTCTGGTGGTTTACGAAAATCTCACGGTCAGGTGTCAGGGAAAGATCCATAAATTCTGCAATCTGCTGTACGGTATAGTAATTCAGCATTTCAATTTCATCGTTCTCCCGAATTTCATAATAGGAGGACTGCAATACTCCATTCACCTGTGCAAATTTGGGGATCTCAACCTTATTACCATTCACAACCACACAAATGCTTTCCGTTGCTTCCGGCAGATCTCCGATCGTGGCCTTTGCCGCATCCCCGGCGGTAGATTCCGTTACCCCAATAATATCATTTTCGCGTACTGTGGTATTCAAGTCTACGATCTTTCCATTGACTTCTATGACGGCTGCCTCGCCGCGCAGCCCGCGCACCATCCGCTGCTTGCCGTTCACCTGGAAGGTCAGCTCTTTCCCACGCTTCGGGAACAGTCCATCCTTCGGGAATTGTGCCTGCAATGCCACATCGGCAACCGTCAGATTGTTATTATCGTACATCTTAATCCTGCTGCCGTTGAAGCTTACAAAGATAAAATTATTGTTCTGTTCATAGTAATTCATGCAGATACCAACCGGCGTAACTAAAAGGCTGTCCTTCTTAATATCCTCCTGAAAGACTACATTCTGCATAACCTCTTCACCCCGGAGGGCAACACGCTCCTTTGCAATGCCAAGCTTTTGGGCAACTGCCTCGGCATAGCCGGCCATCTTGCCGCCGCCGCCGACGATAAAGACCGCGCTCACCGGCTTTCCACCGTTTAATTCCATAATCTTGTCTGCCACCTGTGTGGACATATCCTCAATCACCGGTGCCAGAAGCTCATTTACTTCTTCGCTGCGAATCGTCTGTGGAAGAAGCATGATGTCCATATAAGAAACGGTATCGCTCTTTCCGGCCTCCCGTTTGATCCGTTCTGCCTCTGCAAAGTCCACCAGACAATGCTTTGCAATCGTTTCTGTTAAGATATCTCCCGCAACCGGAATCATTCCATACGCAATGATACAGCCATCGTTCGTAATGGAAATATCACTTGTTCCGGCTCCAACATCAATCAGTGCAATATTCAGCATCCGGAACCGTTCCGGTATTGCAAGCTGGATGGCTGCAATGGGCTCAAGGGTTAAGCTTGCCACTTCCAGTCCTGCAATCTCTACTGCTTTATACAAACCATCTACAACATCATCCGGAAGGAACGTGGCAATCAGATCCACGCCGATATTTCTTCCCTTATGTTCCTCAAGATTTCCCATCGGATACCCATTCAGATAGTAGCGTACCACAGAATGACCGACACAGTAGAATTTCACATCACTGTCTTTTTCTTCATTTAAAAACTCCTGATAAGCCTTCTCCACACCGGAGGATACCAGACGGTATATATCATCCTTTGAAATCTCCTGCTCATTCTGAAACTGGATTTCTTCATGAGTTGTCACCGTGCGAAGCACACGTCCTGCTGCCGCAATACAGACCCCTTTCAGCTTTTCACCGATCGCTTCCTCCAATTCCTGTTTCACCATACGGATGGTGTCTCCTACCTTCTGGATATCATGTATCTGTCCGTCCAGCATAGCACGGGTATCGTGCTCCTTCACCCGCTGTGCTACAACAATGAACCGGTTCTGATTCCGGTAGCCTACCGTTCCCACAATACTTCTGGTTCCAATATCCAGACCAAACACATATGTACTTGCGTTTCTTTTTTCTTCGATCACAGATACTCCCTAACCTTCCTGTCGATTTGTTCAAAACTGTCTTTAAGCTCCCCACTGTTATCAATCACAAAATGGCATGCCTTCCGGTATTCTTCCTCTGAAAGCTGCGACTGCATGATCGCATCAATTTTTTCATCCGAATAGTTCCGGGCTTCCTTTAACCGTTTACGTCTTATTTCCTCTGCCGCATAAATATACCACATATCATCCACAATATCCAGATATCCACACTCAATCAGGAGAGCCGCTTCGATAAACAGAAAATCAATCTGCTGCAGGCTTCTTTGCAGTTCAATTTCACTTAAAATATACTGTCGTACTGCCGGATGGATAATCCCGTTCACGGTCTCAAGCAGCGAATCATCTGCAAAAATTTCCTCTGCCATACGCTTCTTATTAATCGTTCCGTCCTCATTTAAGATCGCCGGGGTCAATAGCTCCACAAGCTCTGCATAGCATTCCTGTCCTGGTTCCTCGACGTGATGCGCCGCTTCATCTGCAAGAATGATCTCACAGTTATAATGAATGCGGATGTATTCCAAAAGTGCCGTTTTTCCGGATCCTACTCCTCCGGTAATTCCAATCACCTTCATAAGCTGCTCCTTTATCTTCCTGTTCTGCTATTTTGCCTCATACCAGTTGATGCCCACATGAAGATCAATTTCCAGTTCTACGGCAAGGGATGAAGCATGTACCATTTCTTCTTCGAGAATCATCCTTACCTGTTCTTCTTCCTCCAATGCTGTCTCAATCAGAAGTTCGTCATGCACCTGCAAAATCAGCTTTGACTTCAACCCTTCCTTCTTAAGCCGTTCAAAGACACGGATCATGGCAATCTTAATAATATCCGCTGCCGTCCCCTGAATCGGTGAATTCATGGCAACCCGTTCGCCAAAGGAACGCTGCATAAAATTACTGCTGAAAAGCTCAGGAACCGGTCTTCTTCTTCCATATAAAGTCACCGCATAGCCGTTCTTCTTTGCATCCTTAACAAGAGAATCAATAAACTGCTTTACCTGCGGATAGGTTTCAAAATACTGCTCAATATAGGCTGCTGCCTCTTTTCTTGATATACTCAAGTCTTCACTCAGTCCAAAAGAACTGATTCCGTATACAATACCAAAGTTTACAGCCTTGGCATTTCTTCTCTGCAGGTCCGTCACTTCCTCAAACGGAATGTGGAATACCTGGGAAGCAGTTGTCCGGTGGATATCCGCATGGGACCGGTACGCCTCAATCAGACGCTCGTCCCCGGACATGGATGCCAGCACCCTTAACTCAATCTGGGAATAGTCCGCATCCATGAAGCAATAACCATCCTTTGGAATAAAAACCTTACGGATCTGTCTGCCAAGCTCCATCCGGATCGGGATATTCTGTAAATTCGGTTCTGTGGAACTGATTCTTCCGGTTGCCGTAATCGTCTGGTTAAAGGTCGAATGTATCCGGTTTTCATCCTCAATATATGCAGCCAGACCGTCTGCATAGGTGGACTTTAATTTGGTAAGTCCGCGGTATTCCAGAATATGTTTTACCACCGGATATTCTCCGGATAACTTTTCAAGAACATCTGCTGCCGTGGAATAGCCGGTTTTCGTTTTCTTCCCACCTGGAAGCCCCATCTTTTCAAACAGAATCTCCCCTAACTGCTTCGGTGAATTAATGTTGAATTCACATCCTGCCTCGCTGTAAATCTCCTGCTCCAATTCGGTGATTTTACCCGAAAGAGCTTCTCCGTAATCCTTCAACGCTTCCGGATTCACGCGGATTCCTTCCTCCTCCATGGAAAAAAGCACCAAGGTGAGCGGCATCTCAATTTCACGCATCAGTCGGTCCATCTGTGTCTCTTCCAGCTTCTGCTGTAAACAAACGGCTGCCTGTGCACACACATAAGCTTCAAAACAGCAGTATTTCAAAAAATCTTCCGGCTTTTCATTCAGCGCATCCTTAAAGGACAGTCTGCCAAATGCCTGTCCTTTCTCCGGAAGCATCAGGTTCAGATATTCATTGGCAATATCCTCTACCGTATAATCATTCTTAAGCGGATTCAACAGGTAGGCAGCCAGAATCACATCAAAGAACCGGTCTGTATCCTGCGCCTGCAAATAAGCATATTCACTCTTGATATCCGCAGTTGCAATCCGACACTGTGCACCCAGAAGCGCTATTTTTTCTTTCAGATAGTCTTCGGTAAGAAAGCCCTGCTTCAAAACAAGGAAGCTTCCTTCTTCCTGAAGATGAAGTGCCACACCCAGCAGTTCTCCGTGCCGTCCGGCTTCCTTCACAACCTTCAGACCAATCTGCCTGTCCTTGTCAGACAATACCCTTGTAAAAAGTGCCTCCACCTCTGCAAGGTTCTCTACCAGATGAAACGAAGCAGATATTTCTTCGTTAGAAACACCCTTTTCAAATTTATTGAGTAAATTCTTAAATTCCAGCTTTTTAAATAATATATAAGAAGCTTCATTAAAAAAGTTTCCTACCCTTGCTTCTTCCAGGGTATAAGTAAGGGGGCTGTCAAGCTTAATCGTTGCAAGCTCCCTGCTTAAATAGGCGAGGTCTTTATTCTGAATCAGGGACTCCTTGACAGACTTCTTCGTCACCTCGTCGATATGCTCATAAATTCCATCCAGGGAACCAAACTGCACCATCAGATCCGTTGCTGTCTTCTCTCCTACCTTGGGAACACCCGGTATGTTATCTGCAGTATCTCCCATCAATGCCTTTAAGTCGATAAACTGAACCGGATTTACCTGATACTTTGCTTCCACATCGGCTGCATAGTAATTCTCGATTTCTGTTCTGCCACCCTTTGTCTTCGGAATGCGGATCCTGATCCTGTCCGTTGCAATCTGTAACAGATCCCGGTCACCGGAAACCAGGGAAACATCAATTCCCCCTGCTTCTGCACGCTTGGCAATCGTTCCTAAAAGATCATCCGCTTCATAACCTGCCTGCTCAATGATCCGGATTCCCATAGCCTGTAAAACTTCCTTCATTACAGGAACCTGTTCACGTAGTTCCTCCGGCATCGGTTTTCTCGTCCCTTTATACTCCTTAAACATTTCATGCCGGAAGGTCGGTGCCTTGACATCAAATGCCACGGTCAGATAATCCGGCGATTCTTCGTCCAGAATTTTAAATAAAATATTTAAGAACCCATAGATGGCATTCGTATGAAGACCGGCTGCATTCGTCAGATCCGGTACTCCATAAAACGCCCTGTTTAAAATACTATGTCCGTCTATCAGTACAAGCTTGCTCATTCCTTCTTACCCTCATACTATGATGTTGGGGTCAAAAGCCCCGACTTTGATACCTACGGATTGCTTCGTGCTACGCACTCCCACAATCCTGGTATCATACTATCATTTTAAAAACACAAACAGGGCTGCTACCGTGATTGCTTCTACCGCTACCAGTCCCTCCAGAATATATAAAAACATATGCACATTTTCACGCCAGTGCAGGTGACGTTCTGCAGACGCAATGCACTCCGACAATTCCTTCTGCAGGTCAAATACTGCGCCATTTTCAAGGCGCACAAGTCCCTCACTTACCAAAAACTCTATCGTAAGCTCTTCCTTGCAATCTGTGCAGTTTTCGATATGCTCCATGAACTCCCGCAGCTCCTCTGTAGTCAGATCATCGTCTAAGAACTGGGGAATCATCTTTTCTACCTGCTTACAATCCATGTCTCTGTTTCCTATGGTTATGAAATCAACTCTCTTTATTATACTTTGAGAAGTACGTTGCCACAAGGTCAAATGTCCGCTTTACTCTTTTCCCTGTAAATGCCTAGTTCTGAAGTTCTCTTCTTGCAAGCTCTAAGCATCCCATAATTCCCTGATCATCATGCAGGCTTGCCGGCACAATAAAGTGATCAATATCGGCTAATTCTTCGGTCTGAATGTATCCTGCCACCATTTCCAGAACCTTTTCACGGATCAACGGAAAAAGCTGCTCCTGATGCATGACACCACCGCCTAAGATTACCATTTCCGGTGATACTACCATGATATAATTGCAGATTGCCTGTGCAATATAATAAGCCTCAAGATCCCAGACTTCCTTATTATCTGCAAGCTCTACGCCCTTCTTCCCCCAGCGTCTTTCAATCGCAGGACCTGCTGCCATGCCTTCAAAACAGTTTTTATGATAAAAGCAGAAGCCCTCATAATGATCATCCTTACGCGGAATCATAAGTATATGTCCTGCCTCCGGATGAAGCATGCCATGTACCAGGTTTCCTTCAGAAATAATACCGGCTCCGACTCCGGTTCCGATGGTGATATACATTACGCTCCTTTTACCCTTCGCCTGTCCAAAGGTTGCTTCTCCCAATACCGAACCATTGACATCCGTATCAAAGCCTACCGGACAATGCAGAGCTTCCTCAAATCTCTGTACGATAGGGGTATCACGCCATGCAAGCTTCGGTGTGCTGGTAATGTAGCCGTATTTCTCACTTGCTTTATCCAGTTCTACCGGTCCAAAGCATGCAATTCCCAGTGCATCAATATTCTTATCCTTAAAATATTCAATTATTCTTGGTATCGTAATTTCCGGTGTTTCTGTAGGAATCGAAATCTGTTCAAAAATTTCTCCCTGTTCATTCCCGATCGCACATACCATCTTTGTCCCGCCTGCTTCCAATGCTCCCAATCTCATATTACTTATTCCTCCATAGTGATTTCATTACTGTTCACTCGCATCTCATTTCAGTAATGTCATTTTATTTTAATCAGCTTTTAAAAGTATACCATTTTTTTCTTGAATTTTAAATAGGGATATGATAATATAATATTCGTCTGAAAACGCCGGCATGTCGGAATGGCAGACGAGGCAGACTCAAAATCTGTTGTGGGCAACCACGTGTGGGTTCAAGTCCCACTGCCGGCACTCTTTAAGGAATATTGTAAAATCACATTTTTCTTTAAAATCCTTGTATTTACTGGATTTGTGGAATATCAAATAAAAACAAAATCCAAAATAAGAAATAAAAATAGTATGTTTACATCAAAATACACTACGAAATAATCCCGGCAAAACTGCCGGGATTTCTCTATTGCCATTAATACTAGAACTTAATTCTGGAATAAATATCCAGTCCATCAAACGTTGCAAAGTAATCCTTCGGAGTCTCAGCACGGCGGATCAGCTTCACACTTCCGTCCTCTTTCAAAAGCAGCTCTGCACATTTCAGCTTTCCGTTATAATTGTAACCCATCGAAAATCCATGCGCACCTGCATCGTGGATCACCAGATAATCTCCCATCTCAATTTCCGGAAGCATACGGTCAATGGCAAATTTATCATTATTTTCACACAGGGAACCGGTCACATCATACTTGTGGTCGCAGGGAGCATCCTCCTTGCCGAGTACCGTAATATGATGATAAGCACCATACATTGCGGGACGCATCAAATTGACCGCACAGGCATCCACCCCAATGTACTCCTTGTAGGTGTGCTTTTCATGGATAGCCTTTGTCACAAGCTGTCCGTAAGGTCCCATCATAAAACGTCCCATTTCAGTATAAATCGCAACATCTCCCATTCCGGCCGGAACCAGAATCTCTTCATAAACCTTGCGCACGCCCTCACCGATCACGCGGATGTCATTCGGTGTCTGTTCCGGCTTGTAAGGAATTCCAACACCACCGGAAAGGTTGATGAATTTAATATCTGCTCCGGTCTCCTTTTCAAGACGTACTGCCAGTTTAAACAGCTGACGGGCAAGCTCCGGGTAATATTCATTCGTTACCGTATTGCTTGCAAGGAAAGCATGCATCCCAAAATTCCTCACACCCTTTTCTTTCAGAATACGGTATCCCTCAAACATCTGCTCCGTAGTAAATCCATACTTGGAATCTCCCGGGTTATCCATGATTCCATTACTCAGCTCAAAAATTCCACCGGGATTGAAGCGACAGCTCATCGTTTCCGGAAGCCTGCCTAAAATTCCTTCTACAAAATCAATGTGGGTAATGTCATCCAGATTAATGATCGCACCTAATTTGTTCGCATATGCAAATTCTTCTGCCGGTGTGTCATTCGAAGAAAACATAATGCTTTCTCCTGTAATACCCATGGCCTCACTCAGCATAAGCTCTGTCCTGGAAGAGCAGTCACAGCCACAGCCATACTCTCTTAAAATTTCAATCAGATACGGATTGGGTGTTGCCTTTACTGCAAAATACTCACGGAAGCCCGGATTCCATGCAAATGCTTCCTTCACAGCCTGCGCATTCTCGCGAATTCCCTTTTCATCATAAATATAAAATGGAGTAGGAAAATCTTTGTTGATTTCCTGTGCTTTTTCCTTACTGATAAATGGTACTTTTTTCATGTTTTTATCCTTTCTCCTCATTTATTTCAATCAGCTTCATCTCATTACGAAGCATCTCTTTAAACACTTTAATAAAATTTGCCTGTGCCGTATACAGACAGGTGTCGGATTTGCTTTTGTTGATCTCTCCGGTCAGTGCATATTCGGAATCGGTGATAAGATGCACCACATTACCACGGCCTTCACTTCGATATAAAATGGCGTGTTCTTTCAGTTCTGTGGAATTCAGTTCTCCGTCTGTGATCAACACGATCTTGATCTGACGCTTTGTGAGAGCTAAAAGCTCTTCTTCCAGGGCATTCACATACTCGGCCTTCGCTGCAATATACACTCGTTGCCCGGTATGTTCCAGCATAAAGCTCATCTTACTGCAAATATTGGAATATCCTTCGACAGTAATATAACCGGTCAAAGATTTCTTCACCTCCGGGATATGTTCACACAGATAGGTTCTCGCATTCTGCAGATCCTTCACCTTATGATCACAGAATTCCTCAATGGAAGCTGCCACATAGCGGTTCGAACTTCCCTGCACCAGAAATGCTGCGCCCTTGTCGGTTAGGTCAGACAAACCTCCATAGACATTGGATCTGGAAATTCCTGTCATCTTCGCCACTTCATAACCGGTCAGTTCTCCGTTCTGATAAAGACAAAGGTAAATATTGGCTTCCTGCCTGGTCAGTCCAAACTGAACCAGCTTATCCAAAATCAGATTTTCTTCCATCATACACCTCATACACCTGTTTTTTATTCAACTCCAAAAATGATCCACTGTATCATTTTCTCATATGCAAGGCAACTAAATAAGCTGTACTATAGTGTTTCTTTTTAGGAACACTATAGTACAGCTTCGGTTTCTTGTCAAGTAGTCATACTTTAGATATTCTCAATCTGCCAGTCAATTGGCGTAAGACCATGGCTCACCAGGAAATCATTGGTCTGGCTGAAATGCCTGCAGCCAAAAAATCCACGGTAAGCAGATAATGGACTGGGATGTGGTGCCTTTAAAATCAGATGCTTCGGATTCGTGAGCATCGGTATCTTACGCTGTGCGGGACTTCCCCACAGCAGGTATACGATCGGACGATCCTGCGCATTCACCGCCTCAATAATCGCATCTGTGAACTTCTCCCACCCTCTTCCCTGATGGGAATTCGCCTGATGGGCACGAACCGTCAGGACAGTGTTTAACATCAGGACACCCTGTCTGGCCCACTTTTCCAGATAACCATTATTCGGGATATAACAGCCGCAGTCATCATGTAATTCTTTATAAATATTCTGTAGGGATGGTGGAATCTCTTTCTGATCCGGCAATACCGAGAAGCAGAGTCCATGTGCCTGATGAGCATTATGATATGGATCCTGCCCAAGGATCATCACCTTCACCTCACTTAACGGAGTCAGATGAAAGGCATTAAAAATATCGTCTGCAGGAGGATAGATCACATGCGTATGATACTCTTCCTTCACAAACTGATATAATTCTTTATAATATGGCTTCCTGAATTCACCACCAATGGCATCCAGCCAGTCATTTTGTATCATTGCCATAGCCTTCCTACTCCCTTTGCTGTATCATATTGCAAATGCATTACCTTACTCTCTGCATATCCTGCTTTTATAAGCTTCTGTTTATTCCATGTCAACCCCTGCATAATCTATAATCGTACACTCACTCCACGATCTCTTAAATATTGTTTCACATCACGAATTTCCAATTCCCGGAAATGAAATAAGGAAGCCGCAAGTGCTGCTTCTGCCTTTCCTTCTGTCAGTGCTTCATAGAAATGCTCCATCGTTCCGGCACCGCCCGATGCAATAACCGGAATACCAACGCTCTCTGCTACAGCTTTCGTTAATGCAAGATCATATCCTGCTTTCGTTCCGTCGCAATCCATACTTGTCAGAAGAATTTCACCGGCGCCTGATTGTTCCGCTTTCACGGCCCATTCCACCGCATCAATTCCCATATCCACTCTGCCGCCATTTTTAAAGATATTCCAGCCGGAACCATCCTCTCTGCGCTTAGCATCAATAGCAACTACCACACACTGGCTTCCGAACTTATCGGCCGCCTCACTGATTAAAGCCGGATTCATAATCGCTGCCGAATTGACTGCTACCTTGTCCGCACCTTCACGAAGAATCATTTTAAAATCCTCTACAGTACGGATTCCGCCGCCGACCGTAAACGGAATAAATACATTCTCTGCAACACGTCGTACCATATCTGCCTTAATCTCTCTGGCATCCGAGGATGCTGTAATATCTAAAAAAACCAGCTCGTCCGCACCTGCAGCATCATAAATCTTCGCTACCTCAATCGGGTCTCCTGCATCCCGCAGATTCACAAAATTGGTTCCTTTGACCACCCGTCCATTATTCACATCCAGACAAGGAATAATTCGTTTCGTATGCATCCTACTTTTCCTCCCTGCAAATAATGATAAAATTCTTCAAAATATGCAGTCCGACCTCAGAGCTCTTTTCCGGATGGAACTGACAGGCAAAGATATTTCCATGTTCTACTGCTGCATGAATCAGTGTTCCATATTCTGTCGTTGCTGCTACATCATCGATATTCCCCGCTTTCAAATAATAGGAATGCACGAAGTACACATAAGCGTCCTCTTCGATTCCCTGAAAAAGACGGCTCTCCTTCGGAAAGTGCAGGGAATTCCATCCAATATGAGGAACCTTCAGCTTCCCATCATCCGGAATCCGCACAATCTCACCCGGTAACAGCGCAAGTCCTTGTACGCCCGGCGTTTCATCACTTTTTTCGAACATCAGCTGCAATCCCAGACAGATTCCAAGAAACGGAATCTTCCGCTCCACTACCTTATGAATTACAGCTTCCAGTTCATAGCTGCGGATCCTTGCCATGGCATCTCCAAAGGATCCTACCCCCGGAAGGATCACACCCTCTGCACTCAAGATCTTCTCCGGATCTCTCGTAATTACCGCTTTCTCTCCCAGGAACTGAATGGCCTTTTCCACACTCTTAATATTACCGGCATCATAGTCAATTATTGCTATCATACATTGTCTCCCATATCGTAACAGTTCAGCCATGGCCATTCATAAGCTGCCGGATTGTGCAGATTGGCTAACAAATATACGTGCTTTCCGGCAACTTATTTCATGTCGGGCGTCCGCCCTATAGAAATGATTGTATAAGCTGCCCTTAGTGAGCAAGCTCCCACGGTCATCTTGCACAATCATTTCTGCATGGCTGAACTGTTACCCCATATCAATAAAAGCTTCTTCATCCGGAAGTACATCCTCCGGTACAGAAGGTGTTTCTTCTACCGGTTCCTCGCCGGGAAGATAAAATTCTGTTCCATGAAGTATGGAATCCAGCTTTCTTGTGTAAGTTTCATTATCATAACCGTTAATTTCCACTGCTTCCTCTGGCGATACCCCGTAATCATCCTGTAAAATAGTACAGATTTGCTGATAGATTGCTGTCAGCTCGTTCTGTGAACCACTCGTGTCGGAACCCGCAAGTTCAATGTACAGATCCACTCCCTGGAATAGCGCATCCAGCGCTTCCATATCCTCGCCGAGAGCCATCCGGTTATGATAGGAATCCAGCTTACGCTGTAAAGAAAGGATCTCCGTTGCACACTGATACATAATCTCGTCGCTGCTTCCCAGCTTTTTATTATTCAGCTGCTCATAAACGGTCTTATAATCTCCTGCATAAAAAGCTCTTCTTGCCTCTGTTTTATCTGCATATTCCGGAAGGAAATTACTTAAAAAGGTAATCGCAGCAATCAATGTTGCACAGAATGCAACCAGCACAATCGTCGCCCTTCTGGTGAGAACCTTTGGTTCGGGCGGACGCTTTTCTTTTTTCTTCTTTTTCTTTGCAGGAGCCCCTCCGGCATTCTCGCCTTCTTCTTCCTCCGCTCCTTCTTCTGGAACAGCCTTGCCTGCCTTTTTGCCTTTTTTCTTCTTATCTTTCTTCTTTTTCTTATTTGCGTCCTCGTTATCCAGTTCTTTGATGATTTCAGCATTTTCACCGGTAGCATTCTCAGCTCCTTTACTTACCTCATCCTCAATTTCCTCTGCTTCTTCCGTTAAGAAATGCCAAAGTCTTGCAAAGAATCCGGGTTTCTTTTCCATTCCGGCTTCCGCATCCTTATCTCGAATGCTGTCTAATGCATCATCAAGCGACACTTCTGCACCTTCATCGGTCATGAAACCGACTTCATCCGCAGATTCTCCGTTTTCCTGATTTGCTTCTCCTTCTGCCTCCCCGGTTTCCACCGATTCTGCCTTTGACTTTCCAAATAATTTCTTCCGGGGCTTTTTTTCTTTCTTTTCTTTTTTAGCACTTTTCTCTTTTTTCTTTTTCGCCTTGGGCTCTTCCTCAGAATCCTCTGCACCAGCCGGTCCTTCTTCCGCAGAAGTGCCCTCTGAGGGTGCTTCCTTGATTCCTTCCAGAAGCGCTAACATATCTGCATCACTGGTATCCAGACTTTCGTTGTTGTCAACCTTTTTTAACATTTCATTGATGTCAGAAAGGTCTTCATCTGTACCAGCCATCTGATCAAGAAGTCCTGTAACATCCTCCTCAGACTGATCCTTTCCCGGTTGCCTGTTTTCATCTGCTGTATGATTTTCTGCAGACTTCTCTTCAACCTCCTGCGGTTCCGGCTCCTGCTCTCCGTCCTGATCCTTCATAGACATCAACAGATCATCCAGATCTGACTTCCAGGCTTCTTTCGGTTCAGGTTCTGCTTCATCTCCTGTTGTTTCCACAGACTCTACGGGTTTCCATCCAGAATCATCGGTATTTTCATCCTGCGAGACTTCAGCAATTTCCTGATTCATCTTTTTCTCAGTATTTTCAAACGCAGCTTCGCTTACCGGCTCCGCCTTAGATTCTTCCGGTTCTTCAATCAATTCATCAGGTTCCACATCTATCACCGGTTCTTCCGGCTTTTCAATCGGTTCCTCCACAGGCGCTCCAATGATTTCTTCCTCTCCGGCGTCCACAACCTCTTCCGCTTCTTCAGAATCTTTTGCCATATCAGCTGGCCGGTCCGGTTCTGTATGCTCTAATTCATCTAACATACTGTTCAGATCCTCCGTTGAGAAATCAGACGGTTTGTTCTCTGCTTTATTCATATCCTGCATTGCATCTTCCATGGAATCCGGTTTGTTATCCATCATGGATTTCAGCAAATCATCTAAGTATTGTTCTTCCGATGCCATACCTGTCTCCTCCCGTTTATACAAGGATAGTTTATCATACTAATATTGTTTCGACAATTCTTTTAAGAAGTCTGCAGGGTTTTGACAGATTCCCTCTGCTTTACCTGCAATCTCTTCTGTAATCTGGTATAAAGAGTGATGTACGCGATACATATAGGCTTTATTATTAATATAGGTTGTTTTCTCAAACGGCCAACGGATTACCGTCGGATACGCCATCCCGACTCCAAGCTCCAACAAACAAAGCTCCCTGTTCAATGTTCCCTGCAGCCATTTCTTATAAAGTGACCACTGGGAAAGATAGCCATCCTCCACATAATTTTCCGTTTCCACATGGTTAAATGCAAGAGGCTTCCCACATTGTGGACATACTGGCAGATGAAGCTCATACTCTGAAATCTCTCCCTTAACAAGAGCTTCCATTTCCACCAACAGATCAGGATAAATCTCTTTTACCGGATAAAGCTCTGTATGTTTTCCATCCTCACACTGCATTCTTCTCAGATCGCCACATGGCGTAACAACCCGGTTCAAATCCAGTTCTGAATCCCAGATACTTCCATCCTGACATAGGGAAACAATAAAATAATTCTTATGCTCCAATATCTTTGCAAGATTCTGATAAATTTCCTGATTTTCCTTTAACCTGTTCTCCAAAAAATATGCCAGAAGATATGAATGTATGGCAGTATTTTCTACTTTTTCACAGGCTGCATGATACTCCGGTGATTTTCTTATTTTTCGATATAGATCCAGTTCTTCACCCAATCCTACCAGAAGCATCTGAGAATTGGTGATTTTTTCTTTTATATTCATCTATAAACCCATTCCTTACTTATACAATCTGAACAGAAACAGCTTATTACCGTTAGAGCGCGCCCATGACGCGCAAACTAAGAGATAAAAAGGAGCCGATCATCTCGGCTCCTCATTCTCTTATTTCTTCACTAAATCATCAATAATCCGAACCAGGTTTGCAATCTCCGGTTTGGATAACTGTGCATCCGCACCAAGTGCTTCGCCCTTCCTTTTCATTTCGTCATTTACCAGTGATGAAAAGATGACAACCGGAATATCTTTCGTTTCATCATCAGATTTAATTAACTTCGTCAAACGATGTCCATCCATCAATGGCATTTCAATATCGGTGATGACACATTGTACATGATCCTTCAATGTACCATCTTCCTTACAGGCCTGAATTACATCATACGCTTCCTGACCATTCTGTGTGTGGATCAGGTTATCATATCCTGCTTTCTTTAAAGAATCCACGATCAGCTTATTTAATAATACAGAATCCTCCGCAATCAGAATTGGAACATTGCTTCTCTGGCGAACTCCCATATCATCAATTTCACTTATCTTAAGTCCTGTCTCCGGATTAATATCTGAAACAATCTTCTCAAAATCAAGAATAATGACGAGCCGGTTGTCCAGCTTCACAATACCTGTGGAAATACTGTCTTCAGATGTGGAAACGGTAGCTCCCGGTTTAATAATCTGTTCCCAGGAAATTCTATGTATTCCCTTTACAGCATCTACATGAAATGCAATATCGAGCATGTTAAAATTCGTGATAATAAATAATCCACCCTCTTCGGATACCCCTCTCTGCAAACAATTCTTCAGATCAATTGCTGTAATCATGGTATCTCTCGGCATAAAAATACCTTCAATACTCGGATGTGAATTTGGTACGGGAGTAACCTTCTGATAAGGAATAATCTCCTTAATCTTAGCTACGTTAATTCCATAAGCATTGCCATCCAGTTCAAACTCCAAAACTTCAAGTTCATTCGTTCCGTTTTCAAGAAGAATTTTTGTATCCATATTGACCACCTCATTCTTTAGACCTTCTATAATCCAAATTATAGCATAGATTCCATTATCTAACAACCATATTTTCTATTAACCCCATATTAATGTAACAGTTCAGCCTTACCCATTCATAAGCTGCCGCACTAAATTCGTGCTTCGCTTTCACTTGTACTTATTAAGCGCTCTATAAAAGAATATGAAAAAAGAGTTTACATTTGTAAACTCCGTAAAAACATTCAAAAGATTTTGTTTATACCTTCAAAACCGATACCGAACCATTTCCATCTTTTTTCCAAGTTAAGCTTCCGGTCGATTAGTACTTATCCGCTCAATACATTACTGCACTTACACTCTAAGCCTATCTACCTCGTCGTCTTCAAGGGACCTTCTTCTTGCGAATCGGATATCTCATCTTGAGGGGGGCTTCACGCTTAGATGCCTTCAGCGTTTATCCCGTCCGGACTTGGCTACTCTGCCATGGATTTGGTATCCAACAGATACACCAGCGGTCCGTCCATCCCGGTCCTCTCGTACTAAGGACAGCTCCTCTCAAATATCCTACGCCCACGCCGGATAGGGACCGAACTGTCTCACGACGTTCTGAACCCAGCTCGCGTACCGC
>OOCI01000282.1_pt1 | contig 49382 bp, 28 predicted proteins | sample 1671761 | NCBI WGS metagenome assembly OOCI01 (sample SAMN06348190, study PRJEB24527) | human gut metagenome | biome: human gut; feature: ankylosing spondylitis patient; material: feces | host: Homo sapiens | place: China | collected 2015-10
TTCTCCCACAGGGTCGTGTAGAGGCTGCTGCCCGTGCTAAGAAGATGATTGCACGCATGGATGAGCTCGGATTCGGTAACTGTACAAACACTCGTGCTTGCGAGGCTGTTTGTCCTAAGAACGAGTCTATCGCCAACATCGCCCGCTTGAACCGTGAGTTCCTGAAGGCAAAGTTGGCTGATTAATCTTCTCTTATCGAGATTCTTTTTTCCTCTGACGGATGATTTCCATCAGAGGAAAATCAAATAAAATATTAGACCTCACACTATATGCTCTTTGCGTAAAGTGCTGAGGTCTAATTGTTTATGGGTGGCAGGGGATTCTTACCCAGTTTCCTCCATTCGATGACTTTACTTTTTATGTTTATAATTCTGTTTGGGTGGAACTGTAAGACACTTTTTATTGGTACAGAGTGTTATATTTAAGGTCACAAATTGTGACCTTGAACATAAACATTACAGAAAATCCTTGCGTGTTCTGTAAAATAGTTGTATCTTTGTCAAAATATTCAAACCTAAAGGAAATGGCTAAGGAAAAAGACTTGAAACAGGTGGCTGAACAACAAATGCCTGTAGAAAATAAAGTGGAGTCTCTGATACGAGTTATCAGAGGGCAACAAGTAATGCTCGATCGTGACTTGGCGGTGCTGTATGGAGTGGAAACAAGAAGATTGAATGAACAGGTAAAACGCAATATAGAACGTTTTCCTGAAGATTTTATGTTCCAATTGACTAAAGAGGAGTGTTCAAAGTCGCAAATTGCGACTTTGAACGAAGGACGAGGACATAATATAAAAAAGCTTCCTTATGCTTTTACGGAGAATGGGGTTGCAATGCTAAGTAGTGTTCTACGGTCAAAACCTGCAATTGAGGTGAATATCCGTATCATGCGAGCTTTCAATTCTATGCGCCATTTTATTGTGGATAATACGGCAATTTATAAAAGGTTAGAAACGATAGAGTATCATCAGTTGGAAATGCAAAAACAGCAAAGTCTAGCAAGTGAGCAAATTGACGAGGTGTTCAGACGCTTGGACGAGGGTGTGTACAAACCGAAGCAGGGTATCTTCTTTGATAATCAAATCTATGATGCTTATTCCTTTGTTTCTGAACTCGTGAAAAGTGCCAAACAGCGCATTATTCTTATAGACAATTATGTAGATGAATCCGTCTTGACTTTGCTTGATAAGCGAGGCGAAAATGTTACGGCTTGCATTTATACCCAGCAGATAAGTCGCCAACTTCGTCTTGACATCGACCGTCATAACAGCCAATATCCTCTGATAGAGGTTGCTGTGTTCCGTCGTTCCCACGACCGTTTCCTTTGCATTGATGATACCGTCTATCATGTCGGTGCTTCCATTAAGGACTTAGGAAAGAAATGGTTTGCTTTTTCTAAGATGGAAGATTTCAATCCAGAGGAACTTGTGGGAAGAATCAATGAATAGGCTTCCTTTCTTGTGTGTCTTGATACAATTTTTTTGATGTAGCCATGAAAAATATTTCCCCAAAAACATACAACTTGTCATTATTTTCATTATCTTTGCAACCGAAGCCTCTTTTTGGAGGGAATAATTTTGTGGTAAAAGTATAGACATGCCTATAAACAAGAATGCTTTTGTAAGATATAAGGTGTTGGACAAATGTTTCAGTGATAAATACCATAAGTATTTCATTGAAAATCTTATAGAGAAAGTCAATGAGCAACTAACAGATGCAGGCAATAAGCCTGTGTCAAAGAAGCAGATATACGATGATATCAAATTCATGAAAAGTTCCGAAGGCTGGGAGGCACCGATAGAATCATATCAAGACGGTAAACGCAAGTATCTACGTTATAAAAATGATTTTTCCATTACTGAAACTCCTATCACAGAAACCGAATTAGAGCAGCTTGAGACGCTTATTACTTCACTTTCACGTCTGCAAGGCTTGCCTATGTATGACTGGGTAGAAGGGTTGCTAACCAATCTTCGTTATCGCTTTGGATTGAGAGGTACAGAGACAAACTTCATTGGCTTTGAACAAAATCGAGATATGGCAGGACTTCGACACCTTTCAAACCTAACGAATTGCATCATCAAACATCAGCCAGTCGTTATAGACTACCATCCTTTTGATAAGGAAGTCATCCAATGGACAATCCATCCATATTATTTGAAACAATATAATAATCGGTGGTATCTTTTGGGGTATAATCCAGAATTTGATGATTTATCTATTATCTCATTAGACAGAATTGAGTATGTTACATATTCAGAGGTTGCTTTCAAACGGAATTTAGACTTTAATTTTGATGCTTACTTCCGTGACATCCTCGGTATATCCATAGAGAAGGATAAGGAATTAGAACATATACGATTGAAATTCTCTCCACAACGCTTGCCGTATGTGATTTCCAAACCAATTCACCACACTCAGAAAGTCGAGGACGCAGCAGAGGGAATTATCTCTTTAGACCTCATTCCTAATAAGGAGTTGGTTTCTGAGTTAATTTGGTTCCGTGACGATGTGGAAATACTCTCTCCAGAGTCACTTCGAGAAGAAATTAAGGAGATAATCGTAAAAATGTATCAAAAATATTTTGGTGTGAAGAAAGACTGCACAACATCCCTGTAATTTTGCAGTCGTAAAACAAAACGCAAAAGAATATGCAGACAGCAAACAACAACTTCACTGTAGAGGCACTTGTTGCCAAGTATTGTAACTTCGTAAAGGAGAATTGCCCAAAGGAGTTAGCATGGGATCCTGAAATAGGAGAATTTCCTGCTCCTATGGATGCAATAGATACTTATCCTGAAGCGCACTTGCTTGTTACTCTTTATAAAAGAGTCGCTGGCGAAAATGCAGACCAGAACATTTTGGAGGCATTATCTAAATATACGACCGCTTTTTATGCAAATGCGCTCAATGAGGAGGATTTGGATTATTTGGCTAATCATTTCTCCAAAGTTTCAACCTTTATCTTCGACAACTTTGCTGATGATTACACCACTTGTTGGATTGGTAGGCCTTCTCAAAAGGTTTATGAAATCATTGGAACACTTAAGAAAGTAGAAGCTGTAAAGACTATATTTATTGGCGGAGCAGGTTTATGTGATATCGCTATGCTATTTCCTGACTGCACAATTAAAGGATATAGTGGATACAGCTATGTAGAGGAACTTACTGGTGAAAAAGAGATGTGGGCGTTAGGTCAAATCAGACTATTTGCCGCTGGCATCAAATCAGAAATACTCCCTTATTCTAAGGATACTGAAAATTCCCAATATATGTCTGATGTCGATATCGCAATCGTTGGAGCATCTGATATCATTTCCACGAATAGTTTTGGAGAAAAACAATTTCAATACATGCAATCATGCAGTGAATTGTTATTATTCATGGATAAAAAGGAAGCTGTTGGCGACTCTATTGATAGCTTAGAAAAAATACTTGTAGAGAAGAAATATATCAAGACTATTGTTTCTTTTGAAAAATCTAATATTATCCTTAATACTGGAACGACCCAAAAGCGTATTTGCATTCGTGCGAATAAAACCACTAAAGATGTTGTTTGCATCAAGAATGATGTGACAGGAGAACAAATGCAATTGCCTGCTAATAGGCTTGATTCAACAATACTTTGGCCAAGCTATTATTTGACGGCAAAGCCAAAGGAAGGAATAGCTCTTACTGAAATAGTGTCATTCTTAGACTTATTAAACGATGAAAAAGATGGTACAGAATGGATTCTTTCTGATAAAGAAAGGAATATTTCTGTTGTTACAAACCTTTCAGCAGAGTACAAAAATGCAAACCTCTGTAAAGAACAACTAAAATTGGTAAGCGATTCTATATTTGAAGATCACTTAGGGTTGCTTAGCAAGATTACACAGTCTTGTGTTCTTTGCTATAGCAATAAAAATAAGTTAGGTGCAGGCTACATCAAAGAATTACCAGCTAATGGTATTGTTGCATACCGCGAACTGGTATGTCTTATTCCTAAGGAAGGCATTGACGTGCGATATATGGTAGCATTGTTGCTTACCCCAGAGGTTAGAAACCAAATCATGTCCATCTGCGAGGGAGAAGTTGACGCACAAGTCTTTCCGTTGATTATGGACAAGATTATTGTTCCAAATCATTCTGATTTGGAACGAGCTACATTCTTGTCGGAAGCCAACTACAATGCTTTTGAGTCATCACGTAAGGAGTTGGAGCAAGAGCATAAGAGCTACATCAAGGCTGTTCGTATGCGCAAACACGCTTTGACACAGTCTGCTTCGGCCATAGAAGCTACTTTCTACGCTTTGAATGCTTACAGAAAAAGACAAAATGGAACGATTTCAGACAATGAGCGTATTTCACGCATCAAACAAACAACCGTCAAGGATGCTTTTGAATATCTTTCTATGGCAACTAAGGATTTGTTGGTAAAGTTGGACCATATTGCAGATGTGGAATACACTTTTACCAAGCCTGAATGGATTAATCCTGAAGAGTTCGTCGAAAGCTATATCCAAAAGCATGAAAATGGTTGGGTAAACTTTAAGCCAGTTGTCACATGGGAAAAAGGACATAACTTGGCAGTCAAAGATGTGAAAATAAAGGATTCAGAAAATCCATTAAAGGAAATTATTGTATTGAAAAAGGGAGAACCTTTACATGTAATGCAGTTCCCTAAAGATGCCCTCAAACAGATTCTTGACAACATCGTTTCAAACGCCATGTCACATGGATTTAAAGATGAATCCAGAAATGATTACCAACTACGTTTCTCTTGGGAAACCGATGGATTTGATTTAAAAATATGCGTTGAGAACAATGGAGCTCCAATTCCTTCTGACCGTAGCACCTCATCGCTGTTGGAATATGGAGTTTCCACCTCTCTTGATTTTAATGGGCATCATGGTATCGGGTGTAACGAAATTGATGGCATCATGCGTAAATATGATGGAAAGGTAGAAATAGTATCTTCTCCAGAAGACGAGTTTAAAGTAAAGTATATACTTACTTTTAATCGTACAAATACTCTTAAAACTCTTTAGATATGAAAGATTACGATTTAGAATTAAAGCAAGTTCTTTGGGTTGAAGACGACCCTGTGGTCATAGAGCAGTACCCATTAAAGGCAGAGAACTTCGATTTACAATTGGTGGCTTATCCTTGTTGGGATGAGGCAAAAGTTGCATTAGAAAATGACTTTGATCGTTGGTCTGCTATTATTCTTGATGCAAAATGCAAATATCATCGTGACAGCGAGGACAATGCCGTAAGATTTCTTGGCAGAGCGTTGAATGACATCGCCCTCATTTGTGAAAAGAGAGGGCGTGTTATTCCATGGTATGTCTTGACTGGCGGTGATGCAGAAGAGATATCTGACTCCATTAACGATGATCGTATGAAATGGGATGCTGATTGGACGAATAGTACTCACAAAGAATACTATTCTAAGAATGTTGATAACGAAATGTTGTATCGACGTATCAAAATTCATGCAAGAAAATCCCCTCGAATCCAAATACAACAAATGTATAAAGAGGTATTTGATGCAATTGAAGAATGTGATATTGATGATATCGGTTATAATGCCCTTGAAGATTTGCTTGTCCCAATTCATTTTCCTGACACTATAGAATCAAAGGACTATAATGACAAGTTCGAGAAAGCTCGTGAAGTACTTGAATATATTTTCCGTTCTATGTCCGCTCATGGCTTATTACCAGATTGGGGTAAACAAGTTAATTTTGCTTGGTCTAGTTGCATCCTTAGTGGAATGAAAGCAACAAATTCTAAAGACATTGTCGTATATGAAAGTAAAAAGCGCATTCTCCCAGTAGCAATGACAAAGATTATAAAAGCAATAGTCAATATCATACCTCCTTTCTGTCATTCAGAGAATGGAACAGAATCAGATATTAGCAAGAAAGAATATATGGAACGTGTGCAATCATCTACCTTCTTGCTAAAAAGTTTTACTTTTCAGCTATGCGATTTAATTCTATTCTATCGTAGCTACATTCGTGAGCATCCTGATAAAGAAAGAAATCGTTTGGAATGGGATAAGATATAAATGCTAATTACTATAAATTTAGGGCGATATGACAGATTTCATCATATCGCCCTAAATTATTTTTGTTGTGAAGAAAGACCACACAGCAACGTCGTAATTTTGCTTCGAGAAACAAAAAGACGACGATATGAGAAAGAATGATTCAACCCTCGACTTGCAGAATGCTGAACAGCAGAAAGCATTTGAACTTGTAGCAAACACCAACACCAGTCTTTTCATCACAGGAAAAGCGGGGACAGGAAAAACTACATTCATCAAGCGTATCTTGGAAGAAATAGACAAGAAATTCTTAGTCTTGGCCCCAACAGGTATTGCTGCAATTGCTGTCGGTGGACAAACTATGCATTCTTTTTTTGGCTTTCCTATGCAAGCTATAGGTCCACATACCAAGATGGTGCTCTCTTATGAGAATAAATGCATTCTTGAAGAAATAGATACGATTATCGTGGATGAGGTTTCCATGGTAAGGAGCGACATGGTGGATGGCATGGATAGATGTCTTCGTTTGGTGTTTAAAACCAATATGCCTTTCGGTGGCAAACAAGTTGTCTTTGTTGGTGATTTATTCCAGTTGCCTCCTATTTTGAAGAAAAATAGTGCAGATGCAGAAATGCTTCATGACCTTTATGGAGCAGGAATTCCTTTCTTCTATAAAGCATTTGTTTTGAAGAGAATGAACCTGCCTAAGATTGAGTTTCAAAAGGTTTATCGTCAAAAAGACGAGAAGTTTCTTGGCATTTTGAACAAGTTGCGTATTGGTGAGGTGAAAGCAGAAGACTTGGAATTACTGAATCAACATGTTGGCAAGGAATATGATAGTCAAGATTTCTCTATTACTTTGACTGCTTTCAATAAGATGGCAGAAAAAATAAATGAACAAAAGTTGGAATCCATTCAGGAAGAGGTGTTCTCCTATCAGGCTAAAATTCAAGATGAATTCAATAAACAAGATGCCCCTGTACCGGAGATCCTTAGATTGAAAGTGGGGGCACAAGTCATATTCTGTCGCAACAATGTAGGGTGTGGCTATATGAATGGAACCATCGGTAAGGTTTCAGAACTCAATGATGACAAGATTCTGGTCATATTAGAGAGTGGTCGAGTTATAGACGTTAATAAGGTTAGCTGGGATAACGTCAAAAGCAAATATAATCGTACTACTCATCAGATGGAAACCAAAGTCGTAGGAACGTTTACCCAATTTCCTCTTAAATTGGCTTGGGCTATTACGATCCATCGGTCGCAAGGAATGACCTTCGACAAAATGCACTTCGACTTATCCCATGGAACCTTTCTTCCTGGGCAGGCATATGTAGCCATCAGTCGTTTGCGTTCCTTGGATGGTTTGACTCTCAGCAACCCGATTTGTCCATATCATGTTTCTCAAAATCAAGAAGTGAGAGCTTTTGCCAATTCTTTTAATGATGTTGACATGATAGATGATGAAATAGAAGCAGGAAAAGCCATTTATCAATATCTCAATGCGAAAGATTATGATATGGCTTCTAAAACTTGCTTGCGGTTGGTATTGAGTAAGATTCGCAAGAATGATTATCGTAACGCTGCACTTATGGCAAAAAGGATGTTTGATATCATGTTGGATGACAAATGCCTTTTGGGGAGGACTAAAAAGATCGAGCTCTTGAAAGATTGCAGTATGACAGCTAACTTTCTCAATGCAGTTATCTGTCTTTATAGCAAACGTTACGAAGAAGCAATAGGCTATGCGGATATGGTTCTTGGAAGGAAACAGTGTCTTGAAGCTATGTTTGTCAAGGGACGTGCTCTTTATGAACTCAAGAGATTTGATGAGGCATACGATACAACATTCCAAATCGTTAGTATATCTCAAGAAAGTGAAGAAAAGAAAGCTATCGACAAGAAGTTGCTTTTTTTTGAGGCAAAAGTCAATGAGCATGTTGGCAACAAGGTAGCTCCATTTTGTAAAGAACTCCTTTCGCTTTGTCCTGAGTATCCGTATGCTTACATAATGATGAGAAAAGAAATTCATGCTTCGGGCATTGAGCTTGATTTTGAAAAAAATGAAGAGCATACTGAATTACTCGAAGCATTTAATGACAAACGGATTTCTAATAACGAGTTCTTGAAGATATTCTCTAAATGTAAGGATGAGAGTTGCTTCCGAAAGCTTCGCCGTGCTCTTGTAAAATTAGAGCAATGACTTGAAGATAGCCATTCGTGTTTGGAAGTCGCATTATGCGACTTTGAACGAAGGAAAATTCTTCCCCTTCTGTATCATTGCTCCTGAGAGGGCACAAATGTGCCCATTGTAGGGCACTTTTGTGCCATAAGTAGGCATTTTTATAGCATCAGTATTTATAAAAATAGCATCAGTATTTATAAAAATGGATTACGCAAAAACCCTTCACCCTTCATCTATTCGCGCGGAATGCCGATAAACACAGGGGTTCCAAGGCTGATAGGCTTATTTTACCCCTTCATTACCCTTCATCACCTTTCATCTTTTTGCCATTTTCAGATTTCGACTGATAGACAGAGTTTGGTCCATGCTTCTATTTAAGGCCATTATTTGTCTTCTATTATGACCTGTCCGAGGCATCTATTATGACCAGTTCGGGGCGTCTATTATGACCATATGAAGGGAGATGAAGGGTTATTTAGCCCCCTTTAATGCTTGAAACCCCGATAAACCCTGGGGATTCCAAACGATCGATGAAGGGTGAAGGGTTTTGTGCTAATTCTATTTCAAAAAACAATATGTCGATAATGGGAGTCTTATCGCTTTGTGCCTCCAGAATCAACTTGATGGATTAAGGTCGCAATTAGCGACCTTATAACTAATAGTGTAATACCCTTTTCGAAAGAAAAACGGAAAAGTAATAAATTTCTTCCTAAACATTTGGAAGTAACTAATATTTTTCTTATTTTTGCAGCATGGAAGAAGAAAATATACTGCAGGGCTTATGTTGAAGTTTAATGAAGAAAAACTGTCTAAGTTGAGAACATTCGAAGATCATCTTCGAGAAGAGATTGGTGAACCTGGCAGTGAGGCTCGCAAGGATTTTGATGCCAGGGCCAAGGCTTGGTATTATGCAGAGTTGTTAAAAGACGAGCGTAAGAAACAGAAGATGACGCAGAAGGCTCTTGCCGAGAAAATCGGCAAGAAGAGAGAGTATGTCTCTGCTCTGGAAAAGGGCCAAACGGATATGCAACTCTCTACTTTCTTGAGAATAGCAAATGCTTTAGGGCTGCAATTCTCGCTGGTAGTCGGATAAATGCATCGTCATAGACAAGATAAAGGGAGATGACAACGATGAACCAAGCTACTCAAGATTTTATTCGCCAACATCAGGACGACGACGTCCGCAAGCTGGCTTTCCTCGGAAGCAAGAATCCTGAGGTCAATATGCCTTTTGCTCTCGACCAGATACGTGGTCGACAGATGGCTCGTATCAAGTTGCCTCGCTGGGCCAGTATCGACGGCATCATTTATCCGCCTCACATCTCGATGGAGCAATGTTCGTCAGAGCAGACTGCGCTCTATAAAGCCGAATTGGCTGCACGATTGTTGGGAAATTCTTCTTTTTCCTCTTTTCGAGGAGAAATCGTGCCCCAAGGCGATAATTCCAAAATTTGCGAATTTGCGACCAAGAGCACAGTTGATTCAGAATTCGCTCAAAATGAAGGTACTTGTGGAAAGCAACAGATATTAACAGAAACAGGCGATTGTGTTAACAAAACCAAAATCGATGCTTGCTCAGGAGATTCTGTTGCAGAAATTGAGTTTGTTGACCTTACTGGAGGCTTTGGAGTCGACTTCTCTTATATGGCAGCCCGATTGGGCGCTAAGTCGATGTATGTAGAACGGCAAAAGCATCTTTGTGAAGCGGCGAAGGAGAATTTTGAACGATTGGGATTAAAGCATGTCGTCGTTAAGAATGGAGATGGAGTAGAGGTGCTTCATGCGATTCCGAATCATTCTGGTCTTCGGGTAATCTATATTGATCCAGCCCGTCGTGATGATGCCGGCAACAAGGTGGTAAGTCTTCAAGACTGCACCCCCGATGTAACCAGGCTTCAAGAGGAAATGCTCCGGAAAGCCGATTTTGTAGTCATCAAACTGTCTCCGATGCTCGACTGGCATCGTGCTGTAAGCGAATTAAGGTGTGTGAGAGAGGTGCATGTTGTTTCTGTGAACAATGAGTGCAAGGAGCTCTTGTTGGTGCTCTCAGCGCGAAATATGGACGGAAACAGTCGCCTTCGCATTTATTGTGTCAACGATACTCAGTCGTTTGTCTGCGATGATGCCGAAATGGCTTCTTCTGTAACCCGCATAGCAGCAGCCGACTTAGATTCGGCTCAATATCTCTATGAGCCGAATGCCTCGCTGATGAAAGCAGGCTGTTTCGGAGTTCTTTCCGAGCGTTATTCTGTCTCGATGCTCTCCAAGAACAGTCACCTTTTCGTGAGCCAGTTTTCTTTAGCCGATTTTCCAGGCCGTTCTTTTCGTATCCGTGCCGTTTCTTCCTTCAACAAGAAAGAACTCAAGCGCCATTTGCAAGGCATTGTGAAGGCCAATATTGCCACCCGAAACTTTCCTCTCTCCGTAGCAGAATTGCGCAAGCGACTGAAGTTGAAGGATGGAGGCGAAACCTATATCTTCGCCACTACCTTGTCTGACGACAGTCATGTGCTGCTGATAACGGATAAAATTTTAGAAAACGCATGAAAAGTTAGGAAATTCTTTCTGAATGTTTGGAATTTATCCTTAATTTTCTTAATTTTGCAGAAGACATGAAGCCGATACAAATAACAAACTGAACCCAGCGAAAGTTGAGTAACAAAAAAATAAGCTACTATTTATGAACAAATTAAAAACAATCTTTTTATTGCTCGCGTTTATCTTGGCGATGAACATGAGTGGTGTACAAAACATCAAAGCGGAGAACTATCCTTATAAGAGCGACTATCTTTGGCTCACTGTGCCCGACCATGCCGACTGGCTCTATCAGACCGGCGAGAATGCCAAGGTGGAGGTGAGTTTCTGCAAGTATGGTATTCCCCGTGATGGCGAACTGAAATATTCCATAGGCAACGACATGCTCCAGCCCGACAAGCATGGAAGCGTGAAGCTGAAGAACGGACGTGCTGTCATCAATATGGGAACGAAGAAGACTCCAGGATTCCGCGACATGAAACTATCTGTCAGTCTCGACGGAAAGACTTATGAGCATCATATCAAGGTGGGATTCTCGGTCGACAAGATAAAACCCTATACACAGGAGCCCCAGGATTTCAGAAGCTTCTGGCAGAAGAACGTGGAGGAACTGAAACAGGTGCCTATGTCTTATACCAAGGAGTTGTACAAGGACTATTGTACCGACAAGATAGACTGTTATCTCGTCAAGCTCCAGATCGACAAAATGGGCCATTCCATGTATGGCTTCCTGTTCTATCCCAAGAATGCCCAGCCAGGCAAGCATCCCGTAGTGCTCTGTCCTCCAGGAGCAGGCATCAAGACCATCAAGGATCCTATGCGCAACAAGTATTATGCCGAGAATGGCTTTGTTCGATTTGAGGTGGAGATTCACGGTCTCGACCCACGCATTTCGTCAGAGACTTTTGGCGAGATCAGTCGTGCTTTCAACGACCGTAATGGCGGTTATTTGGCCAATGGTTTGGAGAACAAGGACATTTATTATATGAAGCATGTCTATGTAGGCTTGGTTCGTTGTATCGATTTCCTAACTTCGCTTCCCGAGTGGGATGGCAAGAATGTTGCTGTGCAGGGCGGCAGTCAGGGCGGAGCCTTGGCCATTATCGCAGCAGGACTCGACAGTCGTGTCACCCAATGTGTAGCCAATCATCCTGCCCTTAGCGACATGGCGGGTTATGCGGCTAAGGGCGGAACGGGCGGTTATCCACACTTCTGCCGTCAGCCTCAGATATTGAGCAATAAGGACTGTCTCAACACCCTGGCTTACTTCGATGTAGTCAATTTTGCCCGTTACGTCAAGGCTCCTACTTATCTTACATGGGGCTACAACGATGTGACCTGTCCTCCAACAACCAGCTATGCTGTCTGGAACACGCTGAAATGTACTAAGGAGAGTCTGCTTACCCCGATCAACGAGCATTGGACGACAACAGAAACCAACCGCGGACAGATGGAGTGGATAAAAGCACATCTTCTGAAATAAGCAGCTAAGCAAAATTGGCTGAAAATGACTGAACTGTCCTATTTGAGAAAGCTCAGTAATCTGACAGGCGGAATCAGTTGATAAAACCAATATTGAGGCAAAATAAACCACCAATATACTTGTCAACCTCATAAAAAACTGCAAAAAAAATAGCAATATTTGGCTGTTTGACCAAATATTGCTATTTTTGCATGCTTTAAAGTAACAAACTAGTTTGAGATAATGTCATTAATAGAGATTCGAAAGGTCGAAAACAAGAAGGACTTGAAGACGTTCATCGACTTCCATTACGACCTATACGAGGGCAACGAGTATGATGTGCCCAACCTGTTCAGCGACGAAATGAATACCCTCAGCAAGGACCGCAATGCCGCTTTTGAGTTTTGCGAGTCCGAATATTTTCTTGCCTATAAGGACGGAAAGTTGGCGGGTCGTGTCGCTGCTATCATCAACCACAAGGCCAACGAGCGCTGGAACTGCAAGTCGGTGCGCTTTGGCTGGATCGACTTCATCGACGACCGTGAAGTGTCCAAGGCTCTTCTGCAGGCAGTAGAAGACTATGGCAAGTCTAAGGGAATGGACAATGTGGTAGGTCCGCTTGGCTTTACTGATATGGATCCTGAAGGCATGCTTACCTGGGGATTCGACCAGTTGGGCACCATGCCCACCATCTACAACTATTCCTATTACCCCGAGCATATAGAGGCTCTCGATGGCTACGAGGTCGACAACAAGTACGTAGAGTACAAGCTCATCGTGCCTGATACCGTGCCCGAGAAATACGCCAAGATTGCTGCCATGATAGAGAAAAGATACAATCTGCATGTGCGCAAGCTTACCAAGAAAGATGTTTTCCAGGGCGGTTATGGTCAGAAGATTTTCGAACTGATCAATGCCACTTACAAAGACCTCTATGGCTACTCCGAGCTCTCGCAGAAGCAGATAGACCAGTTGATTCATTCTTATCTGAGTTTCCTCGACTTCAATCTCATTACCTGCATCGAGGACTGGAGCGAGGCCGAGCACAAGATGGTGGGCATCGGCATCACCATACCTTCATTGGCAAAGGCTCTGCAGAAGTGTCGTCGCGGCCGTCTGTTCCCCTTTGGCTGGTGGCACGTGCTGCGCGCCATCAAGATGCACAAGACCAAGATTGTCGACCTGCTGCTCGTAGGCGTCCTTCCCGAGTATCGTGCCAAGGGAGCCAATGCGCTTCTCTTTGCCGACCTCATTCCCCGTTACCAGGCTTATGGCATCGAGTGGGGTGAGACCCAGGTGGAGATGGAAGCCAATGCCGGTGTGCAAGGTCAGTGGGGAGTTTTGAACCCCATCTTGCACAAGCGTCGCAATTGTTACAAGAAGATTATCAAGTAAAGGAAAATTCAACCAAGCTTTCTTTTTCCCAGGAAGCTTACATACTTTGCAGATTCTCAGAGCCAGTGAATCTTGAGAGTACAACAACATAACAATCTTGAAAAAATATAGGAGGAAAATATGGCAGAGGAAAACAACAATACAGTACAATATACTGATGACAACATCCGGCACTTGAGTGATATGGAGCATGTACGTACCCGTCCAGGTATGTACATCGGACGTTTGGGCGATGGCAATCTGCCCGAAGACGGCATCTATGTGCTCTTGAAAGAGGTGGTGGACAACTCCATCGACGAGTTCAAGATGGGCGCCGGAGCGCGACTCGAAATCGACATCGAGGACAATCTTCGTGTCAGCGTGCGCGATTATGGCCGAGGCATTCCGCAGGGCAAGCTTGTCGAGGCTGTCAGCGTGCTCAATACTGGTGGCAAGTACGACAGCAAGGCCTTCAAGAAGAGTGTGGGCCTGAATGGTGTGGGTGTGAAGGCGGTCAATGCCCTCAGCTCTCATTTCGAGGTGAAGTCTTTCCGCGAGGGAAAGGTGCGCCATCTTGTCTTCGAACGGGGCATTCTGAAGAGCGACAAGACCTCAAAGACCGAGGATGAGAACGGAACCTACATCTTTTTCGAGCCCGACAACACTCTCTTCAAGAACTACAGCTTCCACGATGACATCGTGGAGACGATGCTTCGCAACTACACCTATCTCAATACGGGCCTTACCATCATGCACAATGGTCGTCGCATCCTGAGCCGCCACGGTTTGCAGGATCTTCTTACCGACAACATGACCAATGACGGTCTCTACGACATCATCCACATGAAGGGCGAGGACATCGAGGTGGCTTTCACCCACACCAACCAGTATGGCGAGGAGTACTATTCCTTTGTCAACGGTCAGCACACCACGCAGGGCGGAACTCATCAGAGCGCCTTCAAGGAGCACATTGCCAAGACCATCAAGGAATTCTTCGGTAAGTACGAGTATGGCGACATTCGCAACGGCCTGGTGGCAGCTATAGCCATCAATGTCGAGGAACCCGTCTTCGAGAGTCAGACGAAGATCAAGCTCGGCAGTACCACGATGACTCCCAATGGCGGCGAGACCATCAACAAGTATGTGGGCGATTTTCTGAAGAAAGAGGTGGACAACTATCTGCACATCCATAAAGACGTGGCCGAGGTGCTGGAGAGCAAGATCAAGGAGAGTGAGCGCGAGCGAAAGGCGATGGCTGGCGTCACCAAGCTGGCGCGCGAGCGTGCCAAGAAGGCCAATCTGCACAACCGCAAGTTGCGCGACTGCCGCATCCATTTCAGCGACGCCAAGAACGAACGCAAGGAGGAAAGCTCCATCTTCATTACAGAGGGCGATTCTGCCAGCGGAAGCATCACCAAGAGCCGCGACGTGAACACCCAGGCTGTGTTCTCCCTTCGCGGTAAGCCGCTCAACAGCTTTGGTCTTACCAAGAAAGTGGTGTACGAGAACGAGGAATTCAATCTTCTCCAGGCAGCCCTCGACATAGAGGACGGTCTCGACTCGCTGCGTTACAACAAGGTTGTCGTGGCTACCGATGCCGATGTCGACGGAATGCACATCCGTCTGCTTATCATCACCTTCTTCCTGCAGTTCTTCCCCGACCTCATCAAGAAAGGCCATGTCTACGTGCTGCAGACGCCTTTGTTCCGTGTGCGCAACAAGCGAACCAAGATAAAGAACAAGCAGGCCATAGCCGATGCCGACGCCAAGTTGGGGCCGAAGGAGAAGAAGAGCGACTTCATCACGCACTATTGCTATAGCGACGAGGAGCGCCAGCAGTCCATCCGCGACTTGGGACCTGATCCTGAAATCACCCGATTCAAGGGTCTCGGCGAGATTTCTCCCGAAGAGTTTGCTCATTTCATCGGTCCAGACATGCGACTGGAACAAGTCACTCTGCACAAAACCGACCAGGTGCAGAAACTCTTAGAGTACTACATGGGCAAGAACACCATGGAGCGCCAGAACTTCATTATCGACAACTTGGTGATCGAGGAAGATATTCCAGATGAAGACTCTGATCCGCTGGATTAGAATTGATAGTCACGGGTTAACTAAAAGGCTTGGATTTGTCTTAACTCCTCAGCGACCGTAGGGAGCGATAACTCCTTTAACTCCTTTAACTTCTGAGCTTGCGAAACTCAAGTAAAATAAGAATTTATGAAAAAATATCTATTGTTTGCACTGGTAGCATTCCTGGCAGTAACTTCTGCCAGTGCCCAGATGCGCATCAGAATGGGCAAGAACAGCCCGATAGAGAAGTTGGGCAGGGCAGAGATAGCCATTGCCAATCTCTATGTCGACAGCGTCGACGAGAACAAGCTTGTCGAGGACGCCATTCGTGGCATGTTGGAGAAGCTCGACCCGCATTCCTCTTACACCACAGCCAAGGAGACACAGGCGATGAATGAGTCGCTCAACGGCTCTTTTGATGGCATCGGTGTGCAGTTTAACATGGTCGACGACTCACTCCTCGTCATTCAGCCCGTTGTCAACGGGCCTTCCGAGAAAGTGGGCATCATAGCCGGCGACCGCATTGTGGCAGTCAACGACACAGCCATCGCAGGCGTCAAGATGAGCAAGGAAGAAATCATGAAGCGCCTTCGCGGACCCAAGGGAACCATAGTCAACCTCACTGTTGTGCGCCGTGGCATCAAGGACAAGCTTTCCTTCCGTGTCAAGCGCGACAAGATACCAGTCACCACGATGGATGCAGCCTATATGATTCGCCCCGGAATCGGATACATCCGTCTGGGCAGCTTCGGAATGACCAGCCACAAGGAGGTTTCTGTCGCTATGGACTCGCTCAAGAAGAAAGGCATGAAAGACCTCATCTTCGACCTTCAGGACAATGGTGGAGGTTATCTTCAGACGGTAGCCAAGATAGCCAACGAGTTCTTGGAGAAAGGCGACCTCATCGTCTACACCAATGGCCGTACAGCGCCTCGACAGGAGTTCCGTGCTGAGGCCAACGGACGCTGGCGCAAGGGCAAGCTCGTGGTTCTCACCAACGAGTTCTCGGCTTCGGCAGCCGAAATCGTGTCGGGTGCCATACAAGACCAGGACCGAGGCATTGTCGTAGGTCGTCGCACTTTTGGCAAGGGATTGGTGCAGCGTCCTCTTACCTTTGAGGATGGTAGCGAGATACGTCTCACCATAGCCCATTACTATACGCCGAGCGGCCGATGCATCCAGAAGCCTTACAAGAAGGGCGAGCGCGAGGATTATGCCATGGATCTCGACAACCGCTACAAGCACGGCGAGTTCACCAACCAGGACAGCATCCATCTGTCCGACTCTCTGAAGTATTACACCCTGCGCAAGCATCGTGTGGTTTATGGCGGTGGAGGCATCATGCCCGATTATTTCGTGCCTCTCGATACGACCAAGTACACCAAGATGCATCGCTTGCTTACAGCCAAGAGCATCGTCATCAACCACAGCCTGAAGTTCATCGACGCCCATCGCCAAGAGCTGAAGAGCCAGTACAAGGATTTTGGTAAGTTCCTGGCAAGCTATGAGGTTCCTCAGAGCCTTGTAGAGGAAATCATCGCCGATGGCAAGAAAGAGAAAATAGAGCCCCGTGACGCCGCCGAATTGGCTCAGACGAGGAAATACCTGTCCATACAGCTCAAAGCCCTTGTAGCGCGAGATATTTGGGATATGAGCCAGTATTTCCAGGTTTGGAACGAGACGAACGAGATTGTGATGCGTGCGGTGAAGCTGCTCACTACGGGGAAATAGCATAAGTGGGAGAGCCAAAGTTACAGGGGCAGCAGAGGACAAATCCACTAAAAAGAGGGGATTTTGACACTTGAAACAGTGCAAAATCCCCTCTTTTTTATTTTTTATAGTTGGGAAAATATTTTTTCCCAGTTGGATAAATCAAATGGAGTCTCTTTAAAAATTAATTTTTCCCGTGCATTTTGTCCCATTTCAGGTAGATTCCTGCAAGAATTGTGCCCGAAATGCTGTGCCAGGCGCAACTAATGGCACAAGGAAGGACGGCAAGTGGCTGGGCGGCAAAGAAGTTTCCGGCCAGGACGGTGGCAAGACCGGCGTTCTGCATTCCCACCTCGATGCTGATGGTGCGCTTCTTGGCTGTGTTGAAGCCAGCCAGCTTACCGGCCAGCCAGCCGAGGCAATAGCCCAGGGTGTTGTGGCAGAAGACGACGGCAAAGGTCCAAAGGAAGAGCATCATGCCGCGTGCCACGAGGTCGTCGTGAACGGTAGAGATAACGCCGCCCACGATAAACGCCAGGCAGGTGACGCTGATGCCGGGCATCAGGCTCTGAATGGTGGGGAAACACTCCCTCTTGCCGTAAATGTAGTTGAGTGTGCAGCCGATGGCTACAGGGATGATGGTTACGAGCAGAATGCCCTGGAACATGCCGATGGCGTCGATATGGATGATTTCGCCGGCTGTAATCTTCATCAGCAGCGGCGTCATGACAGGAGCGAGGATGGTGGAGGCACAGGTCATTCCCACCGAGAAAGCCACGTCGCCATGACAGAGATAGCTCATGATGTTGCTCGACACACCGCCAGGACAACAGCCCACGAGCAGAATGCCGAGGGCAAGGGCAGGGTCGAGGTGCCATACGTGGACAAGGAGGTAGGCCACGCCCGGCATGATGATGAACTGGGCGCAGGCACCGATGAAGACATCAAGGGGGCGTTGTGCCAAAATCTTGAAATCGTTGGTGGTGAGAGTCAGTCCCATGGTGAGCATGATGATGCCGAGAATGACGGTCTGGGTGATTCCGCGTACCCAGTCGAAGGTATGTGGGAAGAAGAATGTGAATACAGCTACTCCTATCACGAAGATGGAGGTGTAATTGGCCAGCAAACGGCTGAGCGCCTGAAATAAATGTAACATAACCTATATATTTTTAGAATGTTTGTCGCCCTCTTATATACGTTCTGTTCGGAATATGGGTGCAAAAGTAGTGATTATATTTGTTGTGAGCAAAGGTTTTTGTCGATTTTTTCGTGAATTCCTTTTTATTTCTGATACAATTGTGTAACTTTGCACAAAATATAAGATATTACGGAATGAACGAAGATTTTGACATAAGAAATGAGTCGGTTTCGCCTGCCGAAAAGGAATTCGAGAAGGCGCTGCGACCCTTGAAGTTCTCTGACTTCAGCGGACAGACGGGCGTGGTGGACAACCTGCAGGTGTTTGTCGAGGCTGCCAAGTATCGCGGCGAACCGCTCGATCATACATTGCTGCACGGTCCACCAGGACTGGGCAAGACGACGCTGAGCAACATCATCGCCAACGAGCTGGGCGTGGGACTGAAGATTACATCGGGCCCTGTGCTCGACAAGCCAGGCGATCTGGCAGGCATTCTTACCTCGCTGGAACCCAACGACGTGCTCTTCATCGACGAGATTCACCGTTTGTCGCCCGTAGTGGAAGAATATCTCTACTCGGCCATGGAGGACTACCGCATCGACATCATGATCGACAAGGGTCCGTCGGCCCGCAGCATTCAGATCGACCTCAATCCCTTTACCCTTGTAGGAGCCACTACCCGCAGCGGTTCGCTCACAGCGCCTCTGCGTGCCCGTTTCGGCATCAACCTGCACTTGGAGTACTACAATCCGCCAACGTTGCAAAAGATCGTGAAGCGCAGCGCCATGCTCCTGAAAGTGCCTATCGAGGAAGAGGCTGCGGCTGAGATTTCGCGCCGCTCACGCGGTACGCCCCGTATCGCCAACTCGCTGCTGCGCCGTGTGCGCGACTTCGCCCAGGTGAAGGGCAACGGCACCATTACCTACGACATTGCTGAGTTCTCGCTCCGTGCGCTCAACATCGACCAGTATGGTCTGGACGAGATCGACAACAAGATTCTCACCACCATCATCGACAAGTTTCATGGCGGACCGGTGGGCGTGGGAACGATTGCCACAGCCATCGGCGAGGATGCCGGAACCATCGAGGAGGTGTACGAGCCTTACCTCATCATGGAGGGATTCATCAAGAGAACCTCGCGCGGACGCATGGCCACTAAGCTTGCCTACGACCATCTGGGACGCAATCCCTATGGCAGCAACATCATGCAGGGAGACTTGTTTGAGTGAAGAATTTGATAGAAGAACTTTAACTACATGAAGATAGGAATATTTACGGGAACTTTCGACCCATTTACAATCGGGCATCAAAATATAGCAGAACGTGCGTTCCCCATGTTTGATAAATTGGTGATAGCTGTAGCGATGAGTAAGCTCAAACATGCCACGGAAGAGATTTCTCAGCGTGTGGAGGACATCAAGGCTGTTTTTTCGAAGGAATGTACAGAGCTGATAGATGTGCAAGATGCTTCGAAGGGTTATCGCATGGAGGTAGTAGCCTACGACGACCTTACCATCGACCTGGCGCATCGTCTTGGAGCCAAGTTTCTGGTGCGGGGCGTGAGGAGCGCAAAAGACTTTGAGTACGAGCGTGAGCAGGCCGACATCAACAAGCAGTTGGGTGGTGTGGAGACCATTCTCCTTTTCTCCGATCCCCGCTACAGCAGCATCAGTTCTACGCTCGTCAGGGAGTTGAGATTCTTCGGAAGAGAAGTGGATGAATTTCTGCCTAAGAAGTGAAGAGTGAAGAAGTGAAGAATTCAAGAGCTTAAAAAGATAATAAAAAATATATAATATAAATGGAGAATAGGAACGAAAAGGTGTTGTCTTAACTCCTTTAACTCCTTAACTCCTTAACTCCATAAGAAGTATGATAACATATAGTGTAGAAGGCGTGAAAATGCCTAAAATCAAGAAGCGCGAAACCAGCGCATGGATTCGCAAAGTGGCTGCTTCACACGGACGCAAAGTGGGCGAGGTGGGTTACATGTTTGTAGACGACGAGAAGATTCTCGAGGTCAACAACGAGTATTTGGGCCATGACTATTACACCGATGTCATCACCTTCGATTACGATGAGGGCGATGTCATCAACGGCGATATTGTCATCTCGCTCGATACTGTGCGCACCAATGCCGAGCAGTTCGGCAAGACCTACGACGACGAGTTGCATCGTGTCATCATTCACGGCATTCTGCACCTGTGCGGCATCAACGACAAGGGTCCGGGCGAGCGCGAGATCATGGAGGAGAACGAGAACAAGGCTCTCGCCATGCTCGAAGGTGCTTCGATATTGAAGTAAAGACGTCTTTTGTGTGGAATTGGCAGGAAAGCAATCATGCAGCATTCTCTGTACTGCTATGTGCTCTCCAGCCAATCCTGACACTTAAAAATCGCCCCATTATTTACCCCTTTTTCGACTAACCGACTTTTCATTAACTTCCACTTAAATCGAAAGGCTGTTTTTGCGTAAACAGCTTGTTTATAGAAGGTTGCAGTTTTGCATTATGTACACGAATCCACTATTTTACTAAGTGAAATAGCTTTTATTTGATTTTTTGGCTATCTTTGCAGAAGATTAGCTGCATTCGGCAAAAAATAATAACAATATAACTTATGAAACATTTAGCATTATCCTGCGTGTTGTCGCTGACAACCGTTTTCTCAGTTCAGGCGCAGCAGATGCCCGTCTATTTGGACGACACCAAGCCCGTAGAGCAACGCATCGAGGACGCCCTCTCCCGCATGACCTTGCAGGAGAAAATAAGAGTTATTCACGCCCAGAGCAAGTTTTCATCGGCTGGAGTTCCACGATTGGGATTTCCTGACTTCTGGACTGACGATGGTCCACACGGTGTGCGCCCCGACGTGCTGTGGGACGAATGGGACCAGGCAGGACAGACCAACGACTCGTGTGTGGCTTTCCCTGCCCTTACCTGTCTTGCAGCCTCCTGGAACCCTCAGATGAGTCGTATCTACGGCGAGGCATTGGGCGAGGAGGCTCTCTATCGTGGCAAGGACATGATCTTGGGACCCGGCGTCAACATCTACCGCACTCCCCTCAACGGACGTAACTTCGAGTACATGGGCGAAGACCCTTATCTCGCCTCTGTCATGGTAGTGCCCTACGTACAGGGACTGCAGTCGAAGGGCGTGTCGGCATGCGTGAAGCACTATTGTCTGAACAACGACGAGGAATATCGCCATCAGGTGAACGTGAAGGTGAGCGACCGTGCCCTGCACGAAATCTATCTGCCTGCCTTCAAGACTGCCGTTGAGCAAGGCAAGGCATGGGCCATCATGGGCGCATACAACCTGTATCGCAACGAGCACAACTGCCATAACCAGTACACCCTGAACAAGATTCTGAAGAACGACTGGAAGTTTGATGGTGTGGTAGTAAGTGATTGGGGTGGCGCTCACGACACCGATCAAGCCGTGAAGAATGGACTTGATATGGAGTTTGGCTCTTGGACGAATGGACTCACTATGGGAGCCAGCAACGCTTATGATAACTATTATCTTGCCATGCCTTATCTGAAAGCCATTCAGGAAGGCAAATACACCACACGTGAGCTCGACGAGAAGGTGCGTCGCGTGCTGCGACTCTTCTATCGCACCACGATGAACCGCCATCGTCCTCACGGCTTCCTCTGTTCCGACGGACATTACGCCACAGCCCGACAGATAGCCGAGGAAGGCATCGTGCTGTTGCAGAACCGCAACCGTGTGCTGCCCATCAACACCCAGAAGGTGCGCCATGTGCTCGTGGTGGGCGAGAACGCCATCAAGATGATGACCGTGGGCGGAGGCAGCTCCTCGCTCAAGGTACAGCGGGAGATTTCCCCTCTACAGGGCCTGCAGGCACGACTGGCCAAAGACGGCGTGGAGGTTGACTTTGCCCGAGGCTATGTGGGCGATGTGACTGGCGCTTACAATGGCGTCACCACAGGTCAGAACCTGGAAGACAAGCGCAGCGAGGCAGAACTCATCGCTGAGGCTGTAGAGAAGGCGAAAGCGGCCGACTGTGTCATCCTCTTCGGCGGACTCAATAAGAGCGACTATCAGGACTGCGAGGGCCACGACCGACAGCAGTATGAGTTGCCCTATGCGCAGGACAAGCTTATCACAGCTCTGGCTGCTGCCAACAAGAACTTCGTCTATGTCAACATCTCGGGCAACGCTGTGGCCATGCCTTGGCGCGACAAGGTTCCCGCCATCGTGCAGGGCTGGTATTTAGGCTCTGAGGCGGGCGAGGCTTTGGCTTCTGTCCTCACGGGCGACGCCAACCCATCTGGCAAGCTGCCCTTCACCTGGGTGAAGTCTTTGCAGAATGTGGGCGCCCATGCCCTCAACACCTATCCCGGAACCTGGCGAAAGGAGGGTGGATCCAAGACCGAGGGCAACATCATCGACGAGGAATACAAAGAAGGCATCTATGTGGGCTATCGCTGGGCCGACCGCAAGAAGCAGCGTCCTGTGTTCGCCTTCGGACACGGTTTGAGCTACACCCAGTTCGCCATCAGCAATCTGCGTGCCGACAAGGCATCGATGACAGCTGCCGACTCCATCACCTTCACCGTACAGGTAAAGAACATCGGTCAGCGTGCCGGATCTGAGACCGTACAGCTCTATGTGCACGATGCCAAGGCCTCGGTCGACCGTCCGCTCAAGGAGCTGAAAGGCTTCTGCAAGGTGAGTCTGCAGCCTGGCGAGAGCAAGGACGTCAGCATCACCCTTGGCAAGGACGCCCTCAGCTTCTACGACGAGACCACAGCAAGCTGGAAGGCTGAGCCAGGACTGTTTGCGGCCTGGGTAGGTAATGCTTCCGACAATTTGAAGCTTAAGAAAACCTTTGAGCTGAAGTAAATGTCTTAGTTTCTCCTAAGAATAATCCATGTAAATTATCAGAATTATATCTTAAACCCTAAATTATCAGCATGAAAAAAGAATTATTGTTATCATCATTCATTCTTTTGGGGGCAGCTTTTCCTTTAATGGGGATAGCTGCCTCTCCATCAGCATCATGGAAGACGGTGCAAGTAAAACAGAAAGCTAAGCGTCAGTCTAAGAAAGCTGTTGACAGCAAGAAGATTCTTCCCATGAAGGAATATATCGACCAATTGATGGCCAAGATGACGCTTCAAGAGAAGATAGGTCAGCTCAACCTCATGGTGGCAGGCGATATTACTACAGGAAATGCTATGGACACTCAGGTGGCAGGCGATATTACGGCTGGAAGAATGGGAGGCGTGTTCAACATCAAGGGCTTCGACAAGATCAAAGCCCTGCAGGACGTGGCCATCCGCAAGAGCCGACTCGGTATTCCGCTCCTCGTGGGCATGGACGTCATACACGGCTACGAAACCATCTTCCCCATACCGCTCGCCCTCTCCTGCTCGTGGAACGAGGAAGCTCTGAGACAGGTGGGCGCAGTGTCGGCACGCGAGGCAAGTGCTGATGGCATCAACTGGACTTTCTCGCCAATGGTCGACGTGGCTCTCGATGCCCGCTGGGGACGCATCAGCGAAGGCTTCGGCGAGGACCCATACCTCAGTGGTGTCTTGGGAGCAGCCATGACTCGCGGCTATCAGCAGGCTGACATGAGCCGTGAGACCATCGTCCCCAAAGACCACATCATGGCTTGTCTCAAGCATTTCGCCCTCTATGGAGCCGTTGAGGCAGGCAAGGAGTACAACACCACCGACATGAGCAAGATACGCATGTACAACCAGTTTCTGCCTCCCTATAAGGCTGTGGTCGACGCTGGTGTAGGAAGCGTCATGTCGTCGTTCAACCTCATCGACTATGTGCCTGCCACGGCAAGCCACTGGATGATGACCGACGTGCTGCGCAAGCAATGGAACTTCCAGGGCTTCGTGGTGACCGACTATGGCTCTATCGGCGAGATTCTGCAGCATGGCACGGCTAAGGACTTAAAGGAAGCTTCAGAGCAGACGCTCCTTGCAGGAACAGATATGGATATGTGTTCTCAGGGCTTCGTCAAATTCTTGGAGCAGAGTGTGAAGGAAGGCAAGGTGAGCGAGGAAGCCATTAATACGGCTTGCCGTCGCATCTTGGAGGCCAAATATAGGCTCGGACTCTTTGCCGACCCTTATCGCTACTGTGACAGCAAACGCCAGAAGACGGACATCTTTACTGCCAGTCATCGCAAGGCTGCACGTGACATAGCTGCCGAAACCTTTGTACTTCTCAAGAACGACCAACAGCTTTTACCACTCAGCAAGAAGGGAAAGATAGCTCTCATCGGACCGCTTGCCGACACGCGCAACAATATGAGTGGTACTTGGAGCGTTGCAGCTACTCACGACCGCTATTCCTCACTCAAAGAGAGTATGGAGAAGGCTCTTGCAGGAAAAGCTACTTTGCTTTATGCTCAAGGTTGCAACGTGGTTTACGACGAGCAAGAACAGAAAGATGGTGAGTTTGGCAAGACTATAACTCGTGGGGATGATGCTAAGCTGAAGGCTGAGGCTTTGCAGATAGCACGTCAAGCTGATGTCATCGTTTGTGCCATGGGCGAGACTGCCGATATGAGCGGTGAGTGTGCCAGTCGTACCGACTTGCGTATGCCAGACACACAGCGTGACTTGCTCGAAAAACTTGCCCAATTAGGTAAGCCCATCGTGCTACTCAATTTCTCTGGTCGTCCTACCGTGCTTACTTGGGAGAAAAATCATATCCCTGCCATCATGAATGTATGGTTTGGCGGTTCTGAGACTGGCGATGCCATCTGTGATGTGGTCTTTGGCGACAAAGTGCCCTGTGGCAAGCTTACCACCTCTTTGCCCAAGGCTACAGGTCAGGAACCTCTTTATTACAATCACCAAAATACAGGACGTCCTGTACCCGATGACAATCCTCGATTTGCCAAATATGCCAGCAACTTCTTGGATGTACGCAATGGCGCCCTCTATCCTTTTGGATATGGCTTGAGTTATACCACCTTTGAGTATGGTTCATTGCAGTTGAGTTCCCATAAAGCGAGTGTAGCCTCTGCCGACAGCGATACGTGGAACGACCATGCCGACATCACTGCCACCATTCGTGTTACGAACACAGGTCGTTGTGCAGCCGATGAAATCGTACAGCTTTACATTCGAGATAAAGTGGCAAGCATTTCCCGTCCTGTTAAAGAGTTGAAAGGCTTTCAGCGCATTCATCTTGCTGCAGGCGAGAGTAAGGAGGTAATTTTCCACATAACTCCTGATATGCTGAAGTTCTATAATGCCAACCTACAGTATGTTCTCGAATCTGGCGATTTCGACGTCATGGTAGGCCCTAATAGTAGAGAAACGAAGAATGTTATGTTCACAGTAGAATAAAGCCTTTGAGCGCTTCGTATAAGCGCTAAAGAGAATCCCCTGAAAGGAAGCCTTAGCATATAGGCAACCTTTCAGGGGATTTTTATGATTGTATTCAGAAGTTATTTTGTGAAGTCATGGAAGTTGTCATTCCTTTCTGTCACTAAGAACTCAAAGCCAACAGCATCACTGTTTGAGTTTTATGAAAGTTAGATTAGAGATGTTAGAAAGTTCCGATCTTCCTTACATCCTCCTCGAAGGAGTCTTTGTCGTTGATGGCACCTTTCTTGATATGTGCTCTGTAGTTGTAGATGGTGTTGACACTGTAATGCAGGAACTCCGCTATTTTGCTGCTGTCGGTGATGCCCAATCGGATAAGGGCGAAGATGCGGATAGGGGTGGAGAGTTGTTCCTTCTTTGGCTGTTCTATGCGCTCTTCGGGGCGCAGCAGGGCATTGAAGGAATCGAGGAAATGGGGGAAGAGCTGGAGAAAGGCGGAGTCGAAGTTGGTGTAGAATTCCTCTAACTCTTCTTCCTTGAAGTTCTGTGGACGTGTCATTTCGTACAATTCGTCATACTGGCGTGTCTTCAGCTTCTTGTGCACTCTCTTGCGCAAATCCTCTATCTTGTTGATATAGATGGAGCAGAGGCGCATAAATCTGCCCACATACTCTTCCTTGACACGGTTGGCGTCGGTGAGTTCATGGTTGACCACAGAGAGCTGGCTGTTGGTGCAGGAGAGCTGCTCGTTAAGCGACTTGAGCTGTGCATTGAGTTCGTGCTGTTGGTGGTTGGTCTTGGCGAGGTCGTCTCTTGCGATGGCGAGTTTATGTCTCTGTCGGCTGACGTAGAACACGCTGATGAGGAGCATCAACGCCAGGATGCTGATGATGCAGAGGGTATAGTTCTGTCGCCTGTTGTACTGGTCGTTCTCGTCTTTGTACATCTTGGCGATGACCGACAGCAGGGGCGATATCTGGGCCAGTCGCTGTCGTGAGCCGAATCGGTTAGCGCAGATACTGTTGAAACTGATGTACTTGTAGGCTCTGTCGACATCGTTGAGGCCCATGAGCTGGTTGGCCATTTCCCACATGGAGCCTTGGTCCATGACGCCATTCTTGATGTCGGTGAGGACTGATTCTGCCAGCCAGTACATCATGCGGGTGCTGTCGTTCTCTGCCTTGTATGCCAGATAGCGGTAGAGGGTGACGAGGGCATAGGGATGCGACCCTTTCTCTACGTGGCTGAGCCACTGGTCGTTGATGCGCATAGCTTCCCGATTGTCATGGGCATTGAGGGCGTCGAGCTCACGATACTGAAATACCGAATTGCTGGTGGGGGGAAGCGCAGCATACATTCGTTGCCGGTATTCGGCTGCCATGGCGCCGTATTGCGCCTCGGGGGTGATGGGGTTGCGGTAGTATATGATTTCGCCGTATACCTGGTTGTAAGCCATATAATACGTGCCCTTGGCAATGTTGTCAAGCTGGGTGGTGTCGATGGCGCTGAGGGTGTTGAGCGCCTCGATAAACTTGCCTGTGCTGGAGCAGCGGATGGCGATGAGTGCCTGGCACTTACCTACTTCTGATTGCTTGCCCGTCTTCCGGGCAATCTCGATGCAGCGTTTGAGGTAGATGATGGCAGAGTCGTTGACGAAGGGTGTGTACTCTTCGTATAGTCGATAAGAGAGTTGGTATTCGGCATGTAGGTTTTTGGCTTGCGAGAGCTGTTGCTGCAGCTGTCGGATGCGCTGCTCTTTGCGGCTGACGTATTGGGCAGAGTTGTCTATTGTCTCGTCGATGCAGTGGAGCAGAGAGTCGACACTCTTTGGGGTCTGTGCATGACCTATGAGAACTGACAGCGCAAGGAAAAGTTGCGTAGTAAGGATGATTTTTAGGCTTTGTTTGGCTTTCTTCATTTTCAGGTATTTTGCTGTTAGCCTGCAAAAATATGATTTTTTTTTAAAATACGCAAGAACAAAGCAAAAAATAATGATAGTTGAGGTGTTTTTCAGGAGTTTCTTGAGGAGTTAAAGGAGTTAAGGGTTTTTTCAGGAGTTAAAGGAGTTAAGGAGTTAAAGGAGTTAAGACAAATGTCTTGAGGGTTTAATTAAAGGAGTTAAGACAACCGTATTTTGGCGTTGTTTTTAAACAACAAAGCATATGTCTTAACTCCTTAACTTCTTTAACTCCTTAACTCCTTAATGAGATGCAGGGGAAAATTACTTCTGGAATACGCGAACGTAGTCCACCTCCATGGTGGCAGGTAAGCAAGATGGGTCTAAGCCCTGGCCGCCGCCCCAGGTACCGCCCCAGGCGAGGTTGAGGATGGGGTAGAAGGCTGCATCGAAAGGCCATGCCTCCTTGCCGCTGCCGTCGTTGCGATAGGTGAGGAGTTCCTCGCCATCCACATAGAAGGTCATGTATTCTGCAGTCCACTCCATACCGTAGGTGTGGAACTCGGTCTGTGAGTTGCTGATCTTGCGGCGTGCAGACTCGATGGCAGTGCCACCGTTGTTGTACTTAGTGCAGTGGATGGTGGAAACAACCACGTCGGGGTCGTAGCCCACAGACTCCATGATGTCGATCTCGCCATCACCAGGCCAGTTCTGCCAATTGACAGGCATCATCCAGAATGCGGGCCATGTGCCCTTGCCCTTAGGGAGCTTGATGCTTGCCTCGATGTATCCGTACTTCCAACCTGTGGACTCACGAGCGTAGAGACGAGCGCTCTTGATGGTGCCGCCATCGTCGAGGAGGTTGATCTTCAGTGTTCCGTTGGAAACCTGTGCCACCTTGTCCTCGCGCACGTAGTTCTGCAACTCGTTGTTCACCCATCCGGCTGGCTTGATCTCGTAAGTCCAGTCTGGTCCCAATTCGTTGTCGCTGAACTCGTCGTTCCATACGAGGTTGTAGCCCTCGATAGGGCAAGTGATGTTCTGTCCGCCCTTGGCCTGGGTGACGGTGATGTTCTGGCGTGAGCCACCCGACCAGATGGTGATGTTGCCAGTGCGCTCAGCGCCCAGGTTCTCGCCCACGGTGACGGTGATGGTGGCTTTCTTGCCTACGGGATTGGTGGGTGTCACCTTGATCCAACTGTCGTTGGAATAGGCGGCAAACTCGTGTGTGCTCTCCACCTCGGCGGTCTGTGTTCCTCCTTCCTTCTCGAAGTTCAGCGTGGTGGAAGAGAGGGTAATGGTCTCGGCCGAAGCGTAGCTGATGTCGGTTTCGTTGTTGCTGCAAGCGCTGAGGCTTATAGCAACAGCGAATATTGCGCTAAAAATCATTATCTTTTTCATGTTAGTATGTTTATTGTTCAAGTTTTCAGGGGGAATTCCCATGAATTCCTCACCTGAGAAACTTGAGTTTTGATGAAATTACTGAGCAGTTTTCTGGAAGATGATATCGTAGATTTCTACCTTCTCGCCTTCTGGATTTCCTCCAAAGTCGAATACCAGCTTGAGGGCATCGGCCGCACCGACCTTGAGGAAGGTGGCAGGAACCTTAACCTGATATTCCTCGCCTGCCTTGAGGTCGTAGGTGTTCATGAAGAAGAAGTTTTCATCGCTGCTCGTGTCTGTTATCTTCACGGTTACGCCCTTGATGTCTTTCTTAGCCAGGAACTTGCACGAGAAGTCGTAAGGCGTGTCAGCCTCGCCAGGAATGTCGGTGATGAGGTGAACCTGTGCCTGCCACTGTGCGAAGGTCGCTGTAGGCAGCTGTACGGTGTAATGGCCCTTGTCGGCAGTGAAATCGGGAGCGTCTATCTCGGTCCATCCTGGAGCGTAGAAGAAGAAGGTGGTGAAGCCTGCGTCGCCCTTGTCGTCTACATGGCTCTTCCAGATATTGGAAGCGCTGTTGTAGTTGTACACGGTCTTATCTTCTTCCTCGGCAGGTGCTTCCACACCGTCGCACTTGTGTTCCTGCAAGTCGATGTTGCTGATGGTGAGCTTGGTGTTGTCGGCATTGCCTCCGCCGTCGACGACTAAGGTGATGTTGTCCATGTCGATGCCATCCATGTCGCTACGGTAGAAGAGAACTTCCTGGTTGGCCTTCAAGTCGATGCGCTCTGCAAAGTAGAAGCTGTTGTCGTCGCCCGTTTTCACCAGTTTGAGTGTTACACCCGGATGATCGGTGGTAGAAACGAGCTTGCAAGAGAAGTCGTACTTGGTAACCGCGTTAGTGGTCATGTCGGTGAGGAACTTGACCTGTGCCTGCCACTGTTCGGTGGTTGCTGTAGGCAGCTCAATGGTGTAGGCACCGTTCTTCTCGGTGACGGTTGGATTGTCTATCGGTGTCCATCCCGGTGCATAGTAGAACTCGTTGGTGAACTGGCAGTTCTTCCACATGTTGCAGTCGCTGTTGGAGTTGAAGCCCTGGAAGCCTTCGCTGGCGCAGGTGAGGATGTAGTGCCATGCTATGTTGCCATCGTCCCATACGAGCACCATGGTGCTGCCGGTAATGCTCTCTACACGCAGACGGAGCTCGCCGTTATAGGCTGCGTCGGCTGGGATGTAGGGGAAGCAGGTGTTGGCAGGCATGACGAGGTAGAGGTCGTCGCCCTCGGCACTGAGCTGGTAAGAGCTGTGCTGTTCGCTGACAGGCACCATGTAGTCGGTGTCCTGATGATAGTCGGGGAAGATAGAGCAGCCGGTGTTGACATACATGGTTCCGCCAGCGCCTGGGTTGTAGGTATAGCTGTAGTCGGAGCCAAAGGTGAGTCGGTCGTCGTACACACCGAATTCTGCCTTCTCGTTGGCTCCTGCCTTCCACCACTCAGTGCCGTCGGTTCCTGAAGGTCCGCACGCTAAGTGGGCGGGTTCGGTGGCAGCGATGCGCCACTCCTTGCCCGACAGCTTGCCTACGATCTCGCTGAAGTCTACGAGGGTGTTGGTGACATGGAATGTTGTCTCGCCCATGCCCTGCGACATACCGTTGCGGTTGCCCACACGGTAGTAAACCTTATAGTCGCCCGAATTGACCCATATCTTCTGCAGTGGGTTGACGGTGGAGTAGACGGGGTTCTTGGTTACTTCCTTGCCGTCAACAGGAATGTACCACATGGGGTAGATGCCGTCGCCCTCCATATTGAAGGTTACTGTGTTGGTCTCGTCGTCGACGCTGGCAGTCACCTTTGCGTTCTCTGCCAGTGGCAGTCCTGCCTCTGATACGCCGTCGAAGTCCTCTGGGCTGCACGCGCTGAGTGCCAACCCTGCTGTGGCAGCGATGAGGAGTGCCTTGCTGAATATGTTATGTTTCATAATTGCTTGAGTCTTTATATTAATAGTCGTTTTGTGTCAGTGTGCCGTGAGATGCGTCGATTTCACTCAAAGGAATAGGAAGATACTTCTTCTTCTCGGTCCATGTGTTGGTGCGGTAGCCGTAGGCATCGGGTACGAGTGTGGTGGCAGCCTTTCCTGTGCGGATGAGGTCCCAGTAGCGCTTGCCCTCGCCTACAAACTCCTTGTGGCGCTCGTCGATGATGTTGTCGATGGTGGCAGCCTTGTTGTCGGTGAGTCCGGCACGGTGGTGCACCTTGTTGAGGTAATCCTCGGCATCTGCCATGTTGCCGCTTGTGCGTACGATGAGCTCGGCTGCATTGAGCAGCGTCTCGGCGAAGCGGTAGATGCGCAGGTTGTTGTTGAAGTTGAGGTCGGCATCGGCTTTCTGATCCTTGTTGTTTTCTTTATAGGCGAGATACTTCTTGAGCCAGAGTCCGGTGTATTGCCAGCTCTTGGTGTCGCAGCTCTTGCCACGTCCGTCGAAGATGGTGGCGTCCTTGCGCACGTCGCCCTCGTCGAAGAGGTCTAAGGTCTCGAGTCTTACAGGCTCAAATCCCCAGCCAGTGTCCACTCCGTCTTTCTCCTTGTAGTCGCGTGGAGAGATGAAACGTGGATAGACGGTTCCGCCCGCATTGATGTATCCTTCTTTCCAGGCACGCACGGCTCCGTCGTCTGTGTAGTCTATCTCGAAGATACTCTCCTTGGTCCACTCGCCACTCTCGAGGAAGATGTTGGCGTAGTCGGGGTTGAGGTCGTAGTTCTGCTTGTCTTTGATAATCTCTTGCATATAGCCTAATGCCTTGGCGTAGCGGCTCTCATCGTTCTGATACATCACCATCTCGGCATAGATCATGTAGGCGGCAGCCTGGCTCATGCGTCCCAGGTTCTTGTCGTCCCACTTCATAGGCAGGGCGTTGAGGCCGATGGCGCTCTCGAGGTCACTGATGACAGCCTCGTACACCTCGTCGGCGCTCTTTTGCTCGCCGATGTAAGGCGACTTGAGGTTCTCGAAGTAGAAAGGTATGTTGCCATAGAACTTCCATACCTGCATGTAGTAGAAGGCGCGCAGCACCTTGGCTTCTGCCATGAAGGTGTTGTAGTCTGCCTGTGTGAGGGCACCCTTGGCCCACTCTATATAGGTGAGCACGTCGTTGGCGTTGCGTATGCCCTTGTAGCTTTGGTCCCAGATGCCTGTGAGGGCATCGCCTGAGTTCTGGGTGCTGGCATAGTTGGACATCTTCTGTAGGTGGAGGTTGTCGGAACTGGTTCCGCCGCCTACCCACACATCGTCTGCCATGATGTCGCTGCAGAGCTGTAGCGGAGCATACTGTTCGTTGTCGTAGTTATAGTCATACTGACGCATGGGGTTGTAGGTGGAAACCACAGCTTCCATGATGTGCTCCTTGTTGCTGTAATATTCCTGCAGGGTGGCCTTGTCGGGAGGTGTCACGTCCAAGAAGTCGTCCGAGCAGCTGGTCAATGTAAGGGGAGCGATGAGTGCTGCCATCAATACGTATTTATATATTTTCTTTGTCTTCATAATGATAAGTTTTTTAGAGGTTTAGAATCCAAGGTTGAAGCCCACGGTGATGGTGCGGCTCTGAGGATAGACACCATAGTCGACACCCAGCGAAGTGGCTCCTGTGCTGTCGCCTGATGAGATTTCGGGGTCGAAGCCAGCATACTTGGTGAGGGTGAGGAGGTTCTCGGCTGCTACGAAGAGGCGCAGCTTGTTGACGAAGAACTTCTTGGTGATGAACTGTGGCAGGGTATAGCCCAACTGGATGTTCTTGAGTCTGAGGTAAGAACCGTCGGTGATGTAGAGGTCGCTACTCTGCCAGTTGGTTCCGTCGTTGATGACGAAGCGTGGGTACTTGTTGGAAGTGCCTGGACCTGTCCAGCGGTTGAGCAGATAAGAAGGAAGGTTGGCTGGTTGCACGTCGGTACGGCGTGTGGCATCGAAGATGTCGCTGCCGGCAGTGCCCTGCCACATCATCATGAAGTCGAAGCCCTTGTACTCGGCATTGAGGGTGAAACCGAAGGTCCAGTCGGGCATTCCCTTACCTATCTTGGTGCGGTCGGCAGCATCGATGGCTCCGTTGCCGTCTACATCGACGAATCTTACATCACCAGGTACAGCCTTAGGCTGCAACATCTTGCCGTCCTTGTTGACCCATGCCTTCACTTCGTCCATGGTCTGGAAGATACCGGCTGTCTTGTAGCCGTAGAAGTATGGGAAAGGCTCACCGTTGGAACCGCGGGCAATTTCGCCTGTGTTCTGCATAGATGCAATGGAGATGAAGCCTGAGGTGTTGCCGAGGTTCTTCAGTTTGTTCTTCAGATAAGAGGCGTTGGCTTTGGCGTGGAATTTGGCCTTACCGATGTTCCACTTGTAGCTGGCTTCGAGCTCAAGACCTCTGTTCTCCATGTCGCCCACGTTGCCAAGAGGAGCGCCGGCGCCCACGTAGTTAGGAATAGGCATTCTGATGATCATGCCGTTGGTCTTCTTGATGTAATAATCGAGGCTGAATGTCAGGGCGTTCTTAAAGAATCCCAAGTCGATACCTAAGTCGGTCTGCTCGCTCTCCTCCCACTTCAGGTCGGGGTTGGCAAGTGAGCCTGCCTGTACACCATTGACAACGGTCTCGCCCTTGCCCAGGATGGTGTTATAAGGCGAAGCTGTCCAGGCTGCATAGGTGAAGTCGCCGATGTTGTCGTTACCATTCTTACCCCAGCTACCGCGAATCTTCAAGTTGCTCAACCAGTCAGGAGCATGGAAGTAAGGTTCGTTGATGACGTTCCATCCCAAAGAGAAGGAAGGGAAGGTGGCATAGCGGTTGTTGGCACCGAAGCGCGAACTACCGTCGCGACGTACAGTGAACTGTGCCATGTAGCGCTCGTCGTAGTTGTAGCTGGCACGGAAGAAGTAAGAACTCAGTGTGTGTTTGTAAGCAGGACCGCCGCTGGCATACATCTCGCCACGGCTCTGGGCGGCACTCGTATTGTTCATGAAGGGCTTGTTTATGTCCTTGAGGTTCTGCAATGCACCATAGAGGTTCATGCCTGTATTCTGCATCGCACTCTGACCTGCCACCAAGTTGATGGTGTGCTTGTCGAAGGTCTTGTCCCAAGTCAGCACGTTCTCCAACTGCCATACAGTGCCGCGGTTGCTCGACTGGTAGGCGTTGGTGATAGTTGATTTAAGTCCGCTGGAGTTGAGATAATAGAGAGGTTTATAGCCGTCGGCTCCCCAGAATGAGAGGTCAGCTCCGTAAGAGATGCGGTATTTCACGCCGTAACCGATGTTGAGGTCGGCAGAGAAGTTGGCTACAAACTTATGGCTCCAGCCCAAGTCGCCAGGCAGCGAAAGTAGTGCTAATGGGTTAACCATCTCGTTGTATTTACTACCAGGAACAGTATACATATTGCCATTCTTATCATAGAGCATATATTCTGCGCCATAGAGTTGGTTTTGTGCTTCGGCTGCTGCACCGCTCACGGTAGGAGTGAGGATAGGAGAGAGGTAGAGGGCTGAACCCAATGGAGAACCATACTGTGAATTAGCGTCGATGGCCTTGCTCTTGACGCGAGCGTAAGAGATGTTGGCGCTGATCTGCAGTTTGTTGAGCCAGTCGCGGTCCTTGGTGTCGTCGAAGAGCGTGTAGCTGGTATTGCTGCGAAGCGACATACGGCTGTAGTTGCTTCGGTCGTAGTTGCCGCCCACGATACCGTCCTGATGATAGTAACCCATAGAGAGGTAATAGTTGATCTTGTCGGAAGCGCCACTGACGTTCACCTCATGGTTGACAACACCGGCGTTGTCGTTGAACACTTCGTCCTGCCAGTCGGTGCCCTTGCCGTACTGATAAGGATCGGCATAGATAGGAGCCTGTCCTGCGTTGACAAGACCTTCGTTCATCATCACAGCATACTCGGTGGCGTTGAGCACATCGCGGTGCTTCCATGGGTTCTGCCAGCCGTAAGAGAAGTTGTAGTTGACGTGTACTCGACCCTTCTCGCCGCCCTTGGTGGTGACGAGGATGACACCGTTGGCAGCACGTGTACCGTAGATGGCGCCAGAGGCAGCATCCTTCAGTACCTCAATGCTCTCGATGTCGCTGGGGTTCAGATAGTCGATGCCGCCCTCGATAGGCATACCATCAACGATGTAGAGAGGGTTACTATCATTGATAGTACCGATACCACGGATACGAACCTGTGAGGCAGCACCTGGCTGTCCTGATGAAGAAGTGACGGTAACACCAGATGCCAAACCCTTCAGTGCATTGTCGACACGTACTGCCGCCTTGCCGTCGAGGTCGTCGGCACTCACCTTGGCGATAGAGGCTGTCACGACGCTCTTCTTCTGAACACCATAACCCACTACCACTACGTCTTCGAGGGTGCGTGAGTCTTCCTTCAGCGTGATTTTCAGCTTGTCGGAAGCCTTCACCTCTTGAGTCACATATCCTATATAAGATACGACCAATGTTGTGTTGGGGTTGGCTTGAATCGTAAAGTTACCATCCAAGTCGGAAACTGTACCCTGTGAGGTACCTTTTACTACTACTGATGCACCGATGATGGGTTCTCCACTCACGTCGGCGATGTTACCCTTACAGGTAATCTGTTGCGCCTGCATGATGGTTGCCACAAACAATGTCAGCATCACCATTAATAACCTTGTTGGTTTCATAAGCTAAATGTTTAGATTTTTGTTATTATTGAGTTTCGTTATTATTAGGTATGATGTAGGTGGACGACTTTTTCGTCTTCTACCGAAGCATTCGTTTTTCCACTTGCAAATGTACTAAAAAAAATAGTCGGTAACAACCCAGTGATAAATAAAAGTGGATTTGAAAAGTAGAAAGTTTTTCTTATGTTTCTGATTATCAGTACTGTGCGAGAAACTTGAAAATCGAAATCAGTGGACGCTTTATAAAGCTGAACTTCGAGAAAAGGGCGCTTTCATCCTTCTTATGTGTTGACAAAAAGTAGAATTGTGTTTTTGTGCGATTTTGCTTCTGTTCGTATGTTGTCCACTTTCTTCTTATCTTTGATTATCTTTTAAACAGTTGATTATTAGTGGTTTGTGAATCTTATGGCACTTCTGTTGTTCCACTTTTCCATTTTATGCCGAAAAATGGGTGGATTTTTTGCTTAATTTTGCGGCAACAATCTGATTTTTTTAATAACTTTAAAAACTTAAATGAGTATGAAACATTTGAATTTACTTCTGTTTGCATCTTCCATGATGTTCGTGGCGCCTGCTTATGGTCAGGACTATAAACAGGTATGGGCGGACGAGTTCAACAACGTAGGTTCAGTAGACGAAAGAACCTGGAACTATGAGATTGGAAACCGTGACAACGGATTTGGCAACTGGGAATTGGAAAGCTATCAGAAAGCCAACGCTACCGTGGGTCTCGCTCCCGACGGAACCACCAAGGCACTCATCATCACTGCTAAGCCTGATCGTACTTCTGCACGACTCTTCACCAAGGACAAGGTGTCGTTCAAATATGGTAAGTTGGAAACACGCATCATGATCCCTAAGACTGCCAATGGTTTGTGGCCAGCCTTCTGGCTGCTTGGCAACACGGGAACATGGCCTTCGTGCGGTGAAATCGACGTTTTGGAGATGGGACATTTTGACGGAATCAAGAACGGCACTCAGGAGAAATACTATAGCGGCGCCTGCCACTGGGGTGTTTATCAGAATGGAGGCTATCCCAACTATTGCAAGTTCACTACCTCACCTACGAGCCTGCAAGACGGCAAGTTCCACAAGTTTGTATTGGAGTGGACGCCCGATGTCATCAACATGTATCTCGACGACGCTGCTAAACCTTATTATAGCATGGACATCAGCGACAGAAGTCTGAATACATCGCCAGGCAACTATTTCAACAAGCAGTTCTATATGCTCGTCAACTTGGCGATAGGTGGCAACTTCACTGGCGTGAACAATGCTGCAGCCGTTACTGCCCTCAGTTCTGGCGAGAAGAAGATGTATGTAGACTATATTCGCCTTTACCAGAAGGAGGGACAGGAGTGCTACACCATCAACGGAAAAACCGTCGATAATATGAAAGAGGACACTCATTTCGAGGACACAACCACCAAGTTAGGAGAATATGGCTACAAGTCGCTTGATGCTGCAGGTAAGTCGGTCTTCGACTTCTCTAAAGGTTCCGACTACGTCATTATCAGCGCTTCCACCGGTGTAATGCAGCAGATGGGTGAGAAAATCAAAGCCGACTATTCGGTAGACAACACCAAGCAGCACCTCTATATTTGGGAGAACACCTATGCGCCAAGCATTGGAACAGGTGTCAATTCCTTCGGACTCAACGAGGATTACTCTGTTTTTACCGTTACCCAAAAAGGATGGTCAGGATTGGGCTTTCACGGATTGAAAGACCTCTCCATGCTCGACGACAGCTACTATCTCCATTTCTCGATGAAGGGCGACGATGCTCTCTTGCATGCTTCTCATGCGATTCGTGTAGGTGAGGCCAGCTTCACTATCGGCAACAACCCTGTGGAGGGCATGATTTTGGGTGACTACAAACGCGATGGCGAATGGTACAGTTTCGACATTCCTTTCAGCAAGTTCAAGAAGATGGCAGGAACTGTGTTCCCCGACAAGGACGGTGGTGCTGCTGCCTATAGAGAGAATGCTATCAGCGCGCTCAGTGGTGGAAATGCAGGCACAAAACTTACCTTCGACAATGTGTTCTTCTATAAGAAGCAGGGTGGCAGCGAGACTCCTGATGTCGACGCTACGCTCGGAGAATTTGGATCCAAGTCGCTCAACGCCGAAAACCAGTCGACTTTCGACATTGCATCGGGTTCCGACTACGTGCTCATCGCCACTGGCAGCACCTTTGCCAATCAAGTAAAGGACGCAGGCAAGGTAAAGGCCGACTACAATGTCGACAATAGTCGCTATAACTTCAACCTCTGGGAGGGCACCATGACAGGCGCTACACCCACAGGCACCAACAGCTTCGGCTACAACGAGGAATACTCCTGCGTGAAGGTTGCTGGCGGAAAAGGTTGGTCGGGCGCCGGCTATGCTCCTGCAGCAGCCACCGATATGAGCATGATAGACGACAGTTACTGGCTCCACTTCTCAATGAAGACAACCAATGAGATCAGCAAGAATGCTCCTTATGCCATCGTCATTGGCGAGAATGCTCACTTCACCATTGGCTCTGCTCCTTTCGAAGATGGAAGTAAGAAATATGCAGTACTTGGCGATTTCTATCGCAACGGTGAATGGTACAGCTTCGATATTCCAATGACAGAAATCAAGAAATATGGCACTCCTGCCTTCTGGGGTAATAGTTCTTACAAAAATAACATCCTGAGTGTCCTTGCTGGCGGAACCAACGGTGTAGAGGTGAATCTCGACGGTGTCTTCTTCTACAAGAAGATTACTACTGGTATCCAGGCTTCTACTGCAGATAAGAAGCAGCAAGCCAAGGTGCTCGGCATCTACGACCTCACTGGCCGCCGTGTCAGTGATATGAATGCTGGTGGCATTTACATCGTACGAACCAACCAAGGAAACTTTAAGGTGAAAAAGTAATATTTAAAGGTAAAAAAGTAAAAGGGTAAAAAAGTAAAAACAACTTTCTCAAATGGGGAAGTTAAGATAACTTCTCTAACTTCCGCACATGAGAAAGTTCAATAAATCAGGTACAAGGGGGCGTTTCATCAAGATGGAATGCCCCTTTTATCTTAATATTTTTCAAAACGAAGAAATAGATAAACAATAGATAATCAGTTACTTGTGCTCTTTTTGTTGCTTCGTGAAGCCACTTTTTTACCCACAGCCGAATAGCGAAACGATAAAAAGAGTAAATTTGCAAGCGAAAACTTAATAACTTAATTGTATAATTAAAAAACTATGCTTATGAATAGGAAAATTTACAAATTGTTACTTTTCTGTATGGTTAGCATGTTTTCTGTTGTCTATGGCCGTCGTTATAAAAGATGAACGCGTAAAAATATATCGTAGCTTTTAGTTCTTTCAGAACATCATTGGCACAGATTAGGAATAACAACACATACAAGCATTATAACTTTGCGTACATATTTAAATAACTCAAGTTTCGCAAGTGGGTTAAGTACGGGCTGGAGCTTCTGCCCCTTCAGGGCGTGTGGGGCACAAAACTTGCGAAACTTCAATAAATAATAACTAAAAAGAAAGGAGTGAGTTTCTCAGATTTTTTATTTGAATTTTTGCCATGTCATTCAGAGTTTTATTTGTTTTTTAAATGCAACACTAAGATAAGTGAAACTTCTGACATGACATAATCCTGGGCAACTTTTTGTTGCTAAGGTCTTTTAAAAGTTTAATTAATAATAGTGTTGCGGAATTATGGATATGAAAAAAAATATACTTTTATCAATGATCTTGCTCGCTTTGTGCTTGATACAGGCTTCAGCGGACACTTATTACTACAAAATCCGGCTTTCCAATGAGAATGGTGACCCGGAAGCATGGTCTAATTATATTGCGGTAAGCTTTGATACTCAGAATAATGTTTATGTTAACGGACTGAAAGATCTTATTGATGGAAAGACTGTAAAGGATGAAACTGGTGGGAATTATACATTGTACAAAACAGCCGATAATAAGGTAAATCTGGATAGAATTTATGGTATTGTATTTGCCAATGGGAAAGGAAGAAATAAAAGTGGACAATTAAACATATTGGAGGGAGGTGAATTTCCAGCGTGGAAGGAGATACGTGAGCACATCAAATATCTCGAATTGCGCGAGTATATACGTGATACATATACTGATGATAGCTATTTCATGGATATGCATAAAGTTGTAGAGTTGGAATTGCCTAAAAATGGTATTAAAGTAGGAAATGGGGATAATGCTTGTCTAAGGTATTTCGCTAATGCTGATAATCTGAAAAGTATAACTATATGGAGCGATAAGATGAGCAAACCCGTAGATATAACAGATGATGCGGTAACGGATATACCCTTGCTGAATATAGTTGGAAAATATATGTTTTCCAATTGTTATAGCTTGAGTACCAGATATATAAACCGATTGATAAAGAATGTTACAGAGATAAAAGACAATGCTTTTCGCGCAGATGAAGGAAATCGTGATAAATTCTCTGACTTAGTAGCAGACCATAAAATGGCTATTGAGATACCCAACTCAGTAACGAAAATAGGAGATCAGGCTTTTTATAATCGAGTGAAAGTTACCGGACTGAATATTCAAGGAAATGGTGGCTTGGAGATTGGTTTTGAAGCATTCAGAGGATGTGATGAACTGGCAAAGATAAAGATAATGCAAACTCAGGATAAACTTAGAATATATAAAAATGCATTTAGGGGCTGCAAACAGTTGAATGCCTTTGAAGGCATGGATAAAGCTAAGATAACCTATCTTGAAACTGGTGTATTTGGTGACTGTCGATCCATGACCAACGAATTTGTTAATGGTGTGTTAGAGAATTATGCAGCCAATGCCAATGGGGAAAAAAAGAAGATTCCTGCTTATCTGTTTTTTGGCTGCAACGGACAAGATGGACATGATGGAACGGATAAGAATAAAAATGTTTGTTCTTTTACCGATTTGAATATTCCTGCACAGTTTACTGAAATAGGAGATGGTGCATTTGCTTCTACTGGTGATGCTAAAATAAAGTTGAAAACTATCACAGTGAACAGTGTAAAGGCTCCTACGTGCCTACAAGGGGAAACGGACGAATATGCAAATATTAAAAATAAAAGCGTGTTTGCAGGGCTGGATCCAAATATGACAACTGTAATCTTTGCTAATAAAGCAGAAAACTGGGAGGAAACTGAGACAACTGGTTTTTTGACCTATATGAATGATGGGTCTGAGTTTCAGCGTCTTCTCACAAAAGACCTATATAGTGATCATACAAAATATATTAATGTGCCGCAGCAACATGCGATAGTAAGATTGCACAGAACACTTAAGGTGGGTTGGAACACCATTTGTCTGCCTTTTGGAGTGAATTACAGATATTGTAGTTTGTGGGGTGATGCTTATAAAGCCCAACAGGCTCACAATGCACGCATCATAGTGAATGGGCTTACCAATAATGATAGAGAGGCTGATAGTAATAATTTCACAATGGGTGTATACCGCGGCTATTGGAAAGAGGGTAAGACTTTCATGTTTCTCCATTACACCGATTTTGATAAATATCCGCTTGATTTATGTGAGACATTCCTTGTTAAGATGAGAGAACAAGATATTGCAGAAAATGGTATTTATACGTTTAGAAATGTTGATTTGAACTACTGCTGGACTGCAGATGGAGAAAGTGGAAATGATGGGAATTGGAAGTTTGAAACATATTCTGCTGATAAAATGTCGGCAAAGGATTTTAATGGTCAAGTGAATACTGATGCGATACCATTTAAAGATAAGGCATCCTATGTTGATTATGTGCTTAGAGGTTCTCTTGTTCAGCGCATGGGCACTGTGGGGGATTCACAAGGTATAATAACAACCAAGGATTATTTCTTTCAGCAGTCCCAAAACGGCACGATGAAACTCTATCCCTATACAGCTGATAAAAAATACGGTATCCGTGGGTTCAGTGGGTGGTTTCATAAAAATGATAATAGTAACTCGAAAGCTTCTGAACTTTCTTTAAGTTTGTTTGATGATAGTAGTATCACTCCTATAGAAACAGTAAAGGAAGATGACTTGAATAGAGACACTTCTGGCAAAGTTTATAGCATCAGCGGAGTGCTTATGAAAAACAATGCCGCCGATCTGAATAATCTGCCAAAGGGCATTTATGTCGTGAATGGAAAAAAATATGTAGTCAAATAAAAAAAAGCAACAATGAAAAAGGAATATATAAAACCGATAATCATTAATATAAAAATATATAATGATGATGCTTTGTGCCAAATGGTCACAGCATCGCTTCATGATTACGACAAACGCGATCCTGTTGAAAATATTGCCGGCGAAGGTGACAAAGACGGACCGGACACCGACGATGATGGATTCATTTGGAATGACTAACAACTTTATTTCACGTTTTTCAAAAAGGTACAAAGCATGAATACATTGAAACAAACTCTGTTTTTATTGCTCGTTCTCGTATTTTCGGGAGTGAGCAAAACTATTGCCCAATCTACTGGCGTGTATGTAGGTGGACATATCCGACGTGAACGTCCCGGTACCATCGAGAAATTACGCAATTCTGGTTTCACATATATCATTCTCTTCAATATCAACGTTGAGCCCGATGGTACACTGACTACAGATGGCGAGACGGTATGCAAAGATGGAAAGTATGTGTTTGGTAACACGCAACCCAACTATGTCTCTGACATAAAAAAACTAAAACAGGCACCAACAACCATAAGTAGAATAGAAATATGTATAGGTGGTTGGGGTAACGAGTCTTTTAGTCGCATCAAGGAACTTATTAATAGACATGGTGTAGGAAGTGGTACCATCTTGTATAAGAATTTTAAAGCGCTTAAAAATGCCATTCCAGAGATTGATGCTGTAAACAACGATGATGAGCATTGCTACGATGTCGCAACGGCTGTTAAATTCCACCAGATGATGTATGAATTGGGGTATAAAACAACTATCGCGCCATATACGAACCGTAGTTTTTGGGAAAATCTTGTTTCTCAGTTGGGCGATAGATGTGATAGGGTACTTATACAGTGTTATGATGGCGGAGCAGGAAACAATCCATCCGACTGGCATTTAGGTAACAGAGCTGTCCATGCAGGAAGAATGAATTACCAAGAAGGTGGTGTAGATGCATGCGTAGCTCAGATGGAGTCATGGAAGAAAAATAATGGAGTGAGCGGAGGTTTTATTTGGCTTTATAACGATGAAACATGGAATCTTAATCAGTGGGCAACGAGGATGCTACGTGTGTTTGGTACAAAAAAGTGCGATGACAGTATAGCAATTCTTTATGCAGATTCCGACTATCGTGGTTATTCAAAATCATTGGGCGAGGGTAGCTACACTCAGGCAGATCTCGCCATGTATGGCATTAGTGCTAAGGATATATCATCGTTGAAGGTCACAAAAGGCTTCAAGATTACACTCTATGAGAATGCTGATTTCACTGGTAATTCAAAGAGTTGGACAACAGACGCTTCTTTTGTTGGTGGGGATTGGAACGATAAGGCTTGTTCGGTGCGAATCGAACCAAATGGCAAGAGCGGTCTGTCGGGTAACTTCAAAATCATGAACCGCAACAGTGGTAAGTATCTTGACTTGGATAATAACAAGACTGATAACAATACCGCAATCGTCCAGTTTGATGACGAGGGTGTAGATGCCTCTCAGACGTGGACATTTACAGAGGTGATGAAAGGTAAGGGTGTCTACTCCATCTGCTCCTATGGTAATAAGAACCGAGGTATGGATGTCGTTGATTTTTCTAAGGAAAACGGAGCTCAGGTGCAACTATACGACTATTTGGGTAATAATCATCAACAGTTTATTCTCTACGACTGTGGTGAAGGCTATTATCAACTTGTAGCTCGTAACAGTGGTAAAGTGGTAGAGATTCCACAATCAAGCAAAGGAAATGGTGAATGGATAAAAATCTACGACAACAATGGCTCCCACACACAACAGTGGGCCGTGGTTGAGAACCGATACGACGAGGCTTCTGCAGTTACATTGTATACCGATAAAGGCTATAAGGGTAAAGCTGTGACCCTTTCTGAAGGCCAATATAACCTCAGTCGAATGGGGCTTTACAATCTGAAGGACAATGATATGAGTTCTTTGAAGGTCACTCCTGGTTTCAAGGTTACAATCTATGAGGATGACAATTTCAATGGCAAAAGTAAGTCATACACAGCCTCTGAGAGTTTCGTTGGTGAAGAATGGAATGATAAGATGTCTTCGTTGAAGGTTGAGGCATACGGAAAGAGTGGACTGTCAGGTGACTATAAGTTGCAAAACCGCAACAGTGGTAAGTTTCTTGATTTGGACAACAACAACACAGACAATAATACAGCCATCGTTCAATATGATGATGAGGGCATAGATGCAACGCAGATATGGACATTGACAGAGATTGGTGGTGAAAAAGGTGTTTATTCTATATGTACTTCAGTCAACAAAAGGCAAGGTATGGATGTAGCCGATTGGTCGAAAGACAATGGCGCCCAGGTGCAACTCTATGAATATCTCGGCAACAGGAATCAACAGTTCATCGTTGTCGAAAAGGGTGATGGTTATTATCAATTTGTTTCACGTCTTAGTGGTAAAGTGATAGAGATACCGAGCTCGAGCAAGGACAATGGCGAGTGGATAAAGCTATATGACAACAATGGCACCAATACGCAACAGTGGAAATTCGTTAGTCCGTCAGTCTATTCTGGCATCGCAAACACCGAAAGTCTCTCTGGGATGAACCTCAGAAAAGAGGGCAATACCATCATCGTGACAGGTGCAAAAGGTAAAGAATTGACTATCTATGATGTAAGCGGAAGACTGATACGTTGCGAGACAATAGATTCTGCCAAATATTCCATGTCTTTGGATAAAATGAAGACAGGTATCTACATCATGAAAATAGATTCCATTGCTAAAAAGATACGGGTCGAGCTGTAACATTGCTATATTCTATAATCTAATAATAATTCAAATTAACTATTATGAAAAAAAATCGTGTTTTATTGTTTTTAACGTTATTCTGTGTGGCAATTCTGAAAGTCCATGCACAAAAAATTCCTATTGAGATAGTGAACAATTCTGTTTTTCCTGACGACAAGGTATATGTGGCTATCATTGGTAAGAAAGTGAGTGATGATGCTCCTATTTATTATGACCTCATAGCCAACAATGCAAGTGATGCTGCACTCAGGGCCCTTACTGTCAATACAAACACTCTGCATAAGTTCAACGGAGATAGAGGTTATGCCAATGTGTTTACGCCGCTGAATCAGATAAAAAACAAAACCATTTACGTAGATAAAACCCATGCTTGCCGTATGTTTTTTGGTTTCAATTCACCGCTTTACCTACACGTAAACGATAATAATGGTGGGTATGCAGGAGCTGACATGCAAAACCCTTCCGACCCGAATATCGATCTGCGATGGGAACTTATTGAATTTACTTATGATAGGTATGGTGTGATGTTTATCAATACCTCACGTGTTGATGCATTCCAATATCCCATGGGATTGGAACTATATGGAAATGCTTCGGCAGGTGCCAATAATCCATACACCAAGCGTGGAGAGGTGAATACCTATGAGGAGATTATCAATCGCTGGAAGACACAAAACGAAGGTAATATCTTCTCTAACTGTCTGAAGAACAATATAACTCATGATCATTTGGGAGGTATTATTATGCAACCATCTAAAGTGGCAGAGGTGAAGAATACTGGATATTTCGATGGCTACATCAACCGTATCTGGAGCGAGTTTCGCAATAAAGACATACACGTAAACATGGGCAACCAATTAGGTGTTTGGCGTGGACGTGTGAATGGCAACAACTTCGTCTTAAAAAGTGAGTCAGGACCTCGTCAAGGGCAGACGGCCATTGTAGGCAAGCCTACCTCCATTGATGTGATAGAAGGTGCAGGAGAGTTTGCAAAATTCAATGGCAACGATGCAGATCTTCCAGTACAAGCCATGTTCTGTGGAGCGATGAATCGTGGAGTGATAAAAACAAATCTTGCAGATGGCGAACTGCAGGATTGGGGAGATACAGGAAGCTTCTTCAACACCGATGTATATAACCCTTATGTGAAATTCTTCCATCAGAAAGACATCAGTTACGACGGTTATACCTATGCCTTCGCATACGATGACACATTTGACCAAAGTGCAACATGTGCCACCAGTCATCCAGAACGTGCCGTGGTAACTATTGGTGGATTTAAAGGACAGTCTGGGACAGATCATCCTATACCAGAAGTTACTGCTGCTCCTATCCCTCATCACACAACTGACAATGTGAAATCGGTTTATAGTGATACTTACACTTCGCTTGTTCCGGAAATGTTTATTGGCTCTTGGTATCAACAGACAGCTACACAGAGTGTCAGCCTTGACGGCAACAATACACTCAAGTGTTCCAACTTTAATTATGTCGGAATTGAGTTTGGTGGTCCTGAGATAGACGCAACAGATATGGAATATCTCCATTTGGATATCTATCCTCTATCTTCTTTTACGATCAATGTATACCCAATATGTCGTAACAACGATGGGAGTGTCAACGACCAATTGAAAAAACCTATTAATCTCATAGCTAATCAATGGAATAGCATAGATATCCCTATGAGTGATTTTGTTGGACTCAACGCTTCCAGGATCTTCCAGTTCAAGTTTGATAACGGTAAAGGAGAGACCTTCTATCTCGACAATCTGTATTTCTACAAGAATGGTTCTTCTAGCGGAATAAGTAGCATAGAGACCCACACACAGGATAATCATGCGTGGTACAACTTGCAAGGTCAGCGTATGAACGATGGTGCAGGCTCATTGCCAAAGGGAGTGTACATACATAACGGAAAGAAGATTTTAGTGAAATAACATAAAATAATAAAAATGAGGGTGTGTCATAAGTCTGTGACGCACCCTCGTGATAACCAGATCAGTGACATGAGTCCAGTATGTGGTCAAATAATTAAAAATATGAAGAGACGAATTCTTTTTGCAAAAAACTTTTTCCTTGTAGGTTTATTGCTATTAACTTCTTTACAAGTCATAGCGCAAAAAGCCCGTGTGATGATCACTACGGAAAACAACAGTAAACTCTTGTCAGAGACAATACTGAAAACCACAAAAGGTAGACCTGCATCCAACTATGTGCGTATCAATACAGACCGTCAATATCAGACGGTAGATGGTTTTGGCTTCGCTCTTACCGGAGCGACGTGTTACAATCTAATGCGAATGAGTGCAGGAGAACGTGCTGTACTTCTTAAGAAAATATTTTCAGAGCGCCAGGGTTATGGTGCGAGTTATGTGCGCATAAGCATAGGATGTAGTGACTTTTCTCTTTCACGCTATACTCTTTGCGATGTAAAAGGCATAGAAAATTTTGCCCTTCAAAGTGAAGAAATTGCGTATGTGATTCCCATTCTAAAAGAAGTGCAAGCCATCAACCCCAAGCTGAAAATCATTGCCGCACCATGGACTGCTCCTAAATGGATGAAGGTGAGTCAGAAAAATGGGGATGTTCCGTATGAGAACTATGTAGGCGGACATCTGAATAAAACTTGTTATTCGGACTATGCGGACTATTTCGTAAGGTTTCTGAAAGCGATGAAAAACAACGGAATAACAATCCATGCGGTGACTCCACAAAATGAACCTGGAAACGGAAACAACGAAGGAGGAGCTATGCTCATGGATGTTGAAGAGGAAATAGCTTTTGTTAAGGTTCTTGCCACAGCCTTTCACAATGCAGGACTGAGTACCAAGATATATCTTTTTGACCACAATTTTGATAACGAACAATATGCCGAACGGGTAGCAAAGTCCTTGCGGTCATCATCGTTTCTTGGTGACGATCTTGTGGAAGGTGCCGCTTTTCATAACTATGGGGGTGACCCTACAGCCATGGCTACGTTTTATAATAACACGGGTCTGAAGTCAATCTATACTGAGACAAGTATAGGCTCGTGGAACGATGGACGTAATCTAAAAGACAAGCTATGCGGAGAATTCAACTGGTCGGGTTTGCGTGCGTTGCAAAACCAGAGTAGTGCATTTATAGCATGGAACCTGCTTCTCGACTATAATGGTCATCCTACCACCTTATCTAATAGTACTGTGTATGGCAATATAGAAATAGATCCAAGTAGTTATGCGCTCTCTACGGTACGCTACAATCGCGATTATTATATCATTTGCCATCTTTCTTCTGTCATCCGACCTGGTGCGGTAAGATGTGACTATATAGAGAATGGTGTACCAAGAGATGACTGGAACTTCAATTATGTCGCACTAAGAAACTCGGATGGCACCACAGCTTTTGTCATTAGTAATAAGACATCGGTCGAAAAGCATATCAACCTTGCTTCGAATAGCGAATATGTGAACGTAGATATACCTGCCAAAAGTGTTGTTTCTGTCCTTTTGGGAGATACAGAACAAAATGCCGTGACCTTTGGTGGTATGGAGATGATTCCGTCAGATAACCGAAATAGTTTTTCTATCAATACCTATCTTGAAAAGGGCAAAATATACACTGCTGTAGGCGATGATGCCTTCAGTTCACCTGACTTCTATGAAGATCCTGATTTTTTCATCAAGTTAGGAAATGGTCGTTTCAAGTTTACGGCTCTCAGTGGTTATTATAACATCAAGTTTGTCCCCGCAACGAAGAGTTTTCGTATATACGCCTCTCATGAGAATGGGAATCCATTGAGTCTTAATGCAGATGGAACCGGTGCCTTATGGGCTATTGGCAGTGATGGATTGCATAAACCGTATTATAGTATCATAAGCAATCAGAGCTGGTGGACTGATACCGACCATGCTACATGTATGGCACCCGTGGGCAACAAGAGATACCAACTGACACTTACTGCAGGTCGTCAACTGAATGTAAATAATGTTGACTTTAAATTTTTCGGACAGGCAGGATGGGGTGTTGAATTGAATCCTACAGGTGAATACCGCATCTCTTCCAGGAGTGATGTGTTTCTCATAGGGCATAAGGCAGTGAATGGGCATAGTGATGGCAATGTGTATGTGGCTGACGGTGTGACGCTACAAGAAGGAAGAACCTTTCGTTTTATTGTTGACATGTCGGTTCCCTCGCAGCCAGTAATGTCTGTTGATGATATATCTACGGGCATAAAACATCCTGAAGTATATGCTGATGGTCTTTCCCACGAGTGGTTCACACTTTCAGGTATAAAGATCGAACGGCCACATAAAGCTGGTGTTTATTTATGTAATGGGAAAAAAATCATAATCTTATAAATATCTGACTGAAGTTTCGCATGTGGTTCAAGTACGGGCTGAAGGCCCAAAAGCTCCAAAAGCAGCACGCCCTGAAAGGGCAGAAGCTAAGCCTTATAACCCCTGGACATCTTGGGATTAAGACTTACTTATTATAAAGGAAATGCGGGATTGAGTTGATTGCTCAATCCCGCATTTTATTTTTTTGCTGTTGAATTTAAATCGCTAACTACTCAGTACCTCTATTGAAAACTTTGAATAGAAAAGCCTCGAAAAATGAAAGCGGCTTCGATAGTCAATGAAGCCTAT
>OOCI01000284.1_pt1 | contig 49265 bp, 42 predicted proteins | sample 1671761 | NCBI WGS metagenome assembly OOCI01 (sample SAMN06348190, study PRJEB24527) | human gut metagenome | biome: human gut; feature: ankylosing spondylitis patient; material: feces | host: Homo sapiens | place: China | collected 2015-10
ATATATCGGCATTTACCAACTTATGAAAAGATAATCAGAAATTTAGTAAGTTTTTACCTTAAAGAAGAGCCCTGATTTCATCATCTTAATGATAATGAAAAAGCAGGACCCTTCTTTTATTATTAACTCGTTACTCATATAATTTCACAGACTTCAAAAATACTTCATCTCTGGCAGCCGTGATGCGGAGCTGTACCTGAGAAATCCTTTCGGAGGTATCAGCCGTAAGCGGATTCTGTAAGGCGAAAGGATCCTGCAGCTGGCAGATTTTCTTATGACCGATACAGGTTCCCTGATAAATGGGATACTGGGCACTGCTTAGGAAATCTGCCGTGATACGGAAGCTTTCTACACGCTGTCCCTTCGCAATATCCTCCTGTACAACAATATATTTGATGTTCTGAACCGGATGCTCCAGAATCAGGCGGTAATAAGGCTGTGTAGCAGGAGAAGTCTCGTCCTTTTCCAGGTGGAAGGGGATCTCTTTTCCGAATTCCTGATCCAGTAATTCACGTAATTCCATAAGACGTTTTACATCGCGTTCATCAATCAGACCGTCGGTTGTGGGAGGAAGATTCAGATGAAAGCAGGAGTTTGCCCCGACGCTAATTAAGTATGTGTGGAAGAGGCGTTCCAGAGAATGAGGTTCTTCTTCCGGATGCCAGAACCAGCCCGGGCGGATGGACATATTGATCTCTGCGGGGGTAAAGGTCAGTCCCCTGGAATACAAAATGTTGGGCATGGTTCCCAGTTCCCTTTCCGTATTATAAATCCATGACAGGTCACCTTCATCTGCCATGGGGCCTTTTCCTGTCTGCACAGGGCTGTAGAAGCAAAGCTCGGACGGAACGACTGCCCATTCGGCATGGCGGGCAACGCCGGCCTCGTTTCCACACCAGCGGATATCCGGGCCAAAGTCGTTAAAGATCAGCGCTTCCGGCTGGTACTTGTGAATCAGTTCAAAGTAACGCGGGAAGTCATAGACCTGTTTCTTCCCATTCGGGCCTTCTCCACAGGCATTGTCAAACCATACATAGAATATATCACCGTATTGTGTTAAGAGTTCGGTCAACTGGTTACAGAAATAATCATTGTATTCCGGGGTACCGTAATAAGCAGAATTCCGGTCCCAGGGGGATAAATAAAAACCGAATTTGATACCTCCCCTGCGGCAGGCATCGGCTGCCTCCTTCACGACGTCGCGTTTTAAGGGACTATTCTTAACCGAATGCTCGGTATACTTCGAAGGCCATAAGCAGAAGCCGTCATGGTGCTTGGCAGTTAATACCATACCCTTCATGCCTGCAGCTTTGATGGTGCTTACCCACTGGTCACAGTCTAATTTTACCGGGTTAAAAAGGGAAGGAGCTTCGGTGCCATTGCCCCATTCCTTATTGGTATAGGTATTGGGACCAAAATGAATAAATGCATACGATTCCATTTCGTACCAGTCCAGCTGCTTCCGGGAGGGCAGTACATTGGCAGCCTCCTGTAAGAATTTTATCATATCAGATTACCTCGTTCCTAAAAATGATTATTGGGTTATGGGAATAAATAATCATCATTATCGTACAATAAATTTGTATACGTAGCAACTGCCTTTGTGATAAAATTTAATCACTAAGATTTAAAAGGAAAAGACGTGTATTGTAACCGTGAGGCGAGAAGCTGCCGGACAGTTACACACAAAGGAGAAATGAAAATGACACTGAAGGAACTACAGATTGGAAAAAGCGCGGTAATTACAAAGGTTGGCGGTGAAGGGGCTTTACGTCAGCACTTTCTTGATATGGGAATGATTCCGGGGGCAGAGGTGACGGTAGTAAAGCTTGCTCCGATGGGGGATCCGATGGAGGTACAGATTCATGGCTATGAACTGACGCTCCGGCTTGCGGAAGCAGAAGAAATTGAGATTGAACAGATCCAGAAAAGAACCAGAGATCATCGGGGAATTGAACAGAGTAAGAATACCGATCATCCTGGACTCGGTGAGAGTGGAAAATATCATTCCAGGGATCATGAGAATCCGGTTCCGGAAGGGACGATACTGACCTATGCACTCGTCGGTAACCAGAATTGCGGAAAGACGACTTTGTTTAATCAGCTGACAGGAGCAAGACAGCATGTCGGCAATTTCCCGGGTGTTACCGTTGACCGGAAAGATGGTGTGATCCGGGGATATGAGAATACGGAGGTGACGGATCTTCCGGGAATATATTCGATGTCTCCCTATAGCAGTGAGGAGATTGTTTCGAGGAATTTTGTGCTGAATGAAAAGCCGCGTGCTATCATCAATATTGTAGATGCGACCAATATTGAACGGAATCTGTATCTTACCATGCAGCTTTTGGAGATGGATATTCCGATGGTTGTTGCTCTTAACATGATGGATGAAGTGGTTGGCAATCAGGGAGCTGTTGATGTGAATACCATGGAGGCAATGCTCGGAGTGCCGGTGATTCCGATTTCAGCGGCGAAAAATGAGGGAGTGGACGAGCTGATCCGGCATGCGATCCATATTGCAAAATATCAGGAATGTCCGGTGAAACAGGATTTTTGTGACAAAGAGGATCATAACGGAGCGGTGCATCGCTGCATTCATGCCGTGGTTCATCTCATTGAGGATCATGCAGAGGAGGCGGGAATTCCGGTCCGGTTTGCAGCAACGAAGGTTATTGAAGGGGATCACCTGATTCTTAACAAGCTTAAGCTGGATGAAAATGAAACGGAAATGCTGGAGCATATTGTCAGTCAGATGGAAAAGGAACGTGGACTTGACCGCAGCGCTGCAATTGCGGATATGAGATTTGATTTTATTGAGAGGCTTTGCGAGCAGACGGTCGTAAAGCCCAAGGAGAGCAGGGAGCGTGTCCGCAGTGAGAAGATTGACCGGGTTCTCACCGGTAAATATACTGCTATTCCCTGTTTTATCGGTATTATGGTGCTTGTATTTTACCTGACCTTTAACGTGATCGGAGCATGGCTTCAGGGGCTGCTGGAATGGGGCATTGATAAGCTCTCTGTGATTGTGGATGCAGCACTTACCGCCATGAATGTCAATGCGGCAATTCACAGTCTGGTGATTGATGGAATTTTTACCGGTGTAGGAAGTGTATTAAGCTTTCTTCCGATTATCGTTACATTGTTTTTCTTCCTGTCGCTGATGGAGGACAGCGGCTATATTGCGCGGGTGGCATTTGTCATGGATAAGCTGCTGCGTAAGATCGGACTGTCGGGAAGAAGTATCGTACCGATGCTGATTGGATTTGGCTGTACGGTTCCGGCGGTTATGGCAACGAGAACCCTGACCAGTGAACGTGACCGGAAGATGACGATTCTTCTGACTCCTTTTATGAGTTGTACGGCGAAGCTCCCGATTTATGCGTTTTTTGTAAGTGTCTTTTTCCCGAAGTATGGTGGACTGGTGATGTCCGGGCTGTATGTACTTGGAATTCTAATCGGAACTCTGATTGCTTTCTTATACAAGGGAACCCTGTTTAAAGGAAAGCCGGTTCCGTTTGTCATGGAACTGCCCAATTACCGTATGCCGGGCATTAAGAATGTTGCGCAGCTTCTCTGGGAAAAGGCAAAAGACTTCCTGCAGAAGGCATTTTCGGTAATTCTGATTGCAACGATTGTGGTATGGTTTCTGCAGAGCTTTGATCTGCATTTTAATATGGTCACCGATTCCGCAGACAGTATGCTCGCAAAGGTGGCCGGTCTGCTGACCCCGCTGTTTGCTCCTTTAGGACTTGGAGACTGGAGAATCTGCACATCCCTGCTGAGTGGATTTATGGCAAAGGAAAGTGTGGTTTCCACACTGGAGGTATTGTTTGGAGGAGATATAGGAACGGTTCTCACCACCTCCTCGGCAGCAGCACTTCTGGTTTTCAGTCTGCTTTATACTCCCTGTGTGGCCGCCATTGCTTCCATTAAGAGGGAGCTTGGTAGTAAATGGGCGGTAATTGTGGTAATATGGCAGTGCGTGATTGCGTGGGCTGCGGCGTTTATCACACATCTCCTGATTCATTAGATGGAAAAGGCATCTGTGTGTGAGCATGCAGATTGTCATGAAAGGAGAGGAACGTATGAACATTTGGGATATTAAAAAATTCAGATAACATTTGTGGCGGAGGAGAAAGAGTATGGTTTGTGACAAGGATCAGAACCGGGTTTCGTTTTGTGAGGACTGGGAGTTTTATAAGGCTCCGTTTGGCAGTGATTATGAGGAGAGCTTTGCCTTTTACCCGGTGGATGTTCCCCATGACTGGCTGATTGAAAATACGAATGATTTATATGAAACATCAACCGGATGGTACCGGAAGAAATTTGTTTATGGGAAAAGGGACGGCGTACGCACCTGTCTTCGCTTTGACGGTGTGTACATGGACAGTAAGGTGTATGTAAACGATACCTTTGCAGGAGAATGGAAGTATGGATATTCTGCATTCCAGTTTGATATTACCGATCTGATTCGGAACGGAGAGAATACCGTGAGGGTTCGTGTGGATTATCATGCACCGAATTCCAGATGGTATTCGGGAGCCGGGATCTTCCGGAAGGTATGGCTGTGTGAGAGTCCGGAGCTGCGTTTTGGAAACGATGGCATTTATGTATCGACTTCGAAGGAGAACGGAAGCTGGAAGGTAACCGTTACTTCAGAGCTGTTACAAAAGGAGGAAAATTCCTTTGCAGGAGTCCGGGTGCGCCAGACCATTTTAGACAGGGAAGGAAAGGTGGCAGCGGTCTGTGAATCTGATGCCTGTGCAGCAGACGCTTCCTGTGTTCCAGAAGGAGCAAGAGTGGAAGGGTGCAGGTATTCCCTGACGACACAGAATATAACCGTTAAAAATCCGATTCTTTGGGATATTAACGATCCGTATTTATATACTTTACAATCGGAAATTCTGGTACAGGGAGAAGTGACGCAGATCATCCGGCAGCATTTTGGATTCCGGACGATAGCGTATACCGTGGACCATGGATTTTTCTTAAACGGACGGCATGTAAAGCTGCACGGAACCTGTGAGCATCATGACAGTGGATGTCTGGGAGCTGCATTCAGCGTTCCTGCATTGCGGCGGAAGTTCCGGAAATTACGTGAGATGGGTGTGAATGCGATCCGGACCTCCCACAACATGCCTGCGCAGGAAATGATGGAGCTTGCCGATGAAACCGGTATGCTGATTCTTTCTGAAGGCTTTGACATGTGGGAACGCTCGAAGACCGATTACGACTATGCGCGTTTCTTTGATGAATGGGTAGAAAGGGATGTGGCTTCCTGGATCCGTCGGGATAGGAATCATCCGTCCATCATTGGCTGGAGTATCGGAAATGAAATCTATGACACCCATGCAGATGAACGTGGACAGGAGGTAACAGCTCTTTTAAAACGGCTGGTGGAGCTGCATGATCCGAGAGGAAACGGTCCGGTGACCTTTGGCTCGAACTTTATGCAGTGGGAGAACGGACAGAAGTGTGGAGACATCTTAAAGCTCGTTGGATATAACTATGGGGAGCGGCTTTATGAGGAGCATCATAAGAAGCATCCCGACTGGATGATCTACGGAAGTGAGACGGCATCCGTGGTTCAGAGCCGCGGTATTTATCATTTTCCGTTTGAAGAAACGCTTCTTACCGATGATGATGAGCAGTGCTCCTCTCTTGGAAACAGCTGTACCGGATGGGGTGCAAAGAACACCGAAGAGTGCATTATTAAGGATCGGGATGCTGAATATTGTGCCGGTCAGTTTATCTGGACAGGCTTTGACTATATTGGAGAGCCGACGCCGTACAGCACGAAGAATTCCTACTTTGGACAGTACGATACCGCAGGCTTTGCCAAAGACAGTGCATATGTGTTCCGGGCTGAGTGGACAGATTACCGTAAGGCTCCGTTTGTACATATTTTCCCTTACTGGGATTTCAATGAGGGACTTCCGGTGGATGTCCGGATATGCTCCAATGCACCGAAAATCGAGCTGTTTTATAATGGAGATTCCGTAGGAACCTATGATATCGACCATGAACATGGGAAGCAGCTTACCGGAAACTTCCGGATTCCTTATCAAAAAGGCGAATTAAAGGCGCTGGCTTATGATGAAAACGGAAAGGTGATTGCAGAGGATGTACAGTGTTCCTTCGGGGATGCTGCAGCTTTCCGGCTGGATCCTGATAAGCCGGAAGTGTATGCGGACGGGGAAGACCTGATTTATCTTGAAATATCTGCCGTAGATGAAAAGGGCATTTTCTGCGCGAATGCTAACAACCGTGTCAATGTCCGTGTGGAGGGCGAAGGAAGGCTGTTAGGGCTTGACAATGGAGACAGCACGGACTTTGATCAGTATAAGGGAACCTCCCGGAGACTGTTTTCCGGTAAAATGCTGGCAGTACTTGCTTCGAGCGGAAAGCCGGGTGAAATCAAAGTGACCCTGACCTCCCCGGGAACACCGGATTGCAGTATCAGTCTGTTGTCGGTAGATGCACCGGATGGGAAGAATAAAGTAAGGGAACAGCAGGTTACCTTTGCTCCGACCGAATGTGGAAGAGCAGATGAGGTTCCGGTTCGTAAGATCGAATTGCAGGCAGAGAGCCTTACCTTTACGAAGGAAGTCAGTGAAAGAAGGGTAGCTTACACCATTTATCCGGAAAATGCGGACTATGCGGATGACATTGAGTTCCGTGTGACGAATGAGAAAGGAATCGTAACCAATCTTGCGGAATGTACGGTGAATCCGGATCATACCGTTACCGTAAAGGCAAACTGGGATGGCAGCTTCTGGCTCCGTGCGATGTGCAAAAACGGAACGGAGCGTTATCATATCCTTTCGGTATTGAAATTTATGGCACAGGGACTGGGCATTGCCGTAACCGATCCGTATGATTTCGTAACCGGAGGACTTTATACCAGAGGCAGCGAGAATATCAGCAGCGGTATTCATAAGGGCGTTGGCTTTGCAGCAGGCGGAGCTTCTTCCTATGCGATATACGACCATATTGATTTTGGGGCAGCAGGGTCTGACACCGTTACCGTTCCGATCTGGGCCAATACCCTTGATCCGGTACAGATCCGGTTCTATGATGGTGTGCCGGGAGAAGACGGAGAACTCTTAGGTGAATTCTCTTACCATGAGCCGCCGGAATGGATGACCTTTAAGCCGAACACCTTCAAGCTGTCAAAGAAGCTTAAGGGAATCGGAAGCTTTTGCATCGAAACGACAGACGGTTTCCAGGTGAGCGGATTTTCCTTTGAAAAGCAGGAGCGGGAATTTGAACGAAATGATGCTGCCGATGCAGAGCATATTTATGGAGATAAATTCACGGTGGAAGGAAGAAACGTAACCGGAATCGGTAATAACGTCATGCTTGACTTTGGCACATTCGATTTTGCTACGGAAGCACCGAAGCAGATCCGGATCAGCGGGAAATCTCCGCTAGCGCTTAACAGTATTCACCTGATTCTGACAGGTGCGGATGGAGAGAAGCGGATTCTCTGCGAGTTCCGGACAGAAAATGCCGATTCCTATGAAGAAAGAACATTTGCATTGCAGAATATTACCGGTAAACAGAAGATATCCTTTGCATTCCTGCCCGGAAGCAATTTTGACTTTTCTTATTTCCGGTTTGAAAAGTAGGCGAAGGAGAGACAAATGATTACAACAGTTTTATGGGATGTGGATGGAACCTTACTGGATTTCCTGGCAGCAGAAAAGGCAGCTATCCAAAGCTTATTTGAGGAATATCATCTGGGGGAGTGTACCGATGAGAAGATTGCACGCTATTCGAAGATCAACCGGACATACTGGGAGAGGTTAGAGCGTGGAGAGCTTACGAAACCGGAGATTCTGGTTCGCAGATTCCGGGATTTCTTCGCAAGTGAAGGAATTGATCCGGGTCTTGCAGAAGAATTCAATGAGAAATATCAGGTGCGCCTGGGAGATACGATTGTGTATTGCGATGACAGCCTCAATATTGTGAAATCCCTGCAGGGCAGAGTGAAACAATATGTGGTGTCGAATGGAACGGTTGTGGCGCAGACGAAGAAGCTTCGCCTTTCCGGGATTGGAGAATTCATGGATGGTGTTTTTCTGTCGGAGGATTTAAAGGCAGAGAAGCCAGGTCAGGAATTCTTTACCCAGGTATTTCATGCCATCGATCCGGTAAGAAAAGAGGAAGTGCTGATTGTGGGAGATTCCCTTACCAGTGATATCCGGGGAGGAAACCATGCTGGAATCCGTACCTGCTGGTATCATCCGGAAGGACGGGATGATACCATGATACAGGAAGCCGGAGTGCAGGTGGATGAGGTGATTACCGACCTGCATGAGGTGTACGGAGTTTTAGAAAAGTTATAAAATTATAGTAACTATTCAGCCAGAATGAGTGCTTCAGCCAGTCTGGCGGCTTTCATCAGATCCGGAACACTGGTATATTCCTTGCAGGAATGGCAGTCGTTCATTCCACAGGCAACCACAAGGCCTGTGATACCATGATGGAAGAAGTGATTGTTGTCACTGCCACCGTAAGTACTGATCAGATTCGGTTCAAGGTGAAGGGAATCGCAGGCTTTAGTAAACCGGCTGACTACCCTGGAAGAAGGATCTACCCGGTAAGCCAGACAAAGGGTTTCTGTTTTAAAATCAACAGAGGCACCTGCAAGGAGCGCGGCTTCTTTGCAGGTTTCTTTGATTTCATCGAGCTTTCGCAGTGCACTTTCGTTATGGAAGCTGCGAACTTCTCCGGTTACGATGCAGGTTTCAGGAACAACGTTGGTCGCAGAGCCTCCCTGTATGGTGCCAACATTCACGGTCGTGTCTCCGATCCGGCCACAGGAGATCGCATCAATGGCATGTGCAGCAGCTTTGATGGCGTGGATTCCGTTTTCAGGAGAAAAGGCAGCATGGGCAGCCCTTCCGTGGAAAACGGCTTCGAAAGAAAGAATCGCAGGTGCCTGACAGGCAGCTCCGCCGATCGGCCCCGTCAGATCAAATACATAGGCTTCCTTTGATTTTAATCTGGAGAAATCAAACTGCTGGATGCCTTCACAATAGGTTTCTTCGGAAACATCAAATACAATTTCTACAGGACGGTGTGCCCTGCCGTCTTCTTTTATGGAAGTAATGGCTTCTAAAATAGCACAGATTCCGGCGAGGTCATCGGCACCTAAAACGGTCGTTCCATCTGAAGTGATCGTACCATCGGGATGAAAGATGCAGCTTTTCTTTTTGGCAGGCTCTACCGAATCCATATGAGCGGATAAAAGGATCGGGGGGAGCGCCTTTTCTCCTTCAACATAAGCATAAAGGTTACCACAGTTTCCGTTAATTTTGGATGCCGTATCATCTTCCTCAAAAGGGATGGACAGTTCCGTGAGTGCCTTTTTCAGATAATCGCACATGGCAGCTTCTTCTTTGGAGGAATTGGGAATGGAAACTAATTCTTTAAAACGATGGATGAAACGATCCTGATTAATCATAATGGTCTCCTTATTGGGTGAATTTATTTACCTATTCAAACGATAGGTAATATGTCATATTCTTATTTATAAGGGAAAAAGGTTAGAAAGTCAATGGCTGAACTGTAACATTTGCAGATAAAGTAGTAGAAAAGTTACAGTTCACACAGCAGCAGGTTTCTATTAGTAGGAGCGGCTATAGGAATTAATTCTTCATTTAGTAATGGAAATTTGCCGGAGATCAACGATGGAGAAGATGAGAAGAACGCATAAAGCACATTGTGCAAACCGTTTCAAAGTACAATCGTATGATTGTATCAATTTTGTAAGGGCAACAGAGACAGCCTGTAAAACAGGCTAACTCTGAATCTCTGCAAGTGCTTTTTTGAACTGAACCGCAAATAAAACGGATGTAAAGAGTACTGCAATAATATCCGCGATGGGTTCTGCCATATAGACACCTACGGTTTTATTGGACACAAGGTGCGGCATGATATAGATCAGTGGAATCAGCAGTACAAATTTACGGACAACAGCAACAACAATAGAGTTTACTGCCTTGCCCAGGGAGGTAAAGGTCATCTGGCATGCAATCTGGATACCGAACAGGAACAGACCGCCCAGATAGACTCTCAGCATGGGTGCCGTGAAGGAAACCAATGCCGCATCGGAAGTAAAAATGCTTACAAATGCACCTGGAATAAGCTCTACAGCCGCCCAAAGCAAAACGGAATAGGTCAGACAGGTAATCAGAAGCAGACGGAAGGTTTTTTTCACCCGGTCTGCATTCCTGGCTCCGTAATTATAACTGGAAACAGGCTGGGCTCCCTGGGCGATTCCCTGTAGGGGCAGCATGGCAAACTGCATGACACTGGTTAAAATGGTCATTGCTCCGACAGCAATATCACCACCGTATCGAAGCAGGGAGGAATTGAAGCAGACGCTTACAACGCTTTCACTTGCCTGCATGATGAAGGCGGCAAGTCCAAGCATAACACAGGGAACAATTACCTTCGCCTTGAGAAGCAGACAGGCTTTCCGGAGACGGATCTGTGTTTTCCTGCCGCAGAGGAAAAGGACTACCCAGATCGTGGAAATAGCCTGTGACAGGACAGTTGCAAGGGCAGCCCCCTTTACGCCCATATGAAAGCCAAAGATGAATACAGGATCTAAAACAATATTACAGATTGCACCGATGAGAACAGAAAGCATGGAAATCTTTGTAAAGCCCTGGGCGGTTACAAAGGCATTCATGCCAAGCGTCAGCTGGACAAACAGGGTGCCAAAGGCATAGATCCGCATGTAATCGGTTGCATAATCGATGGTATTTTCACTGGCACCGAAAGCCAGTAATAAATCCTTTCCAAAGATCAGTAAAATCACAGTCAGAAATAAAGAAACCACAATCTGGAGAGAGAAGCAGTTTCCTAAGATCTGTTCTGCGGAGTCATTGTCCTGTTTGCCCATATAGATGGATGCTCTCGGTGCACCGCCCGAGCTGACAAGGGCTGCAAAGGCAGAAACAATCATAATGATTGGCATACAGACACCGACTCCGGTAAGGGCAAGGCTCCCTTCCCCGGGGATGTGACCGATATAAATCCGGTCTACAATATTATAAAGCATGTTGATGAGCTGGGCGATTACGGTCGGAATCGAAAGCTTGAGCAGAAGCTTTCCAATGGGCTCCGTACCTAAAAAATTCCTGTTATCCTGCATAGTGATGATCTCCTTTTGAATTTGCATGTTATTCATTCAGCATCCGGCGGACATTCCCGGCCATAGCTTCGATGATTTCCTTATAAATACTTATGTGTTCTCCGGATATATTCAGGGTAAGCTCCTGTTTGAAATTCTGCTGCATTTCCTGGCCGGCTTTAAGAATCGGCTGCGCTTTTTCGGTGCAGGAGAGCAGGATCTTCCGCCTGTCCCCGGCAACCGTTCCTCTTTGCAGGTAACCTGCTGTTACCAGCTTATCCACATGAACAGAAACCAGATTCTTTTTAATGTTCCGGAATTCACTGATCTGCTGGGCGGTACATAAATCAGGGTTATTTTTCAGAAACATTAAGATGTCAAAGGATACCTGCGGAATATCAAATTCCTGCAGGATCGGTTCGCACATCTTATTATAGGCATTTAACGCATCGTGGAAAAAAGCCACAAATGTAGACGGATCCATATTACTTATACCTCTTTTTGAAAAGTGTTTTTTTGAACTGTATTGAATGATACAATATGAAGGATAAAAAGTCAAGACAGATTTTAATTTTACAATGAAAATAAAGATGGATATTACTACTGGAACGAGGTATGAGGGAAGCATAGTATGGATATTTGCAGAATATTGGTATTTTCGCTGTGATACTCCATAAAGATAAAAAGAATCCGGCGTTTGAAACGCCGGATCCGGAAATGAATTATTGTAACTGTTCAGTACCTTCACAGTTACGATGCAAAATCCATTCCAAATCGGCTTCGCCGATGGGATTTTGCATTACTGAATCATTATCTTACGGTCTTAGCAGTAAATGCTTCGACCTGTACTGAATAGTTACGAATTATTTTCCAAGTACAACGGAGAGACGGATCTCTTTTTCCGTTTCACTCAGGTCGAGATCGCCGCCGTCAGCGACGGTTACACGCAGTTCATAGAGTGTGCCGTCAGTCAGTTCCGTTACGGCTTCACCATTCTCGTCTGTAATCGACCACAGCTCTGTGGGAACCTTTGCCAGCCTGCCGTCCATGCCATAGGCATAGAGTGTCAGGTCGGAAACGCTGCCGGAAAGATTATTCATGCGGAAGGCAACTGTGGTGTTGGGATGTACGTTGCGGACACTTACGCTGTTGCACCAGCCTGCCACTTCACCTTCGCCGCCGTCCTGTGTGAACTGATCCTGTGAAAGAACATTTCTTGCCGCCTGATCGAGATCAACCTTGCGGTATGGAAGCTCCGGCAGGTAGACGAAGCGGTCCTGTAAGCGCAGCAGCTCCAGATAACCCGTCGGGCAGTAGAGCGCGTTGCCGCTGTTGCCGGCATACATGCCGATGGCCATATTGTTGTAACCATATTTATCGGAAACATCCATTGTGAAAACGGTCTTGCCGGTTTCAAAGTCCAGAATGATATACTGCCACATGCCTGTGGTCAGATCCTGTACATAGCCGTAGATATAGCCCGTCGCGGTGGAAAGCTTCATAATCGAGGTGTCGCTTAAGTCATTTCGGCACCAGATGCTCTTCATTTCATAGCCGTCGGCCGTTTTCACGGTATCCACGCGCTCGACACCGGGCGCAATCATGACATTACCCTTCATGATCCAGTTCTGGTCATAAATGTTTGAGTAGCTCTGGATTGAGGAGTCATTGTCAGGGTCGGAAAGTCCTGCATTACCTGCACCAAACCAGTTGCAGACGATAGTGCTGACCGTGCCGTTACCGTCATCGTAGATCATTGCGGAGTTCTCAATGGCCACCTGATAGCCTTCAGGCAGATCATCCAGTATCGGGCAGCTTGCTACAACTTCGCCGGTTTTCATATCGAGCGCAAGCAGGTTTACGGGATCCTGATTGTCGGTGAACAGGACGAGGTTCGGTGTCAGCGTAGGAGAGCAGCCACCGCCCCAGGCAAGACCGCCGCCGGTTGTTTTATCGCCTTCGCCGCTGACTTTTGCACCAACGCTTTCATATGGTGTGCACCATACGACATTGACGCCCTCTTTGGCACGCAGCAAATAGCAGTTCTGGTTTGTCAGAATGACCGCACCGTCACGGGAGGAGGCAATGCCGTTTTCCGCACCCTCGCCGGGTGCCAGTTCATGAACAAAGACCGCGTTTGAAAGGTCTTCCTGTCCGCCGTTTAAGATTGCATCAATGGCAGGACGGGCAATGTAACCGATGACGCCCTGCTGCTGGCGTTCCGGATAGATACGGAAGCCGCCGGTAGCAAACCAGAGGTTTCCGTCGTAGTCAAAGACTACAGACAGAAGATTCTGAGTCAGCTCCTTGCCAAGCACAGCTTCCGCTGCCGCCTTGATATCAATATCCAGAACCTTTTCAAATTCAGGAATAATGCTTCCGTCCTCCTTTGTTGTACGCAGCATCAGCACGTGATTATTGCTTGTAGGACAGACGATACGGTTTTCTGAATCCAGGAACGTGTAGGAGCTCTGGATAACATAGCCGCCACCGTCATGCTGTGTGGGAGAGAAATAACCGAGCGTCTTCGTCTCCTCGGCGTTGAGGTCCCGGATGGCGATGCCGCCAAGCAGCGGTGCAACCGCATGGCCGTAGCTGTCAAAATAAATGGCAGGAGAGGCGTTCGGGTTCGTCGTTTCATAAGAGACATTGATCTCAGGGTAAATGCCGAGTGGCAGAATTTCATCCGTTGAGTCGGTATTGTAGCCGTCGTGGTGGATGTTTGCATCACTTTTTGCCATGTATGGGTTTTCGTCCACCTGCTTTGGCTGAAGGGCCTTTACGGACAGTGCGGCAGTGGAAGGTTCAGTTTCGGTTTCGGGCACAGTATCTTTTGCTGCTTCAGTTTCCGGCTCCGGTACGGAAGGCTCCTGCACAGTTGTTTCTTCCTGAGCAGGTGTGGGCTCAGCGGGCTGCCGGGTTTGGCTGCAGGCTGTTGTACTAAAACACAACGCTGTTGTCAGCAGCAGTGTCAGAACAGAATAGATCTTGTTTTTCTTTCTCATGAATAATCCTCCTGGTTTGCTTGTTCCATTGTAACTGTTCAGTAGATTCACAGTTACGTTCTATTCAGTATAGACAGTTCTGGCTGCCCTTTTCAAGCTGTCTGTCACGAAAACCCGTAATCTGGCACGAAATGCCTGATTCCGGCATGAAATCCGGGTTTGCCGACACCTGACAGTCATGCTATAATCAAGCTGAATTCATACAGGAAGGAGACATGCGGTTATGAGAATTGCAATTGTCGATGACCTTGCGGCCGAGCGTACGCTGATGAAAGAACGGCTGGTACGGCAGCTTGGGCTGCGGGGCGCACAGGCTGAAATTCTGGAATTTGACAGTGGAGAGGCCTTCCTTGCAGCCAGGCAAAAGCAGCGTTTTACCGCTGCGTTTCTGGATATTTATATGCCTGGCCGCAGTGGGATGGATGTGGCACGGGAGCTCCGGAAGAAGGATGCAGACTGCATTCTCGTTTTCACCACCACCTCGACAGATCATGCACTGGAAGGTTTTCAGGTACGGGCTCTGCACTATCTGGTCAAGCCGTTTTCGGAAAACGAGCTCTCCGGACTGTTGGACGAAATGCTTAAAAGGCTGCCGCAGCAGGAAAAATTTCTGGACATCAAGGTCAGTGGAAGTGATATCCGTCTGTGTTGTAGTGACATTGTGTATGCTGAGCATTTTGCCCATATAATTAATATCCATACTGTCGCCGGAAAGACCCTCGCTACGAGGCAGAGCTTCAAGGTATTCACGGAGTCCCTGAAGGAAGATCCGCGCTTTTTCATTTGTGGCCGCGGCGTCATAGTCAATCTTGAACAGGCAGAGGATTTTGAAGCGGATGCATTTTGCATGAGGGATGGCAGCCGCGTCTATGTCTGTCAGAATCTTCTGAAAAGTGCCCGTCAGGTGTTTATGGAATTTTTGCTGCAAAGGGGGCGCATCGGATGAAGGATGTTTTACGGCCAATTTTAGAGCTGACCGTGATCTTACCCGGTCTTCTTCTTTCGTATTTTCCGGTAAAGTCCTATTTAAAGCAGTCACCGGGATGGCTTGCCGCGTGGGTGCTGCCGCTGCTGGCAGGATTTTGTACCGCAGGAGGACTCATCTGCTATAATCGTCGCATGTCCATAGTGCCTGCTCTGGTGCTCATTGTATTGTTTACGATCGTGCTGTATGTGAGTACACTCCGGATTTCCCTGTGGAAATCCGGGTCGATTGCACTGTCAGCCTGCGCAGTATTTTCATGCATCAACAGCCTGTCCAGAGCCGTCAGCGCAGCAATTGTGATGCATGCACAGGAAACGGTGCAGGGGCCGTGGTTCTGCTTTGAGGCCTGTGTTTTTTATAATGCGGTCTGTTGGCTGATCGTAGCTGCGGCATATTATCCGGCAACGCATGTAGTCCGGACGATGGTTGAAGATGACAATTTCGCACAGACATGGTATGTGTTCTGGGTGCTTCCTGTGGAGTTTATTCTGCTGAATCTTTTCATGATCCCGCGTTACCAGTCAACTCTCCAGACCGGAAGGGTTTTACAGGGCTATATCGTTATCAGCATTGCACTTCTGGTGTTGATGCTCTGGTTCAATATGATCTTTCTGTTGATGGCGGTGAGTATCAACCGGAACGCGAGACTGCAGAATGAAAACCAGATGCTTTCCATGCAGCAGCAACGTTATGATAATCTTACGGCTGCGATTGAAGAGGCGCGGCAGGCACGGCACGATATGCGCCATCAGCTCTATCAGATCTCGGCTCTGGCAGAAGACGGTGATCTGGAAAGTCTGAAGATATATCTTGCAAAATCGGTTTCCAGAATTCCAACTCTGGATATGAATTTTTGTGAAAACCGCGCAGCAGACAGAGTAGTTGGTTACTACTGGACACTTTGTACGCGCGAGGACATTTCCTTCTGTGCACAGCTCGATTTGCCGGAATTACTTCCGACAGATGAGATGGATATGTGTCTGGTGCTGTCAAATCTTCTGGAAAATGCACTGGAGGCAAGCCTTCGTACTGCGACCGTACGGCGGCAGATCAGGGTTACCGCATATGTTCATGCTGAGAGGATTTTGCTGATTGAGGTCGAAAATGCGTTTGACGGCGAAGTCAGGGAAAAGGGCGGAGTTTTCATCTCGTCCAAGCGCAGGGGAAACGGTCTCGGTATCCAGTCCGTCCGCCATATTGCTGAAAAGACCGGTGGTGCAAGTACATTTACCTGTCAGGATGGTGTGTTTACCGCCAAAGTGATGCTCTGTGGATATCATGGCATGGAATAGGGACAGGCTATGAAAGATAGGGTACAGACTGGATGACAAAATAGAGGAACTGTCGCTGAAAATATAATGGATGATCCGGTTCAGGAAAAGGATGGAAAAATGAAGATAAAATTAGTTGCGTTGCCATGTCTCTGCGTAGACGTGTTTGATGGAACAAATGAGATGAGGCCGGGTGGTGAGGCCCTTAATTTTGCAGCTCATGCGTCCGGATTTGATGAAATGGAAGTCACTTTACTGGGAGCTGTGGGAAGAGATGCTTATGCAGATTGTATTATGGATTCGATTGCAGATAAGAGAATCAATATCGATTATATAAGAGTGGAATCGGGAATGACAACTGCCAATAACAGAACTTATCTGACGGCAGAAGGTGACCGGTATTATAAGGAAAACTCCTGGAATGGAGATATTGTGGATAAAATGGTATTGAATGAAGAAGAATTAAACGTTATTGCTCATGCAGATGCTGTTTTCATTCATTTCTGGGCAGGATGCTTTCACCAGGTTCTGGAGGCGAAGAAGAAATATCATTTCAGACTGGCGGTGGATTTTGATATTTACCGGGACTTTGATGATATGGAACAGTATGCTCCTTACATAGACTATTTTATGATAAGCGGAGAAGAAAGCTTATTATATCACTTCGAAGGATTTTCCAAGAAATATGATGGGCTGTTTAATATGTCTTTGGCGGAACGTGGAAGTGTTACCTATTTCCGGGGAGAGCGTTATCAGGTTCCTGCCAGTAAGGTAGAGCATGTGATTGACACTACCGGATGTGGAGACAGTTATCATGCCGGATTTGTGTGTGAACACTTAATTCACGGAGAGATTGTTGAAGCTATGAAGATGGGATCGGAGCTTGCCGCAGAAACATTAGGTCATTATGGTGGATTTTGAAATCAGCAGCTTCCGCATTTTAGAACTGTACGGGGAACAATAGGTATCTTATGGAAGGATGAAGGGGAATATGAATCAGAATCTGCATTTCCGTGAAAGAATTCGGTTGAGTTTCCTGTAGAAATATGTTATATTAGCGCATGAATTGAATATGGAGTATGTAAGGTGTCGGAGCAATGCGTGGCGATTTTCGTTGTAATATAAATGCGTGTTGGCTCCGGTGAAAAGGGAAACAGGTGCAAATCCTGTACGAACTCGTCACCGTAATTAGGGAGTAGAAGCCGAGATATCACTGGGAAACTGGGAAGATGGCGGATGCGATGATCTTTAAGCCGGGAGACCTGCCTGACTGCTGTACAGAAACGATTGTTTCAGACCACGAGTAAAAAGGTTGTACGTAATGCGGACCGTTGGGGATGCTGCAGATTTTGCACAATTCCGGATGGTTACGTTTTCTTTGTGTACAAACCCTTTGCCTGTTAAAAATAGGAAAGGGTTTTATTTGTTTATGGAAATTCCATTGGAATTTCTATAAAGCGAACTCTTTATTTACTGCGTAAACTCCCGTTTCCTGTTAGCCTACTTCATAACAAAAACGCAGGAAACCTGCAGAAAAGAGGAGAACTTATGAAAAACAAAATTGTAGCAGTACTTATGGCATCGGTACTTGGTGTATGTACGCTTGCCGGATGTGGAAGCAGCAATACACAGGAAACCACAGCAGAAGAAACTACACAGACTGAAGATGCGACCGGGGATGCAGCAGCTTCTGAAACAGAAGAAGCTACAGAGGAAGAGGCAGACACCGCAGAGAGTGAGGATGCAGACCAAATGGCAGCAGACAATGTAGCAGCATTGATTGATGCAATTTATGTGCAGGAAAGAACCGAAAACACCGATCAGCAGTGTGCAGATGCAAAGGCTGCATGGGATGCTTTAACAGATGTACAGAAGGAACTGGTAGAAGGTGAAAATGCAGATCCGGATTACTTCGGAAGAGATACCGGAGATGCTTCTAAGGATGATGCACGTAATCAGGATGAAATCGGTGAAAATGAAATTCTGGTAGTAAGCTTTGGTACTTCCTTTAACAACAGCCGTGCAGCAGACATTAAGGGAATCGAAGATGCCCTGCAGGCTGCATATCCGGACTGGTCAGTCAGAAGAGCATTTACTGCACAGATTATTATTAACCATGTACAGGCCCGTGACGGTGAGAAGATTGATAATGTGAACCAGGCTCTGGACCGCGCCGTTAATAACGGTGTCAAGAACCTGATTGTACAGCCAACCCACTTAATGCATGGTGCAGAGTACGATGAATTAATCGGAGAACTGGACAACTACAAGGATCAGTTCGAATCCGTTCAGGTTGCAGAGCCGTTACTTGGTGAAGTAGGTGCAGATGCAACCGTAATCAATGCAGATAAGAAGGCGGTTGCAGAAATTCTTACCGCAGAAGCAGTAAAGACCGCAGGCTATGACAGTCTGGATGCAGCGAAGGAAGACGGTACTGCATTTGTATTTATGGGACATGGAACTTCTCATACTGCAAAGGTGTCCTACAGCCAGATGCAGACACAGATGCAGGAGCTTGGCTATGATAACGTATTTATCGGTACAGTAGAGGGAGAACCCGAAGAGACCGCATGTGAAGCAGTTATTGATGCAGCAGCAGAAGCCGGATATACCAAAGTCATTCTTCGTCCGTTAATGGTTGTTGCCGGAGATCATGCAAACAATGATATGGCAGGCGGGGATGAGGATTCCTGGTTAAGCATGTTCAAGGCTTCCGGCAAGTTTGACAGTGTCGATACCCAGATCGCAGGACTTGGTGAAATCGAAGGAATCCAGCAGATTTATGTAGAGCATACGGCAGATGCTATGAATCAGTAGAATCAGTATAGCTGACTGGAATGAAAATAAACCTGTATCGAGCAGGATGTTGTGAGGCAGACAATGAGTAAGATAAAAACAATCTTTTTGACCGGTGTATTGGTTTTCAGTATGGCTTTTATGAGTGCCTGTGCCGGAAAGACAGGGGATCAGCAGGAGGCGGCTGTCGAAGAGACAGCCCCTGCTGCAGAAGAAGTTACAGAGGAGGTTACGGAAGAACCCGAAGAGAGTGAAGCAGCGGAAGAGGTTCAGGAAGACACAGCAGAAATCACGCAGGCAATACTTCCGGATGGAACTTATGATGCGGAATTTTCTACGGACAGTTCCATGTTCCATGTAAGTGAAGCCTGTGATGGAAAGGGAGTCCTGACGGTAGAAAACGGTCAGATGACCATTCATGTATCTCTGGCCTCCAGGAAGATCCTGAATCTTTATCCGGGATCAGCAGAGGATGCACAGAAGGACGGTGCGCAGCTCTTAGAGCCGACAGTGGATGAAGTAACCTACAGTGACGGCCTGACCGATGAGGTGTATGGATTTGATATTCCGGTTCCGGCATTGGATGAAGAATTTGATGTTGCCCTGATTGGAACCAAGGGCAAGTGGTATGACCACAAGGTCTGCGTATCGAATCCGGTAGATATTTCTGAAGCAGAAACAGCAGGGACATCGGCTTCCGGCGAAGCTTCAGGAAAATCCGGCATTCCTGATCTTGCGGATGGAAGCTATTTGGTAGAGATGACCTTTGAAGGAGGAAGCGGACGCGCAGGCATTGCTTCTCCTGTGACGATTACCGTAGAGAATCAGAAGGTGACAGCTTCCGTAGAGTGGAGCAGTCCGAACTATGATTATATGCTGGTAGACGGAGAGAAGTTTCTTCCGGTAAACACCGAGGGAAATTCCGTATTTGAGATTCCAGTAGCCGCTTTTAATGAGCCGGTGACAGTAATCGGAGATACCGTGGCAATGAGTAAGCCACATGAAATCGAGTATACCCTGACGTTTCATTCCGACACGATCAAGGCGCTCGATTAAGAGGAACGATCTATGAGAAAAAGAAGAAAGAAAACAATCGTATCCGGTTTGTTTTTGCTGGGACTGCTTGGGCTTTTGGGCTGTGGCAGTCCTTCTTCTGATTCTGCTTCGATCGTACCGGGGAAGAATGCAGCTTTTCCGGAGGATGCGAATGAAAAAGCAGGAGCAGCCGGGATAAGTGCAGATAAGGCAACGATTCTTTCCCTGGAAGGCACGAATGAGGCAGAATCAGGAGAACTGGTTTATGAGGGCAGCATGGAACTGCAGTATGCCGAGAATTTTTCCGTGGACTACTATGAGGGCGGATACCGGATGTTAAAGACGATGGACGGAACGGAGCTTTTCATTGTGCCGGAGGAAAAAGAGATACCGGAAAACCTCCCGGAAGAGGTGATTGTCATGCAGCAGCCCATCCGGAACCTGTATCTGGTATCGTCTGCGGTGATGGACATGTTTGTGAAGCTTCAAGCTCTTGATACGATACGGTTTTCCGGGCAGAAGGAGGAAAACTGGTATGTGGAGGAAGCAAGGGATGCCATGGAGCGGGGCGATATCCGGTATGCCGGTAAGTACAGTAAGCCGGATTATGAAACAATCGTTTCAGAAAACTGCTCCCTAGCCATTGAAAACCGGATGATTACGCATACGCCCGAGGTGATTGAAATGCTGAATGACTTTGGAATCCCGGTGATGATTGAGTATTCCAGTTATGAATCCCATCCGCTTGGCAGGGTGGAATGGATTAAATTCTTCGGTGCCATGGTGGGAAAGGAAGAAGAGGCGGAACAGATCTTTGCAGAGCAGACGGCTATTTTAAAGGAAGTGACCTCGGATGAAAAGACCGATCAGACTGTGGCATTTTTCTTTATCACCTCAAACGGGCTGGTGCAGATCCGGAGAAGCTCCGATTATATCCCGAAAATGATTGAGCTTGCGGGAGGCAGATATATTTTTGAGGACATGGGGGAAGAAGGTGGACGTTCGACCATGAACATCCAGATCGAGGAGTTTTATGAAGGGGCAAAGGATGCGGATTTCCTTATTTATAACAGTACGATTGATGGCGGCGTGGATTCCATTGCACAGCTCCTTGAAAAATGCCCGGTTTTAGAAGATTTTAAAGCAGTACAGGAGGGAAATGTATTCTGTACGACCAATGACTATTATCAGCAGTCGATGTCCGTTGGGGATCTGATGAAGGACTTTCATATCATGCTCCTTCGGGGGGATGATACGCAGATGAAGTATCTTTTCCGGCTGAAATAGGGGAGGAAGTATATGCAGCATAACCGAACATTAAGAGTGATAACGGCATTCCTTTTACTGACAGCAGGAATTATTCTGTTCCTGATTCTGAATGTCTGCATCGGAACGGTGTCCATTCCGCTCAAGGATATTCTTTCTTCCATCCGGGGACAGGAGGTATTGAATGCGAGAATTCTGTGGGACATCCGGATGCCGCGGACGCTGGCTGCCTTAATCCTTGGTGGGGCGCTTGCCCTTGCCGGATATTTATTACAGACCTTTTTCCATAATCCGATTGCAGGACCTTTTGTGCTCGGAATCTCATCCGGAGCGAAAATGATGGTTGCATTATTCATGGTATTTTTCATGGGACGATCCATAAGGGTAACCTCTTTTACGATGATTCTGGCAGCATTTCTCGGTGCCATGATCTGTATGGGCTTTGTGCTTCTGATGGCACGCCGGGTAAACCGGATGTCGATGCTGGTGGTAAGCGGTGTGATGATCGGTTATATCTGTTCGGCGATTACCGAGTTTGTCGTGACCTTTGCGGAGGATGCGGAAATTGTGAATCTGCATAACTGGTCACGGGGAAGCTTTTCCGGGATGAACTGGAATCAGGTGAGGGTGATGTCGGTGGTGGTTTTCCTTACCTGCATCTGCATCTTTTTACTGGCAAAGCCCTTAAGTGCTTATCAGATGGGAGAAGGCTATGCACAGAACATGGGAGTGAATGTGCGGCTTTTGCGGATTGCTCTGGTGGTTTTATCCAGTGTCCTTTCGGCATGTATTGTGGCATTTGCGGGACCAATCTCCTTCGTGGGAATTGCGGTGCCGCACCTTGTTAAGCAGCTCCTTGGAACGACGAAGCCGATTCTGATGATTCCGGCCAGTTTTCTTGGCGGCGGAGTGTTCTGTCTGTTCTGTGATCTGCTTGCGAGGATGGTTCTGGCACCGACCGAATTGAGTATCAGCACGGTGACGGCGATCTTCGGAGTGCCCGTTGTCTTATGGGTGATGGTTCGCAGGAATAAGGAGAAGATGGACAGATGAAGGATTATTTCCGTACCATAAAAATGGCAGTGGGCTATAACGGAAAGCCCCTGATGGAACAAATCGAAATCGGACTTTCGAAGGGTGAAATCCTGACACTGATCGGTCCGAACGGTTCCGGCAAATCGACCATCCTTAAAAGCATTGCCGGACAGTTGGCGCTGCTTGGCGGTACGATTATGCTGGGAAGCAGTCATTTGGAAGAAATGTCCTTATCCAGGAGAGCACAGACGATGGCCGTACTGCTGACGGAACGTCTGCGTACGGAAATGATGACCTGTGAGGATGTGGTGGCAACCGGAAGATATCCTTATACCGGGCGGTTCGGTATCCTTTCGGAAAAGGACCGGGAGGCCGTGGCAGAGGCCATGAAGCTGGTGCATGTAGAGGAACTTAAGGAACAGGATTTTACCCGGATCAGTGACGGACAAAGACAGCGGATTATGCTGGCACGTGCGATCTGTCAGGAGCCGGAAATTCTGATACTGGATGAGCCGACGTCGTATCTGGATGTGAAGTATAAGCTGGAATTTTTGTCAGTGTTACAGGAAATGAAACGGAAGAAAAAGCTGACTGTGATCATGTCCCTGCATGAGATTGAACTGGCAGAGATTATCTCCGATCAGATTCTGTGTATCCGGGAACACCGGGTAGACCGGATGGGAACTCCGGCAGAGGTATTGGACAAAGGATATATTGCGAAGCTGTTCGATATTACAGCGGGAAGCTACGAGGAAACAACCGGAAATGTGGAGTTGCCGGCACCACGGGGAGAGCCTGAGGTTTTTGTGATGGCAGGAGGCGGCAGCGGCAGGAGTGTCTACCGGAAGCTGCAGCGGGAGGGGACACCATTTGCAACCGGAATTCTGTTCCGGAATGATCTGGATTATCCGACTGCGAGGGCACTTGCCGGCAAGGTGATTGTAACGGAAGCTTTTGAGCAGGTTCCCCGGGAAACCCTGCAGGAAGCAAAGAATATATTAAGTAACTGCAAAAAACTGATCTGCTGCCGGAAAAGCTTTGGGAGCTTCGAGAAGGAGAACGAAGAACTGCTGAACTGGGCGCAGGAGAAGGAGATCGAAATTGAGTTTCAAAATGCAGGAGAAATATGATACCGGAGAAGAGCGATACCGGAGAAGCGTAATATCAGGGAAGAGTGATACCGGAGAAGAGTGATACCGGGAAAGAAATGGGACAGTAAGGAGATAGAAAAGGAAGATAGCCTTTAAGAAAACAGGCATGAGGATAAACAGATGGCAAAGGTAATTATGATACAGGGAACCATGTCGAATGCTGGTAAGAGCTTTCTGGTGGCTGGGCTGTGCCGGATTTTTAAGCAGGACGGATGGCGAGTGGCTCCTTTTAAATCACAGAATATGGCGCTCAATTCCTTTATTACGAAGGAAGGGCTGGAAATGGGAAGGGCTCAGGTCATGCAGGCGGAAGCAGCAGGGATCGATCCAATGGTCTGTATGAATCCGATTCTGCTGAAACCTACGAATCATACCGGCTCGCAGGTCATTGTCAATGGAGAAGTGATCGGCAACATGAGCGCACGGGATTATTTTGCCTACAAAAAGCAGTTGATTCCGGACATCCGGAAGGCATTCCGGAAGTTAGAGGAATATGCGGATATTATTGTGATCGAGGGAGCAGGGAGCCCTGCGGAAATCAACCTGAAAGAAAACGACATTGTGAATATGGGTCTTGCGCAGATGCTGGATGCACCGGTGCTTTTAGTCGGGGACATTGACCGTGGAGGGGTGTTTGCACAGCTCCTGGGAACATTGATGCTTTTGACGGAAGAAGAAAGAAAACGGGTCAAGGGCCTTATTATTAATAAATTCCGGGGAGATAAGTCGATTCTTGACCCGGGAATTACGATGCTGGAAGAAAAAGGTGGTGTTCCGGTTACGGGAGTGGTTCCTTATATGGAGCTTGCGCTTGAAGATGAGGATAGCCTTACCGGACGTTTTGATCGTAAAAAGGAAGGGCTGATTGATATTGCGGTCATTCATTATCCGAGAATATCCAACTTTACGGATTTCAATGTTTTCGAGCAGTTTCCGGAGGTGACGGTGCGTTACGTGACCTCGATCAGTGAGCTGCATCATCCGGATCTCATTTTTCTTCCGGGCAGCAAAAACACGATGGGGGACCTCAAATGGATGCGGCAGAACGGTCTGGAAGCTGCGGTGAAAAGATTAGCAGGGCAGATCCCGGTATTCGGAATCTGCGGAGGCTATCAGATGTTAGGAGAAACCATAGCAGATCCCGATGGTGTGGAAGAGGGCGGCTCTATCCGGGGAATGGAATTGTTATCTGTAACGACCGTCTTACAGAAGGAGAAGCGGCGCTGCCAGACAGAAGGCAGCGTAGGACAGATAGAAGGACCGTTACAGGGGATGTCCGGAAAGGCTTTCCGGGGCTACGAAATTCATATGGGAAAGACATTGTCGAAAGAAGAGACAGGCGAGGCTTTGCCGGAAAACCAGCCGGTGATCCGGACAGGAGCAAATCCGAATGTTTACGGTTCCTATGTGCACGGACTGTTCGATCAGGCACAGATTGCAGGGGAGACTGTACAGGCTCTTGCAAAGAAAAAGGGTGTTTCCCTGCCGGATGGTCAGATGGAGGACTATCAGAGCTTTAAGGAAAAGCAGTATGACAAGCTGGCAGATACCTTACGGCTTTACTTAAATATGGAGGAAGTTTATGGAATGCTTCGGGATGCCGGTATTTAAGGATTATACCATGGAGGAACTAAAGCAGATTAAAATAGAAGCACCGGAGGAACAGATGCGTAAGAAGGTGCAGAAGAACTGGGATCATGTTGCCAAGCCGTTAGACGGTATGGGACGGTTTGAAGCACTTACTGCACAGATCGGAGCGGTTCTTGGGACAGAGGTACTTGATCTTTCAAAAAAGGCAGTACTGATCTTCTGCGCCGATAACGGGATTGTGGAAGAAGGGATAAGCCAGAGCGGGCAGGAAGTGACCACAGCAGTTGTGCAGGCTATGGGGCGAAACGCTTCTTCGGTTGGGAAGATGAGTGCAAAGGCCGGAGCTGTGACAATTCCGATAGATATTGGGATGAGCCACAAGGGTTCCATTCCGGGAGTGCGGAATGAGAAGCTTCGGTGCGGAACGCGGAACTTCCGGAGGGAGCCTGCCATGACGGAAGAAGAGACCGTGAAAGCCATTGCAACAGGCATAAAGCTGGTACAGGAATGTAAGAGGGACGGCTACACACTTCTGGCAACCGGGGAAATGGGAATTGGAAATACAACAACAAGCAGTGCTGTGGCAGCTGCAGTGCTGCGGTGTGATCCCATACTTGTCACCGGAAAGGGAGCCGGGTTAAGTGAAGAAGGGCTCTTACGGAAGCAACAGTTGATTGCAGAGGCAATCCGGAGCTATGATTTGTATGAGGCAGATCCGTTCACGGTCTTAAGCACGGTCGGAGGCTTTGATATTGCAGGATTGGTTGGAATGTGCGTGGGAGGTGCGCTCTTTCACCTTCCCATCGTCTTAGACGGGGTGATCAGTATGGTGGCAGCCCTCGTTGCAGAACGTCTTTTTCCGGGGACCAAGGAGTATCTGCTCCCCTCACACAAGGGAAAGGAACCGGCCGTAGAGTTACTGATGAAGGAGCTGCAGATGGAGCCGGTGATCGATGGGAAAATGGCACTGGGAGAAGGAACGGGAGCGGTCATGCTCTTTGCACTACTGGATATGGCGCTGCAGTTGTATGAGACCGGAACCACCTTTTCCGGGATGCAGATTTCAGCATATAAGAGGTTTACATAATGTAGAATTACCAGAAAGCAAAAGAACAGGAAAAAGGATAAGGATTATGGTAGTTTTAGTCACAGGTGGCAGCGGAAGCGGAAAGTCCGCCTTTGCGGAAGAATATCTGATGCGTCTGTCCACGCAGGCAGAAACAAAATATTATATCGCGACCATGCAGCCGTTTGGGGAAGAAAGCCTTGCCAAAATCAGACGTCATCAAAGGCTCCGTGCCGGGAAGGGCTTTACGACGATTGAGCAGTCAAGGGATCTTACAAAAGCAGCGCAGAGAATTGCAAAGCTGCCCAATCAATTTCAGGAGGAAGCTATGACAGTCAATCGACCGGAAAATTCCGTACCGTTCATACGGGATACGGCACTCCTGGAATGTATGTCCAATCTGGTTGCAAATGAAATGTTTGCAGAAAATAAAATCCGGTTAAGGGATGAGGTGACCGCACAGATTCTTGATGGAATAGAAGCACTGAACAGCCAGCTTGCCCACTTTCTTATCGTGACAAATAATGTATTTGAGGATGGCATTTCCTACGAAGAAACGACCGCGGAATATATCGAGGCGATGGGGCAGGTCAATGAAAGGCTGGCTGCCATGGCCGATACCGTGATTGAAGTTGTGGCCGGTATTCCGGTTGTCTGGAAAGGAACGTTATTATGAAACTGTTAAAAGCGCTTGTCATTTCTTTTTCCATGTATTCGGGGATTCCGATGCCGCAGTTTGAGTGGAAAGAGGAAGATATGAAATATATATTATGCTTTTTTCCATGGATTGGGGCGGTGATCGGACTTGGTATTGTTCTTTGGTCTATGTTATGTAAACAGGCTGAACTGGGAATGCTTTGCTATACAATGGGAGGGGCAGCCATTCCTCTGCTCATTACCGGTGGTTTTCATGTGGATGGCTTCATGGATACGATGGACGCGTTCCACTCGTACCAGCCGAAGGAGAAGAAGCTGGAAATACTGAAGGATTCCCATATTGGAGCGTTTTCGGTGATTATGCTGGCACTTTACGGCCTGATTTATCTGGGCGCGTTCTCAGAGATTAAAAAGGAAACCGGACTTTGGATTGTCTGTGCCGGATTTGTGTTGTCGAGAGTATTAAGCGGCATTGCAGTGGTTACCTTCCGCTCCGCGAAAAGTGATGGCCTGCTTTTCCTGTTTGCAAGCCGGGCGCAGAAGCGGATTGTGAAAGCCTCCCTTTATGTACAGGGAATCCTGTGTATCGCATTCATGCTGTGGCAGTCGCTTTTGCCGGGAGGGGCGGCGGTACTTGCGGCGCTTTTGATATTCACCTATTACCATCACCGGACAAAAAAGGAGCTCGGTGGAATTACCGGGGATACCGCAGGATGGTTTGTGCTGTTGTGTGAAGAAGTGGTGATGGTTGTAGTGGCAGTAGTGGGTAAGTTGATATAAGAGGAAAATCATGAAATTAATCATAGGTGGTCTGGCACAGGGAAAATTGCATTATGTCCTGCAAAAGGAAGGAAACGAGAAGAGTATTATCTTTGATGGGGTACTTCCGGAAGAGGGACAGATACAGGAAGCCCGGAAAAAAGCAGGTGGTGAAAAAAAGACGATGATTATCAATCACTTCCATCATGTTGTGAAGAAGGAACTGGCAGGAAAAAGAACCCCGGAGGAACTGGAAGCGGATGTGATGGAGTTTGTGGAGAAGCATCCGGAGGTTATTCTGATTTGTGATGAAATCGGAAACGGAATCGTTCCGGTGGATGCGTTTGAAAGAACCTATCGGGAGCAGACCGGAAGAATTCTGATCCGGCTTGCACAAAAAGCAGATGAGGTGGTGCGTGTATTATGCGGAATCGGTCAGAGAATCAAATAGAAGTTTATCTGATCCGGCACGGAGCAACGAATGCCAATCGTGAGCACCGGTATCTGGGGAGGACGGAGGAACCGTTAAGTGAAGAAGGACGGGAGGAATTAAAGGCTTTTCAAAGGCAGGGCATCTATCCTGATCCGGCATCCTTACAAGCCTTATTTGTCAGTCCTATGGAACGGTGCCGGGAAACAGCGGAGCTTTTGTTTGGGGACTGTGAGCAGCACATAATTCCGGAATTCCGGGAGATAGACTTCGGACTCTTTGAAGGAAAGAATTATCAGGACCTGCAGGGAGATGTCCGGTATCAGGCATGGATTGACAGCAACGGAACAATCCCTTTTCCGGAAGGAGAAAGCCGGGAGGACTTTATTGCACGGTGCAGGCAGGGATTTGAAGAGATGCTCCGGATTGCAATTGCCGGGGTTATAGGTAGAAATGAAGAAGACAAAAATGCAGAAGATAAAAATGCAGAAAATGACAGGAATGTGAAGAATCAGAAGAATACAGACAATCAGAAGAAGTTAGAGAAGCTGGAGAATACAGAAAAACAGCAAAATGCAGCAAAGCAGAAAAACAGGGATGAGAATCTGAGAATTGCTGCCGTAGTTCATGGAGGAACGATAATGGCAGTGTGCAGCAGCTTTACGGATGGTGAGTACTACGATTTTCAGATTGGAAACGGAGAAGGTTACCGCTGCAAAGTAACCGTCGGGCAGTCATCCGGGGAGATATATATGGATAAGTTATGTAAATTAGTTATGTAAATCTCATAGACATAATGAATGATTGTAATTATGCGGTACAGCTTGAAGCATTTACCGCTGAAGGCATAAGAACATGATTTGAGAGTGCAAAATTCCATAGGTGAAGCTGATCTTAAATGAATTTTGCATTGTAACTGTGAAGGTACTGAATAGTTATGTATGATCGAATATATCATATGGGGAGAATACCATGCTGAAATATCATATGACAGCGTTCTTTCTGGGTTTCCTTCTGGATCTTCTGCTGGGAGATCCCTACTGGCTGCCGCATCCGATCCGGCTGATCGGCAATCTGATCGCGGCACTTGACCGGAAACTGCTGGGGAATCCGGAAGAAAGCGAAAGAAATGACCATAGAGAATTTCTTAAGGAATTTCATAGAGGAATCGTGCTGGTGGCACTGGTACTTCTTAGTGTAACCGTGGTGGCTGCAGTTCTTTTATTTGGCGGTTATGCCCTGCATCCTTATATAGGTCTGGTGCTGGAAACCATCATGACCTATCAGATTCTGGCAGCGAAATGTCTGAAGGTTGAGAGCATGAAGGTCTATGCCTGCTTAAAGAGGGGAGATCTTCCGGCGGCAAGAAAGGCGGTATCCATGATTGTCGGAAGAGATACGGACGTACTCGATGAGACAGGAGTTGCCAGGGCGGCGATTGAAACGGTAGCGGAGAACACTTCGGATGGGGTGATTGCACCGATGCTGTATCTGGCACTGGGAGGTCCGGTGCTGGGGTTCTTTTATAAGGCCGTGAATACGATGGATTCCATGGTTGGCTATAAGAATGACCGTTATCTCTATTTTGGAAGGGCGGCAGCGAAGCTGGATGATGTGGTGAATTTTTTTCCTGCCAGAATCAGTGCTTATCTGATGATTCTTTCCGCTTTTGTCGGTGGAAGTGCATATGACGGAAAAAGGGCGTTTCAGATTCACAGGAGGGATCGTAGGAACCATGCCAGTCCGAATTCGGCACAGACAGAATCGGCATGCGCGGGAGCACTTGGAATCCGGCTTGCCGGAGATGCCAGTTATTTTGGTAAAGTGGTGAAAAAACCCTATATCGGAGATGCGGTGCGGAAGGTGGAATTCGAGGATATCAAACGGATCAATCACCTTATGTATCTTACCGCATGGCTTTGTGAGCTTTTGTGTATAGGGATGATGGGAATTGCATTTCTACTTTGGATAAGCTAGTACATCGATTTGTAAATAACTATACCATTCACGTAGAATATTTTTCTGAGAGTGCAGGATAAAAAACGTAGGCGTAGCGGGCTACGCTGAGGATTTTTATCCTGTGCTATCGGGAAAATAGGCAAGTGATATGGGGTAGTTATTTCGAAAACGATGTACTAGAAAGGAGCCGGAAAGACACGATGAACAACAAAGCAATACACGGTGGAGACATCTACCGGAATCAGGTCCGGCTTGATTTCTCGGTCAATGTAAATCCGCTTGGAATGCCGGACGGAGTCGAAGCGGCGTTGCATGAAGCGGTCAGCAGCGTGCAGGAATATCCGGATATGGAGGCGTTGGCACTGAAGGAAAGCCTTGCAGAGAAGCTTGCTGTTCCGGAAGAGAAGCTGCTTTTCGGAAACGGAGCTTCGGAGCTTCTGATGGCGGTTGTGCATGCCCTGCATCCAACGAAAATCATGATCCCCTCGCCTTCCTTTTATGGTTATCAGCATGCGGCGAAAGCAGCAGGAAGCAAAGTGATTCCACTTATGCTAAAGGAAGAGAACGGGTTTTTATTAACAGAGGAATTATTTACTGTTTTGGAACAGGAAAGACCGGAGCTTCTTATTCTGGCAAATCCCAACAATCCGACCGGAGTGCTTACTTCGAAGGAGTATCTGAAACAGCTTTTGGAAAAATGCAGGAAAACAAATACCTTTCTGTTACTGGATGAATGCTTTATCGAATTCTGTGAAGGGCAGGATACCATGCTTTCTGAAATCGGGAAAGAGGACCGGCTGCTTTTGCTGCGGGCCTTTACGAAAAGTTTCGCTATTCCGGGAGTACGGCTTGGCTATCTGGTTGGCAGCACAGAAGAGCTACTTATAAGGATCCGGGAGCAGCTTCCGGAGTGGAATCTGTCGGTTTTTGCCCAGAAGGCAGGACAGGCATGCCTTTCTTCGGAAAACGAAGCTTACCTTACAGAGACCGTCCGCTATGTGAAAAAGGAGCGGCAGTTTCTTACAGAGGAACTACAACAAATGGGGATCCGGATATTGCAAGGAGAAGCGAACTTTCTTTTGTTTTACTGTGAGGAAAATCTGTATGAGAAATTGCTGCGGCGGGGAATTCTGATCCGTGACTGCTCGAATTTTGAAGGACTGTCCCGGGGGTATTACCGCATTGCCGTGAAGCGTCATGAAGAAAATCTGCAATTACTGGAAGCAATAAAGGAGTGTTTAAAACCGTGATTGAACATTTATTACCGGAACAGATTGAACAAAGAAGCTTTGAGATCATCGATGGGGAGCTTAAGAAGCGCGGAATTGTGCTGCCCAAAGAGCAGGAAATGATTACGAAAAGAGTCATTCATACGACCGCAGACTTTGAATATACGGATACCTTGACCTTTTCGGAGGGAGCAGTAGGGATTGCCAGGGAGCTTCTGAAGAAAGGAGCCGATATTGTAACGGATACGAATATGGCGCTCTCCGGAATTAATAAGAGGTCACTGGCCGGACTGGGTGGAGAGGTACATTGCTATATGGCAGATGAAACCGTTGCAAAACTTGCCAGGGAGCGCGGAACAACGCGCGCGGCTGTCAGCATGGAAATAGCAGCGAAGATTCAAAAGCCGGTGATCTTTGCCGTAGGAAATGCACCGACAGCGCTCATTCAGATCTATGAAATGATGCAGGGCAGTGACTGGCGTCCGGCGTTTGTGATCGGTGTTCCGGTCGGATTCGTGAATGTGGAAGCGGCCAAGGAGCTCATTTTGCAGACCGATGTTCCTTTTATTATTAACCGGGGCAGAAAGGGCGGCAGCAATGTAGCCGCAGCAATCTGCAACGCATTGATCTATGAACTCACAAGAAACAGATCATGAAAGGATTGGCTGAATTGTTGCTATATAATAAAGGATTCATATAGGTTGAAATATGGTTGACAGATGACAGAAACAAACCAAGGTATAGAGGATAGATTAAGGACAAAGAGATGAGATACGGTTTTACGACAGGAAGCTGTGCAGCAGCCGCTGCCAAGGCGGCTGCCTATATGCTTCTTTCCGGAATGGAAAAAACAGAAATCACGATCGAAACGCCCAAAGGAATTCCTTACACCGCACAGATTACCGATATTCAGAGGATAGAGAGTGCCGTTACCTGTGCAGTCATAAAGGATGGCGGGGACGATCCCGATGTCACAACCGGTTCCCGGATTGTTGCCAGGGTAACGCTTCCGGAAGAACAACCGGATTCCGGCGAAAAAAGGACACAGGCAGAGGTTCTTATTGACGGTGGAACGGGTGTCGGGAGAGTAACAAAGCCGGGACTCGACCAGCCGGTAGGAAATGCTGCGATTAATCATGTGCCGCGGGAAATGATTACGAAGGAAGTACTGGAGGTATGCCACCTCCTGGATTATCAGGGAATCCTGCAGGTCGAGATTTCCGTGCCGGGAGGAGAGGAGCTTGCACAGCAGACCTTTAATCCCCGCCTTGGCATTGTCGGCGGTATTTCCATTCTGGGAACCAGCGGAATTGTAGAGCCGATGAGCAATCAGGCAATATTGGATACCATCCGTGTCGAGCTCAACCAGCGGAAAGCACAAGGGTATGATTATGTGGCGGTTTCTCCCGGAAATTATGGACTGGATTATATGAAAAAGATCTATCACTATGACCTTAACCGGAGTGTAAAATGCAGTAACTTTATTGGACAGGCGATTGACATGGCGGTGGAGATTGGCTTTCAGAGGATGCTTCTTACCGGCCATATTGGAAAGCTGATTAAGGTAGCGGGCGGCATCATGAACACCCATTCCAGGGAAGGGGACTGCCGGATGGAGCTGCTGACTGCTTTTGCGGTAAAGATTGGCGTAGAGCTTCCGGTGGCACAGCAGATTTTAACCTGTGTCACAACCGAAGAAGCTGTAAGAATCCTCGATTCATGCGGCAAAAGAGCACCGGTCATGGAGGCAGCAATGGAGCGGATTTTTTATTATTTGAATAAGCGTGCCGGGGGAAAGATGCAGGTCGAATGTCTCATGTACGCGAACGAATTCGGAGAACTGGCAAAGAGTGAGGGAGTGGAAGAATGGTTTACTTTGTTGGCGCAGGAACAGGAGCAGCAGATTTAATTACGGTACGGGGCATGCATCTTTTGGAAAAAGCAGATGTGATTATCTATGCAGGTTCTCTTGTGAATCCGGAGCTTTTACAATATGCAAAAAAGGATTGTGAAATTCATAACAGTGCCAGGCTGACGCTTCCGGAGGTCCTTGCGATTATGGAAGAGGCAGAAAAAGATGGAAAAGTGCTTGTACGGCTGCATACCGGGGATCCCAGCATTTACGGGGCAGTGCGGGAACAGATGGATGCACTGGAGGAAAAGGGAATTGCCTATGAGAGCTGTCCGGGCGTAAGTGCCTGCTTCGGAGCGGCAGCATCGTTGAATCTCGAATATACCCTGCCGGATATTTCCCAGACACTGATTATTACCCGGATGGAAGGAAGGACAGGCGTGCCGGAAAAGGAACAGATCGAAGGGCTTGCCACGCATCAGGCCTCCATGGCGATTTACTTAAGTGCCGGAATGCTGGAAGAACTAAGCAGGCGGTTAATCAAAGGCGGATACCGGAGAGAGACACCGGCAGCTCTTGTCTATAAGGCAACCTGGCCGGAAGAGCAGGCTTATGTCTGTACGGTGGAAACCTTACCGGCTGTTGCAAAGGAGCATAGAATCTATAAGACAGCACTGGTGCTTGTCGGGGATGCAATCGCGCATCAGCATTACCGGAAGTCCAGACTCTATGCGCCGGATTTTTCGACGGAATTCCGGAAAGCAAAGGAAACACAAGAATGAAGGTAAGTATTATCAGCTTTACGCTAAAAGGAATCGAACTGTCCTTAAAAATCAAAAAGGCATTTTCCGGGGAGACAGAGGAGGATCTCTGCCTTTATACGAAGTGTTCCCATGCGGAAAAGAGTTTGACAGAAAGAAATCTTACAGGAAAGAATCTTGCAGAAAGCGGACTCTCTTATGTGGAACAGCCACTTACGGAATGGACCGGTGAGCAGATGAAGAAGCGCAGAAGCCTTCTTTTTATCGGAGCCTGTGGAATAGCGGTCCGGGCCATCGCTCCGTTTCTTACGGATAAATTAAATGATGTGCCGGTGCTTGTAATGGATGAACAGGGACGCTTTGTGATTCCCGTTCTGGCAGGGCATGTGGGAGGAGCCAACGAACTGGCGGTTTCCCTTGCAGAGCGCATGGGAAGTACCCCGGTCATTACAACGGCAACCGACTTGAATCATTGCTTTGCGGTCGATCTGTTTGCCAGACGGAATGCACTGCACATCGTAAATAAGGATGGCATTGCAAAGGTGTCTTCCCGCATTCTGGCAGGAGAAGAAGTGACGATGGCAGTGGAAGAAGGGCATTTGCAAGAAGGAGAAGCGGGGAGCACGGGAGGAAGAAAGGTTCCGAGAGAAGGTAATGTTCCGGAAGGGATCCGGATTGTTCCCTGTTCGGCAGAATTACATACAGATGTCCCGGTTATGCCGACAGAAGTTTCAGAAGATGTTCCGGCTGTGTCGGCGGAATCAACTACAGATGCTCCGGTTGCTTTTACAGAATCGTCTGCCGAGATTCCTGACATTACAGAGGCTCCTGTCGATGTTTTAGTAGCCCCGGCATCGTATGGAAAGGGACGTCTTCTTACCCTGCGTCCGAAGGAGTATGTCATCGGAATCGGCTGTAAGAGGGGAAAGGCGGCAGAGCAGATCAATCAATTTGTAAACAGAGTTCTTAAGGAAAGCGGCATTTCCATGGAGCAGGTAGCAGCGTTTGTCTCGATTGACCGGAAAAAGGACGAGGAAGGAATTCTTTGGATGAGCAGCCATTATGGCATTCCCTTTGTTACTTATTCCGCAGAGGAATTACAGCAGGTGGAAGGAACCTTCCATGCATCGGAGTTCGTGAAAAGTCAGGTGGGTGTTGATAATGTCTGTGAACGGGCAGCCTTACGGTTTAGCGGTCCGGATGGAATACTCATCACGGGAAAGCAGGCAGAGGATGGAATTACAGCAGCGATTGTAAAACGAAGATGGAGCGTATCTTTTGATGAAAAATAGAATTTATATCGTAGGAATGGGCCCGGGAAAAGAAGAAATGATGACAGGAGAGGCTCTTAAGGCGCTGGAGAAAGCTGATGTCATTGTCGGCTATCCGGTTTATATCAATCTGCTTGGTGGACGGTTCAGGGAAAAGGAGCTGCTGTCAACACCGATGCGGCAGGAGGAAGAACGCTGCCGGATGTGCTTTGAAAAGGCGGCTGAAGGAAAGCAGGTGGCATTGATCTGCAGCGGGGATGCCGGTGTCTATGGTCTGGCTTCCTTAATGTATGAGATTGGAAAAGGTTATGAGGACATGGAGCTTATTGTGGTTCCGGGAATTACCGCAGCCTCCAGTGGGGCAGCGGTACTGGGAGCACCACTCAACCACGATTTTTGTGTCATCAGTTTAAGTGACCTGTTGACGCCGTGGGATAAGATTGAAAAAAGGCTCCGGGCAGCAGCCATGGGAGATTTTGCCATTGCCATTTATAATCCGTCCAGTCATAAACGGAAGGATTATCTGAAACGGGCCTGTGATATACTTTTGGAAATACTGGAAGAGGACCGCGCCTGCGGTTATGTGGAGAATATCGGCAGGGAAGGAACGAAAGCGGTTGTCTGTACGTTAAAGGAGCTGCGGAATGCACAGGTGAACATGTTCACAACCGTGTTTATCGGAAATGCAGGATCGGAAATCATCAATGGAAAACTGATTACGAAGCGGGGGTATCAAGTTGAAAGAAATACTAATCTTTGCAGGGACAACGGAGGGCAGAGCCTTATCTGAGGCTCTGACAGATGCCGGAATCGCGCATACCGTGTGTGTGGCAACGGAATATGGAGAAATCGTGTTAAAGGAGAATCCTCTTGTGAGCATCCACCGGGGCAGAATGGATCAGGAAGAAATCCGGCATTTTGTTGAAAAAGGAAATTTCCTTGCGGTGGTAGATGCGACCCACCCGTATGCCACGGTGGTGACGCAGAATATCAAAGCGGCGATGAAAGATCTGTCCATTCCTTATCTGCGGTTAAAAAGAGAGCGGGAGGAAGGAAGAATCGAAGGCGTCCGCTATTTTGAAGATCACGAAGCCTGTGCGGAAGCTTTGTGCCAGACCGTGGGCAATATTCTTCTTACGACAGGAAGCAAGGATCTGTTCCGGTACTGCGCGCATGAGAAGTTGAAGGAGCGTCTCTATGTCAGGGTGCTTCCGGGCATCGAGAGCATTCAGCTTTGTATGGAGCAGGGAATTGCCGGAAAGCAGATTCTGGCGCTGCAGGGACCGTTTACCGAGCAGATGAATGAAGCTATGCTGCGGCAATATGACATTCAGTGTCTTGTGACGAAGCAAAGCGGAAGAACAGGTGGCTTTCTGGAAAAGCTAAAGGCAGCAGAACGTATCAATATCCCGGTTTATATGGTTGGAACGATGGCTGAGGAAGAGGGGGATTCCTTTGAAGAAGTGGTGACAAAGCTTGAAAAGCTCAGCGGAAAACCGATTCGTAAAGAAATCCGTTTTGAAATTACGCTGGCAGGAGTCGGTATGGGGAGCTTAAAGAGCCTTACCGTAGAAGTAAAGGAAGCGATTGAGCATGCGGATGTTCTGCTTGGAGCAGAGCGTATGATTGCGCCATACGAACCCCGGATCGAGAAGAAACCGTATTATATGGCAAAGCAGATTCTGCCGTATCTGAAGGAGCTTTCGAAGAAGGAATATGACCGGAATCCGTGCCGGGTGGTGATTCTTTTCTCCGGGGATACGGGATTTTACAGTGGCTGCAAAGCCATGTATGAAGCACTGACTACCGAAATAGAAAAGGGAGTTTTGCAGGCAGACGTTTCGATCCGGCCCGGAATTTCTTCGATTGCCTGTCTGGCGTCCTGCATCGGAGAGCGTTATGAGGATGCGCTGCTTGTCAGCATGCATGGAAAAGAGGTGCCGGATCTTGCACAGAAAATCCGGGCGAATGAGAAGGTGTTTCTGTTACTGTCCGGGGCTTCGGATCTGCAGGCATTAGGAGAGCTGCTGATCCGGGAAGGGCTTACGGATTGTATTGTAACAGCTGGGTATCAACTGTCCTATCCGGAGCAGGAGATCCGGACACTTACGCCACAGGAGTGCCTCGGCAGTCACAAGGAGGGCTTATATACCTGCCTTATTTTCAATCCGGCTCCTGATAAGGCAATCTTAACGCCTTACCGCGGGGATGAGGCATTTATCCGGGATAAGGTTCCCATGACCAAGGCAGAAATCCGTGAAATCAGCATTTGTAAGCTACAGCTGTCCGAAGGAGCAGTGGTGTATGATGTAGGAAGCGGAACCGGTTCTGTAGCGGTGGAAATGGCTGGGCTTTCGGGCTCGATTGCGGTTTATGCCATCGAGCAGAAGGAAGAAGCTGTATCTCTTATCGAACAGAACAAGGAACAGTTCGGACTTCCCAATCTTCATGTGGTGAAAGGAAAGGCTCCGGAAGCCTTAGAGACTCTCCCTGTCCCGACCCATGCGTTTATCGGAGGAAGCAGCGGGCAGCTTAGAGAAATTCTGGATTGCCTTTATAAAAAGAACCCACAGATGCGGATTGTGTTAAATGCTATCAGCTTAGAGACTATTTCAGAGCTGAAAGAGATCCTGACACAGTTCCGGGTAACGGAGGAAGAGATTGTGCAGGTACAGGTGAACCGCATGAAACCGGTTGGTTCCTATCACCTGATGCAGGCAGAAAATCCGGTGTGGATTTGTTCGTTTCGATTTCAAGAGTGAACTCAGGATAGAAAAGATAGAAGCATTTGATGATATGTTTAGGGTAAATTTATATAGGAACATCGGAGAAAACATCGGAGAAAGCATCGGAGAAAACATCGGAGAAAGCATCGGAGATGAATTAGAATTTGATGTTAGTAGATTAAACGAAAGTCAGATAAAGATACTGAAAAATTTAAAGGAAGATAAACACCTTAAAAAAGAAGGAGAAGTGTATGAAGCTTGACCGAGTGATGATCGCAGCACCCAAAAGCGGAAGCGGTAAAACAACTATTACCTGTGCGCTGTTACAGAGCCTTAAGGAGCAGGGAATTCCGGTTGTTTCTTATAAGTGCGGGCCGGACTATATTGATCCGATGTTTCATAAGGAGGTGCTGGGAGTACCTTCTAAGAATCTTGATACCTTTTTTACCGGGGAGGAAGAGACACGCGTCTTATTAAAGGCGGGCAGAACGGAAGGGGAGCTTGCGCTTCTCGAAGGCGTGATGGGATTGTATGACGGACTTGGCGGCATCCGGGAAGAAGGCTCGTCCTATCATCTTGCAAAGGTGACCGGAACACCGATTGTACTTGTGGTGGATGCGAAAGGAATGGGAAAATCTGTCCTTGCTCTGATTGCCGGATTTCTGCAATATGATACGGAGAAGCTGATCCGCGGCGTGATTTTAAACCGGATATCGGGAGCCTGTTATCAGACGATCAGACCACTGATTGAAAAGGAGCTTCCGGTTGCAGTTTTAGGTTATGTTCCGGATCAGAAGCATCTGGAACTGAAAAGCAGACATCTTGGACTGGTGCTACCTAAGGAACAGGAGGAAGTAAAGCAGCAGATCCGGGATTTTGCAGCAGAATTACAGAAGACGGTTTCCATAGAGAAAATCCGGGAGATTGCAGCAGAGGCGGTGGAACTGCCGGAGATGTCGAAGGGAGATTCAGGTCTTCGAGATCATTTGGAAGGTTCCACAGAAGAGAAACATGTCCATATTGAGTCAGTGACAGACTCAATCATCGAATCGAGTGCTAGGGACAGAACGGAAGCAAGAGAAATGACAGACAATGGCAATGACACTGACTCTCCGATCATCGCTGTCGCATGGGATGAAGCCTTCTGCTTTTATTATGAGGATAACCTGCGGCTGTTAGAGGAACATGGGGCAAGGCTTCGTTACTTTTCACCGCTCCACGATTCCCGGCTGCCGGAAGGCTGCGATGGCATACTGCTTGGCGGAGGCTATCCGGAGCTTCATTTACAGGAACTGGAACAGAATGGATCAATGAGAAATGAGATCCGGACTGCTATGGAACAGGACATTCCCTGTGTGGCAGAGTGCGGCGGATTTATGTATCTGCATGAAACGATTGAGGATCAGGAGGGGCAGCAATACCGGATGGCAGGTGTTCTTCCCGGCATTTGCATAAACAAAGGAAAACTGGTAAGATTTGGGTATATCGAGCTGCAGGAAAAGAAACCTTCATTTCTGCCGGAAGGAACGAGGATCCGCGGACATGAGTTCCATTATTATGACAGCTCGGATAATGGAGAGGATTGCATGGCAGTGAAACCGGTGACCGGAAAGAGTTATCCCTGCGTCATTGAAACACAGAACCGGTTTCTCGGATTTCCCCATCTGTATTATCCGTCCAATCCCGGTTTTGCGGAGAACTTTGTAGAAAAGGCACGGGACTTTCGGAACAGAAATCAATACAGAAATCAAAATAGAAATCAATACAGGAATCGGGACAGGAAGAGGTAACGTTATGGAGAATTCCTATCGCTTTTTTGAAAATAAAGACTGTAAATATTTCCCTTGTCATCAGGGCTTAACGGACTTTAACTGTCTGTTCTGTTACTGTCCGATGTATCAGCTGCCGGCATGTCCCGGGAATCCTTCCTATCTGGAAAAGAATGGAAAAACCATCAAGGTATGTACGAACTGTACCTTTCCTCATCAGCCGGAAAACTACGACAAGGTGATTGCGGTATTGAAGCATCAGCTTTGATCAGAAAATCAGGGATAGAAGTATTACATGAAAACTTTTTAAGGAGCAGACACATGACCCTTCAACAGTTGCATTACGCCATTACGATTGCAGAGGCAGGATCCTTAAACAAGGCCGCCGAAGCACTTTATATTTCCCAGCCATCGCTTACAAGTGCCATGCAGGAGCTGGAAAAGGAACTGGGCATTTCGATCTTTGTAAGAAGCGGGCGGGGTGTTTCCCTGACGCAGGACGGATCGGAATTTCTTCTCTATGCAAGAGAGGTGTATGGGCAGTATGAAACGCTGCTTGATAAATATGGGAAGAGCGGAAAGCGGAAGAAGAAATTCGGGGTTTCCACACAGCATTATTCCTTTGCAGTCAAAGCTTTTGTGGAACTGGTGCAGCAGTTTGATACACTGAAATACGAATTCGCAATCCGGGAAACCATGACAAAGGATGTAATCCTGGATGTGGCGAATATGCGCAGCGAGATCGGAATTCTTTATTTTAACGATTTTAACCGGGCAGTATTGACGAAGATTCTAAAGAGCAATAATCTGGAATTTCATCATCTGATTGACTGTAAGGCCTATGTGTATCTCTGGTCGGGACATCCTTTGGCGAAAAAGAAATCCATCCGGTTCGAAGAACTGAAGGATTATCCGTGCCTGTCCTTTGAACAGGGTGAGGCAAGCTCCTTTTACTATGCGGAGGAGATTTTAAGCACTAAGGAATATACACGGACGATCAAGGCCAATGACCGGGCAACGATGCTCAATCTGATGATCGGATTAAACGGTTACACGCTTTGTTCCGGAATCATCTGCGAGGAGTTGAATGGCGATGACTATCTGGCAATTCCCTTTGAGGAGGATTCAGTGGAAGAAAACAGTGGTATGGAAATCGGTTATATTACGAGGCAGAATACCATACTAAGCTCCATTGGAAAACTGTATATTGATGAGATACGAAAGTATCTTGGAATTGACGAGCTATAGATTCAGTCTATAGCTCGTTATATTTTACCCGTATTAGCGCGGAGAAAGAAGATATGATAGTCTTAGTGACGTGAAAGAGAGGTAATGAGATGATTCGGTTAGAGAACGTCAGTAAGACTTTTACAGATTCCAATAAAGAAGTTCATGCAGTGAATAACGTAAGCCTTACCATCAACGATGGAGATATCTTTGGTATTATCGGATTTTCGGGAGCAGGAAAATCGACACTGGTCCGATGCATCAATCTTCTGGAAAAGCCGACGGACGGAAAGGTTTTCGTGGACGATGCAGAGATTACGGCACTGTCCGGAAAAGAGCTCCGCAAGGCACGTAAGAAGATCGGCATGATTTTCCAGCATTTCAATCTGATGCCATCCCGGACCATCTTCGGAAATGTTGCTTATCCCTTGCGCGGCAGCGGGCTTTCCAAAGAAGAGATCAAGGAAAAGGTACATCACCTGCTTGAGCTTGTCGGAATTTCCGAAAAGGAAAATGCATTTCCGAGCCAGCTGTCTGGAGGACAGAAGCAGAGAGTGGCAATCGCGAGAGCACTTGCCAATGACCCGAACATTCTTCTTTGTGATGAGGCAACCTCGGCACTTGATCCGCAGACAACCAAATCCATTTTAAAGCTGTTGCAGCAGCTTAATCAGACACTTGGCATTACCGTTGTGGTGATTACACATGAGATGGCGGTGGTCAAGGAGATCTGTAACCGGGTAGCGGTCATGGATCACGGGGATGTGGTTGAGGAAGGAGAAGTCTTCCATGTGTTTGCTTCCCCGAAGGAGCCTTTAACCAGAAGCTTTATTAAAACGACATCGAATCTTCAGAAGATTGAAGAGCTGATTACAGCTGATTCACCGGTTGTCGCAACGAAGAAGGGAGAGTTGATTGTCCGGCTTACCTATGTAGAGAAAAATACATCTGAGCCACTGATTTCAACGGTGACACAGAAGTTTGGAATTATCTTAAATATTGTATTTGCCGATGTGGAAATCGTGCAGAACGCACCGATTGGAGGAACTGTAGCCATTGTAAGCGGGGAAGGCAGTAGAATAGATGAAGCATTGCAATATCTGAGAGATAAAAATGTAGGAGTGGAGGTGATTAAGGATGACCGGGTTCTTCAATAGAATCATACCAAATGTGATGGATAAGCTGCCGGACTTTTTTGAAGCTATCCGCGATACACTGATTATGGTGGGATGGTCCGGAATCATTGCCTTTGTACTGGGGCTGTTCCTGGGAATTGTCATTACGGTAACCAAACCGGGTGGAATTCTTGAAAACAAGGTGCTGTATCAGATTCTGGATAAGCTGATTAACTTTTTCCGGTCGATTCCCTTTATCATCCTGTTAACCTGGGTGATCCCGATTTCAAGAGCCATCATGGGAACCGCAATCAATGTGGAGGGTGCGATTGTTCCGTTGATTATGGGAACCGTACCGTTCTTTTCCAGACAGGTGGAAAGTGCACTGGCAGAAACCGATCATGGATTAATCGAAGCAGCCCTTTCCATGGGATCCGGACCGCTTGAAATCATCTTCCGCGTTTACTTACGGGAGAGCGTATCCACCATCGCAAGAGGAACCACAATTACCGCAATCAGTCTGGTGGGATTAACCGCCATGGCAGGTGCCGTCGGATCCGGCGGACTTGGAGACTTCGCAATCCGGTACGGACACGACCGGAACATGACGGATGTAACCTGGGTAACGGTAATTACCGTATTTATCTTAGTCAGCATCATTCAGCTTCTTGGCAACCTGGTTGTCAAAAAGAGCAGACATTAAGGAGGCGTGAAGCATGGAAATACATACCAGAAAAATCGCGATTATCGGAGCGGGACATGTGGGATCCCATGCAGGGTATGCACTGCTTTCCCAGGGACTTGCAGAGGAAATCGTCTATATTGATATTGATGAAAAGAAAGCCAGGGCACAGGCTCTTGACCTGTATGATTCCACGGTGTATCTGCCAAAGAGAGCACTGGTTTACGCAGGAGATTACAGCGACATCAAGGATGCACAGCTTCTGATTGTGGCCGCAGGACCGCTGCCGGATATGAGTAAGGGGCAGACGCGGATGGATACCCTGCGTCAGACCATAGAAATCGTGAAGAACATTGCGGAGAACATCCGAATGTCGGGTTACACCGGCATTATTGTGAATATTTCCAATCCGGCAGATGTGGTGACCCATTATTTGCAGCATGTACTTGACTGGCCGTCAAATCAGATCTTTTCGACCAGCACAACCCTTGATTCTGCGAGACTTCGCAGGGCACTTGCTGACCAAACCGGAATTGACCAGAAATCCATTTATGCATATGCATTGGGTGAGCATGGCGAGAGCCAGATGGTTCCCTGGTCTACGGTAAGCATCGCAGGAAAGCCGCTTTTCGAACTGATGAAGGAAGAACCGGAAACCTTCGGCAGCTTAAACCTAAAGGAAATTGCCGATGCGGGAAAAGCTGGAGGATGGATCATTCTCGGCGGGAAGGGTTCTACGGAATTCGGAATTGGAGCAACGATAGCAGAAGTAACACGGGCCATTTTCGGAGATGAGAACCGGGTATTACCGGTGTCCGTCCTTTTAAATGGTGAATATGGACAGACGGATGTCTATGCAAGTGTTCCGGCTGTGTTAAACCGGAACGGCGTTGCAGGGATTGTTGAACTTTCCTTGAATGAAGAAGAAAAGGAACAGTTTGCTGCATCCTGTAAGACCATGAGAGAAAATTATGAATTATCACTTACCTTATGAGATTAAAAATATGTGTAAACAATAAAAAAGCATATTAAAAGCCTGAAGGAGATTATTATGAAATTAAAGAAAATTTTAGCAGCTGTATTAACCCTTTCAACCGCAGTACTTGCCTTTACCGGATGCGGATCCGCAAAGACGGAAAGCAGTGCAGAGGCGACCACGGTAAAGATCGGTGTTGTCGGAAGTATTTATGAAGACTTATGGAAGCCGGCGCAGGAAGCTTTAAAGGAGGAAGGAATCAATCTGGAAATCGTACAGTTTTCCGATTATGTAACTCCGAACAATGCCTTAAACAGCGGAGAAATTGATTTGAATTCGTTCCAGCATCACATTTACCTCAATACAGAGCTGGAGCAGTATGGATATGCTATTGAACCGATCGGATACACCTTCATTATTCCGCTGAACCTGTATTCCCACAAGGTATCGGATGTTTCCGGGATTAAAGACGGTGATGTGATTGCGATTCCCGATGATGTAACCAACGGCGGACGTGCGCTCAAGGTACTGGCAGCAGCGGGGCTTATTACCTTAAAGAGCGATGCAGGCTTTAACCCGACGGTAGATGACATCGAAAGCTACAAGGTCAATTTTGAAATTAAGGAACTGAAGGCAAACACCATTCCTTCCGTGCTGGATGATGTGACGGCAGCGATTGTGAACGGAAACTATGCACTTGATTTTGGTCTTAAGACGGAAGAAGCTATTTACAAAGACAGTGTGTTAGATGAAGAAGCTTACTGGAATCTCATTGCAGCACGTACCGCAGATCTTCAGGATCAGGCCAAACTGGATGCCTATAGAAAGGTCGTAAAGGCGTTCCAGTCTAAAGCAACCGAAAAGGTATTCAATGAAACCTTCGGCGGATATTTCATCAAGGTAGGCTGGGATCAGGATCTTTTAGCAGATAAATAGACAGGATGCATATGCATGGCAACAGAAAGCAATTTTGCATGGCTCTGAATAGTTACAAAAAGGAAAGAACATAATATGAAGAATTTATCAGGACGGACAGCACATTTTACCGATTCCGTGATACGACGGATGACCAGAATTTCAAACCAGTATGGGGCGGTGAATCTTTCCCAGGGCTTCCCGGACTTTGAACCGCCGAAGGAGATCCTTGACCGGCTTGCGGAGGTTTCCCATGAGGATTACCATCAGTATTCCATTACCTGGGGCGCACAGAATTTCCGCGAAGCGCTTGCAAGGAAGCAGTCAAAGCTCATGGGAAGAACGATTGACCCGAACGGAGAGATTGTTGTTACCTGCGGCAGCACGGAAGCGATGATGGCCGCTATGATGACGGTAGCGGATCCGGGAGATAAGGTCATTATCTTTTCTCCGTTTTATGAAAATTACGGAGCAGATACGATTCTGTCCGGAGCACAGCCGATTTATGTGCCGCTTTATCCGCCGGAATTTCATTTTAACCCGGAAGAGCTGGAAGCGGCCTTTCAGCAGAAGCCCAAGGCACTGATCCTGTGCAATCCGTCCAATCCCTGCGGTAAGGTGTTCACCTGTGAGGAACTGGAGCTGATTGCTGACCTTGCACAGAAGTACGATACTTATGTGATTACCGATGAGGTGTATGAGCATATTGTATATGAGCCCAATAAGCACATTTACTTTGCATCCCTGCCCGGTATGTGGGAGAGAACGATTTCCTGCAGCTCCCTTTCGAAGACCTATTCCATCACCGGTTGGCGGCTTGGATATATCATTGCACCTCCACACATCATTGATGTAGCCAAAAAGGTGCATGATTTCCTTACGGTAGGAGCTGCGGCACCCCTGCAGGAGGCGGCAGTTACGGGACTGCAGTTCCCGGACAGCTACTATCAGGAGCTGCAGCAGAAGTATACGGCGAAGCGGGATCTGTTTTTAAAGGGACTTAATGACATTGGAATTGCACATACCGTTCCCCGGGGGGCATATTATATTCTGCTTGACATTTCTGAGTTTGGCTATGAATCCGATCAGGTATTCTGTGAGGATCTGGCAAGGCTTGTCGGTGTCGGGGCAGTACCGGGATCGAGCTTTTTCAGGGAACCGGTCAATCACCTCATCCGCCTGCACTTCGCAAAGAAGGATGAGACGCTTTATGAGGCTTTGAACCGCCTTGCCGATATCCGGAAGAAGATGCCATATCAAAAGTAAATGAATCATTTCAGATGATTCTTTCGTATGAATCGAATCAGATATAAGGCTTGTTACACGGATAGACACCTATGACTTATATAGTTATGGGTGTTCTTTTTTGTTGCCATGCATATGAGAAAGTGATCCGCCGGGTTATTTAATGAATCCATGCTGAAACAGGAATCGTCAATGCAGTAGAAAAGGGATTGCAGATATAATATGAAGAGGTATATACTGAAAAGAGATTAAAGCACACAGGGGACAAAAGCAGCCTTGTATGGCAATGCTCCAGGGCATATGAAATAACGGAGGAAACGGAAAATGATGAAGAAAGCATTCAAATTTGAAGTCAGGGATGAAAAGAAAATCCGTGTTATTGTGGATACGGATGCTGCATGTGAGGCAGATGACCCTTTTGCCATTGCGCATGCATTACTGAGTCCGAAACTGATTGTGGAAGGGATCACGGCAGAGCACTTTGCTAAAACGGATTCCGTACAAAGAAGCTTTGAAGAAATCAGGACAATTACAGAGGCAATGGGAATGAACGTTCCGATCTTCCTGGGGGAGGAAGGAGCACTGGATGAACAGGCTTCCGGAAATTCCCAAGCGGTAGAATTTATCATTGAGCAGGCACTGAAAGAAGAAAATCACCCACTCTATATTCTTGCAATGGGCGCAATTACGAATGTGGCAGCTGCGTTCCGTAAATGTCCGGAAATCATAAAAAGGGTTACAGTTGTCTGGATTGGAACACATGGAACCCGTTATGGAACAGTTCCCTTCCGGGAATTTAATGCAGGAAATGATGTAAAGGCAGCAAATGAAGTTCTGCAGAGTGGAGCCAGGATCTGGCTGATTCCATCTTATGTTTATACAACAATGCATATCGGACTTGCAGAGATCCAGAACCGGATTTATCCGTATGGGGAGATAGGGAGACATCTTTTTGAAAACATGGTTTCCTATAATATGACGGATGAGGCTGCATGGACACAGGGAGAAAGCTGGTCGCTTGGAGATTCTCCATCAGTAGCGGTAACGCTGAATCCGGAGTGTGGACATTATGCAGAGACAAAGGCACCATGGGTAGGGGAGGATACTTCCAGTGTACCCAGAGAGGACAGCCCGCTGATCCGGGTTTACTCAGATGTGGATTCCCGTTATGTGCTGGAGGATTTCATAAACAAACTTCAATTACAATATTCATAAACGCAATATTCATAAAAAAGAAGAGGCAGGAACAGATGTTGAAAAAGAACACTTGTTCCTGTCTTTGTTATTATGGTATACTACTCGCTGAAGATTAGAAAATAAAAACAGGGAGGTTTTAAATGGAAGATAAAATTTATATTGCAATTGATCTGAAATCCTTTTATGCCTCCGTGGAATGTAAGGAGCGGGGACTTGATCCGCTTACGACGAATCTTGTGGTGGCAGACCCCGGAAGGACGGAGAAGACGATCTGCCTTGCAGTATCGCCCTCGCTTAAGCGTTATGGCATCCCGGGAAGGGCGCGATTGTTTGAAGTGGTTCAGCGCATCCGGGAGGTCAACCGGGAACGGAAGAGGCATGCACCCGGAAGAACCTTTCATGGAGCATCTTCCAATGCCATAGCGCTTGCAGCGGATCCGGGACTTGAGGTATCCTATATCACGGCAGTTCCCAGAATGTCTTATTATATGAAATACAGCACGCAGATTTATGATATTTATCTGAAATATGTGGCACCGGAGGATGTACACGTCTATTCCGTGGACGAGGTATTTATTGATGCGACCGCATACTTAAAGACCTATCAGATGAGCGCCCGTGACCTGGCGCTGCGGATGATCCGGAATGTAATGGAGGAGACCGGTATCGTAGCAACGGCAGGAATCGGAACGAACCTGTACTTATGTAAGGTCGCAATGGATATTGTGGCAAAGAAGATTCCGGCAGACAAAGACGGTGTCCGGATTGCACAGCTTGATGAGCGTTCTTATAGGGAGCAGCTTTGGAATCATGTACCGCTTACGGACTTTTGGAGGGTTGGCCCCGGGTATGCGAGGAAGCTCAATGAGAATGGACTGTATACCATGGGCGATGTGGCACGGTGTTCGGTTGGAAAACCGAATGAATATTATAACGAAGCCCTGCTGTACCGGTTATTTGGAATCAATGCAGAGCTGTTAATTGATCATGCGTGGGGATGGGAGCCAACTACCATTGCGCAGATTAAGGCATATAAGCCGGAGAAGAACAGCGTTGGCTCCGGACAGGTGCTGCAATGTGCCTACACGGCAGAAAAGGCGAAGCTCATCGTGAAGGAAATGACAGACCTTCTGGTGCTGGATCTGGTGGATAAGGGACTTGTCACCGACCAGATGGTGCTTACCATCGGCTATGATATTGACAATCTGACCGATCCGGCTATCCGGAATAAGTTCCATGGAGAGGTCACAACCGACCGTTATGGAAGAAAGGTGCCGAAGCATGCGCATGGAACAGCGAACCTGCCGGAATATACCTCTTCGACCAGAATGATTATGAAGTCGGTAGAGGATTTGTATGACCGGATTATCAATCCGGATCTGCTGGTACGCAGAATCTATGTTGTGGCTTCAAGAGTGATTCCGGAGGGAGAAGCGAAGGAAAAGGAAGTCTTTGAGCAGATGGATCTCTTTACCGATTATGAAGCACTTAAGAAGGAAAAGGAACAGGAACAGACGGAGCTTCAAAAGGAGAAACGGATCCAGCATGCGATTCTGGATCTTCAGAAGAAATTTGGTAAAAACGCGGTTCTGAAGGGAATGAATCTGGAAGAGGGAGCCATGACCAGGGAGAGAAATAAGCAGATCGGAGGTCATAAGGCATGAGCGAATATTATGAGGATAAACACCGGTATGACGATCTCATTGACCTGCCGCATCATCAGTCCACTGAGCGGGAGCATATGTCCCTTCATGACCGGGCAGCACAGTTTTCACCGTTTGCGGCGCTTACCGGTTACGATGCGGCGATTGAAGAAACGCAGAGACTTACCGATGAGGAGATCACCCTGGATGAGACTGCGGTAGCAAAGATCAATGAGCAGCTTTCCGAAATTGCACAACATCTGTCCGAAAGATGGCAGGTAACCATTACTTACTTTCAGCCCGATGCAAGGAAGAGCGGAGGCGCTTATCTTACCGATACCGGCACGGTGAAGAAGATCGATGAAGTGGAGCATGTCGTCCGGATGGACAGTGGAATTGGAATTTCCATGGAACGGATTGTTTCCATATCATATATTGTAATAAGGTAACTATTCAGTACAGGTCGAAGCATTTACTGCCAAGACCGTAAGAAAATGATT